>OIYS01000328.1_pt1 | contig 35432 bp, 36 predicted proteins | sample 1588271 | NCBI WGS metagenome assembly OIYS01 (sample SAMN03283286) | human gut metagenome | biome: human-associated habitat; material: feces | host: Homo sapiens | place: Peru | collected 2012
AGATGGAACCTCTAGTAGTGGTACAAAAAAATTATTAAAAGTAATAGATACAAATAACTATGGAATAAATGGTAAAAAGTGGAATTCGGCAGAAACAAATAATTGGAGTAATGCATCACTTAAAACAGAATTAAATGGAACATATTTGACTACTTTGTTAGGTACTTCAAATGTAAATAGTAAATTATCTAGTGCTATTGCAAATACAAAATGGCATTTAGGAGGTACGAATGACGCAAATTATAACACTTTGACTGCTGAAGGTGTTTACAATGAAGAAAGAAATACAAGTGCAATATATAGTGATAATCCATCGAGTATCTATGCAAAAATTGGGTTAATGTACCCAAGTGATTATGGTTATGCAACGGTGGGTGGTACAACAACAAATAGAGCAGAATGTAGGTCTCAAGCTTTATGGAATTGGAGCGATTCATCATATAATGATTGTCCAAATAATAATTGGCTCTATACATCACAAAGTAATTTTGTAAATGATGGAGAGTGGTTACTTTCTCCTGTTTTCTCATATTCGAATCGTGCTGCTATTTTATTTTTGCCAGGGTTTGTGCATATGCGTGGCCGCTACGACGTTGATGGCAAAATGTTTGCGGTTCGCCCGACATTTTATCTAGATTCTAGTGTCCTAAAAATTGTAGGTACAGGAGATGGAACTAAGGATAACGCATATAGAATTGGATAAAGGGATGATCTTTTGCACGACCCGCGAGGAGGCTATCATCCTCCCCGCGGGCGCCAAAATAGATAATCTAACAATAAAATTAGAAAGGATGTTTTAAATGAATGATAAAAAAATTTTAGTAATAAGAAAAAATAAAGGTAAATTTTGTACTGTATATGGTGATGATGCAAATATAATATCTTCATTATTTGGCTATAAAATACTTAATAATAAAGTAGGTTTTCCTGAAAGTGTATTAAATAAAATAATTAATACTTTAGAGGATAAAAAAATATCATATATGGTTATATATATAGATAAAGATCCTTTAGTAAAAGATTTTAAAAAGTTAAATAATTATGAAGTTTATAAAAATAAAGCAATTAAAAAACTTGATTATGTTGATAAAGTTAATAAAATTATTTTAATTAATTATATATATAGTTATTAATATAATAAAATCATTCATTTAAATATACATGTTTTAAAAGAAAAAGTACTTGATTTATAGTGCTTTTTTTGATAATATAATCTTGGCTTTAAAAGCAAATAAACATTAATGTGGACTAATGTTTCGAGTGCCCGAAGAGGGTGAAATGTTAGAAAGAAGCATTAAGGTGTAATAACGAAGGAGGGATATTTTATGGCCGTTGTTTCTATGAGTTATTTATTAGAAGCAGGAGTTCATTTTGGACATCAAACTAAAAGATGGAATCCTAAAATGAAAGAGTACATTTACAACTCAAGAGATGATATTTATATTATCGATCTTGAAAAAACACAAAAATTACTAGAGGAGGCTTATGAAGAAATTAAGACTATTGCTAGTAATGGAGGAAAGTTCTTATTTGTAGGAACTAAAAAACAATCAGGAGAAGTTGCAGTAGAAGAAGCACTTAGAAGTGGTTCATACTATGTAACTGAAAGATGGCTTGGAGGAACTTTAACTAACTTTAGAACTATTAGAAAAAGAGTTAAAAGACTTGAAGACATTGAAAAAATGGAAAGTGATGGAACATTTGAAGCACTACCTAAAAAAGAAGTTATTAAAATTAAGAAAGAATATGACAAATTAAATACACTTCTTTGTGGTATTAGAGAAATGACTAAACTTCCACAAGCATTAATCATTGTAGATCCAAGAAAAGAATACAATGCAATTAAAGAAGCTAGAAAACTTCATATTCCAGTATTTGGTGTAGTTGATACTAATGGAGATCCAGATTTAGTTGACTATGTTATTCCTGGAAATGATGATGCTGTAAGAAGTATTAAAGTTTTACTTGGAGTACTTACTAACGCTATTTGTGAAGCAAACAATTTAGAAATAGTTGATTATGTAACTGAGGAAGACAAAAATAAGAAAAATGCTTCAATGGAAGAATTAATTGCTGGTGAAGTTATCGATGAAAAAGTTAAAGAAGGTAAAGAAAGTGATGTTTACCTAATTAATGATATCGTTGAAGACGAAGAAGAAAAAAGTGATGATTTAAGTTCTAAAACACTTGCAGAACTAAAAGCAATTGCTAAAGAAAAAGGTGTTAAAGGTTATTCTTCAATGAAAAAAGAAGAATTAATAAATGCTTTAAACTAAGGAGGATATAATGGAAATTACTGCTAGTTTAGTAAAAGAATTAAGAGAAATTACTGGTGCAGGAATGATGGATTGCAAAAAAGCTCTATCTGAATGTGACGGTGATAAAGATAAAGCAATAAATTACTTAAGAGAAAAAGGAATTAGTAAATCTGCTAAAAAAGAAGGCAGAATTGCTGCTGAAGGATTATCAAATATTTATGTAAATGGTAACAATGCTGTTATTATTGAAGTAAATAGTGAAACTGACTTCGTAAGTAATAATACTGAATTTAAAGAATTTGTTGATGCTTTAGGAAAAACTATTCTTGAAGGTAATGCAAATACTTTAGAGGAAGCTAAGAATTTACCATATGCTGGTGAAACATTAAATGATTTAATTGTTGCTAAAACAGCTAAAATCGGAGAAAAACTTTCTTTAAGAAGATTTGAAAAAATTACTAAAACTGATGATGAACATTTTGGTGCATACATTCATATGGGTGGTAGAATTTCAGTTCTTACTGTAGTTAAAGGAGCAAGCGAAGAAGTTGCAAAAGAAGTTGCAATGCAAGCTGCTGCTATGAAACCACTTTATGTATTTACACAGGAAGTTCCTGCTGATGTATTAGATGCAGAAAGAGAAGTACAAAGAAATATTGCTATTAATGAAGGAAAACCTGCTGATATAGCTGAAAAAATGGTTGAAGGAAGAATTAAAAAATATTATAAAGAAATTTGTCTTGCTGAACAACCTTTCATCAAAAACGGTGACATATCTGTAAAAGATTATGTTAAAAATAATGGTGGAGAAATCATTTCTATGGTACGTTATGAAGTAGGCGAAGGTCTTGAAAAAAGAAATGACAACTTTGCTGAAGAAGTAATGAATCAAATAAAATAATTAAGATACCTAGTTTTAACTAGGTATTTTTTTATACTTGAAATTATTTATAAAATACTATAAAATGGTATTTAGAGGTGAAAATATGCTAATTACAAATAATATGTTAAAGAATTCTTTAAAAGATTACTCAAATATAAATAATAAAATTTGTAGAGAAGTTAAAGATAAAAAACTCTATAGAATTGTAAATGGTCTATATGACACAAATGGTGATACTTCAGCATATTTACTTGCAAGTAGTATATATGGCCCATCTTATATATCTTTTGAATATGCACTGTCGTATTATGGCTTAATACCAGAAAGGGTTAACGCCGTTACTTGTGCAACATTTAATAAAAAGAAAAGAAAAATATATAATAATCATTTTGGTACATTTAGTTATGAAGATGTTCCACCAAGAGCATTTCCCTATGAAATAATTTTGAAACAAGAGGGAAACTATTCTTTTATTATGGCTACTGCTGAAAAAGCATTATGCGATAAATTATATTCTTTGAAACCCTTAAATAATTTAAAAAATGTGCAAATTATGTTGTTTGATGATTTAAGAATTGATGAAGAAGAATTTTACAATTTAGATTTTGCAAAAATTGAAAAATTAAGTGAATTATACCATTCAACAAATGTGTCATTATTAGCAAAATTTTTAAGGAGAAATAAAAATGAATAATATTATTAGTCAAATGCTTGCTGGTTACGAAACGAAAAATGTTAATGATGAAATAAATGCTTTAAAAGAAATTATCCAAGAAGTAGTATTGTGTGGACTTTCTCGAAGTGATTTTTTTGATAAAGTAGCATTTTATGGAGGAACAGCATTAAGAATATTTTATAATATAGACAGATTTTCCGAAGATTTGGATTTTGCTCTAATAAGTCCAGATAAAAATTTCGATTTAAGTAAATACTTTTCATATATAGAAAATGAACTGAATTCTTATGGAATCAATATGGAAATAAGTACAAAGCAAAAAAAATCTGATTCTAATATTACCTCTGCATTTTTAAAGGGGGACACATTAGAACATATTTTAAGATTTTTTCCTCGTGAAGAAAGTACTACCTATAATAATTTGTTAAAAAATATAAAAGTTAAATTTGAAGTAGATATTAATCCACCAATTGGAGCAACTTATGAAATTAAATATAAAATACTTCCATGCCTACATCAAATAAACCTTTATGATGAAACATCTTTACTTGCGGGTAAGGTTCACGCAATCCTATGTAGAAACTGGAGTTTTAGAACTAAAGGAAGAGATTTATATGATTATATTTACTTATTAATTAGCAATGCAAAAATAAATATTGAACTTATAAAAAATAAATTAATTGATTCTGGCGTACTAGAAAAAAATGATGATTTTAACATTGATGTTTTAAAAGATTTATTAAACAAAAAGTTTAGTGAAATTAATTATGAAGATGCTAAAAAGGATGTATTGCCCTTTATTAATGATACACAAATTTTAAAGCTTTGGAATGAAGATTTTTTCAAAGAAATTACTAATAATTTAAAATAAAAACTCGCTTAAGTGCGGGTTTTAGTTTGTGTATTTTTACCTAAAATACCTCCGATAACTGAGGATGATAAAAGTATTAAGTAGTAAAGTAGTGTGGTAAGGCTTAAATGTTTAATAAATAGGATAAGAGTAATAATAAAAAGTGTTAAGATAAGTATTAGTCCATTTATAAGGCCACACATAATACCTTTTTTATTAGTGTGTTTTCCTTTTATAAAAGATAATGTAAAAAATAATGAAATATTTATAAGAAAGGAAATTAAACTTGTTATATATGAAGAAACCCCTATAAGATTAAACAAACCTAAAATAAATGAAATAAATAACTCAATAAGTATAAATAAACCAATATATTTACCATAAACTAATAATTTTTTTATAATAATCACCTAATAAATAGTATGATATGTTTAAAATTATATTACTTTAAACATAATAATAATGGTGATAAAATGGTTTTATTTAAGGTAGTTATTCGTACATTGTTCTTTTATTTTTTTATAACAATATCTTATAGGTTGATGGGGAAAAGGGAAGTCGGACAGCTCGGAGTCATAGATTTAATCGTGTCTATCTTAATTGCTGAACTTGTTGCAATATCAATTGAAAATCATTCTGATCCTATGTATTTAACAATAATTCCTATTGCTCTTTTGGTGGGACTTGAAATCGCTTTAGCATATATCTCAATTAAATGTAGACATTTAAGACTTATACTTGATGGTAAACCATCACTTATTATTTCACAAGGCAAAATAAATTATCATGAAATGATTAAACAAAGATATACACTTGATGATTTACTTTTATCTTTAAGACAAAAAGAAATAAGAGATATATCAGATGTTGAATTTGCTTTTTTGGAACCTAATGGACAACTTTCAATATTTAAATATAAGCCACTTAAAATGAAAGGTAATTACCCAATGCCCATCATTATAGATGGAAGTATTGATATAGATGCTTTAAAAAATATTAAGAAAAGTGAGTCTTGGATTAAAAATACTTTAGAAAACGAGAACATTTTATTAAGTGAAATATTTTATGCTTTTTATAAAAATAAAAAAATTTATATCATAAAAAAAAGTGGTTAATCTACCATTTCAAAACGATATTCTTGTTCAGCACTTGGGTATTTTTCTTTATCAACTTTTGATACAAAGTTATCATAAGGTCTTACCCATATTTTACCATCGTGGTTTGACTTGTAGATTACCACTTTTACGGGATTACCATTTTCATCAGTTTTTTCACTGTCATTACCAATAAATAGTACTTTGTAAACATTTCCTTTAAAATGTCTGTATGTTTTGTTTTCCTCAATTTCTCTCATATTTTTATCACCTAATAAATATTATACAATTTTTGCTTTAAAATATCTAGATTTTATTATATAATTATATAGAAGGTAGGTTGATTATATGAAAGTATTATGTGTAGGACAGTCTACATTTGATGTAACTACGAAAGTAGATAAGTTTCCTGAGGAAGGTTCTGTAACTAGTTTTAATGAAGTTTATGAATGTGGTGGAGGTTCTAGTGCAAATGCTGCTTATTTATTGGGCAAATACAAAGTTGATTCTTATTTAGGTTCAATGGTAGGTGATGATACTTTCGGTAACACTATTCGAAAAGAACTTGAAAAAGTTGGTGTCCATACTGAGTATATGGAAATAGCATATGAAAAAAGAACAGCACTCTCATATATTTTATTAAATGAAAAAGAAAAGAAGAGAACTATTTTAAATATTAATAAAGAAAAATTACTTATGAAGAAAACTGAATTTCCAATGGACCCTGATCTTGTTTTAGTCGATTCATTTGACTACGGTGCTTCTTTAGCGGCCTTTAATAAATATGCTAATAAAATTACAGTTATAGATGCAAAAATTGCAAATTCTGAAACAATTGAACTTTGTAAATATGCAAAATATATTATTGCAAGTAAAGATTTTGCTTCATATGTATCTGGTGTAAAAATAGATTTTAATAATCCAAATTCTTTAGTAAATTGCTATTCAGCACTATTAAATAAATTTCCAAATAGAAATATTATTGTAACTTTAGGAGATAAAGGGGCAATGTATTTAATGGACAATCAAATAAAAGTTATGCCTGGTCTTAAAGTAAATGAAGTAGATGCCACGGGTGCAAAAGATATTTTCTGTGGAAGTTTTGCTTATGCTCTTTTGAAAGGGTATGATATTGAAAAGACTGTAACATTTGCAAATATTGCTTCGGGTCTTTCAGTAGTTAAAATAGGTGGAAGAACCTCTATTCCGGAATATGATGAAATAATGAAATATTTCTTACAAAAATATCCGGATGAAGGAACTATTCCAAAAGAAACTCCACCAGTTATAGCAACTGAAGCTGGAATGTAATGATTATTACCAGTAAAACTCCCCATCTTGATTTACACGGAGAAATCGAAAGCATGGCCAAAGTACTTGTAAATGATTTTATCAACGAAAATATTTTACTACATAATGAGGGTGTGGTAATAATTCACGGAAAAAGCACAAATATTTTAACCAAAGAAGTTCATAGAGTTTTAAATGAAAATAAAAATGTAAAAAAATATTATTTAGATAACTGGAATTTAGGACAAACTATAGTAGAGCTTAAAGATAATCTTTAGGCTTTTTCATTGTGAAAAAAGTTAAATAGTGATAAAATACTTTTTGAAAGGGAAATAATATGAATGTTAATTATGATAATGTGTTTAAAGATATAATAAAAAATATAAAAGGAACTCCTAGGGTTTTATTACATAGTTGTTGTGCACCTTGTTCATCACAAGTACTTGCAAGATTGTCAGACTACTTTTTAGTAACTGTTTTATATTACAATCCAAATATTGAACCGTTTTCAGAGTATGAAAAAAGAAAAGAGGAACAAAAAAGATTTATCAAGTCATTTCCTAGTAAAAATCAAATATCTTTTTTGGATTGTGATTATGAAAATGAAAAATTTAAAATTATGGCTAAAGGCTTAGAGAATATACCCGAAGGTGGAGAAAGATGTCATAAATGTTATACTTTAAGAATAGAAAAGACTGCAATTCTTGCTAAAGAAAATAACTTTGATTATTTTTGCACTACTTTATCAGTAAGTCCTTTTAAAAATTCTCGAGTACTAAATGAAATAGGAAACATGTTAGAGAAAAAATATGATATAAAGTATTTATATTCGGACTTTAAAAAAGAAGATGGTTATAAAAAATCAATTGAATATTCCAAAAAATATAATTTATATAGACAAAATTATTGTGGATGCATTTATTCTAAAGAAAATAAAAAAGAAATAAGTTAGTTTGTAATTTATTTCTTTTCTTTTAGTTCAAATAAAATATCTCGAAGTTCCATAGCTTTTTCAAAATCTAATGCTTTTGCTGCCTCTTTCATTTCATTTTCAATTTTAATTAGCATTTCTTTCTTAGATTGTTTACTCATCTTCTTGCTTTCTTTGTTTTCTTCATCAGTGGTAGGTATATCTTTAATACTTTTTATAATTGTTTGAGGTTCAATATTATGATCTTTATTATATTTTTCTTGGATAGTTCTTCTTCGAGAGGTTTCTTTAATTGCTTCATCCATAGCCTGGGAAATAGTATCAGCATACATAATAACATGACCATTTTTATTTCTTGCAGCCCTTCCGATAGTTTGAATTAAACTTCTTGTACTTCTTAAAAATCCTTGTTTATCAGCATCAAGTATACAAATAAGACTTACTTCGGGAATATCTAATCCCTCCCTTAAAAGGTTAATACCAACGATGCAGTCATATTTACCCATTCTTAAATCGTGAATAATTTTAAGCCTATCTAAAGTTTTTATTTCATTATGCAAATAAGCAACTTTAATATTAAGATTTTTTAAATAATCAGTAAGTTCCTCACTCATTTTAATAGTTAGAGTAGTAATTAATACTCTTTCATTTTTTTCTTTACATAAATTAATTTGTGATACGATATCATCAATTTGTCCTTCGGTTTTCTTAACTTCAATAGTAGGATCAAGAAGTCCTGTAGGTCTTATAATTTGTTCTATATATTTACCACCAGTAAGTGATAATTCATAATCACCAGGAGTTGCTGATACATATATAACTTCATTAATTTTTTCATTAAATTCCTCAAACTTTAAAGGTCTATTATCAAGGGCAGAGGGAAGTCTAAATCCATAATCCACTAAAGTTTGTTTACGCATTCTATCTCCATTATACATGGCTCGTACTTGAGGTATGGTTACATGACTTTCATCAATTACCAAAAGGTAGTCTTTAGGAAAGAAATCCATAAGTGTTGTAGGAGTTTCTCCAGCTTCCTTTAAAGATAGGTGCCTTGAATAGTTTTCAATTCCATTACAAAATCCCGTTTCAAGAAGCATTTCCATATCATAGTTAGTTCTTTCTTTTAATCTTTGTTCTTCAATAAGTTTACCATTTTCATGAAGTTCTTTAAGTCTTTCATCAAGTTCTTTTTTTATATTGGCTACTGCTTTTTCTAAAGTTTCTTTACTTGTTACGAAAAGTGAGGCTGGAGATATTATAACAGTTTGTTTTCTTTTAAGAACATTTCCTGTAAGAGGGTCAAATATAGTTATACTTTCAACTTTATCATCATCCAAATCAATTCTTATCGCTTCACTTTTTTCATTTATTGGTACTATATCAATACTATTTCCACGAACTCTAAATGTTCCACGATGAAAATCAAGTTCATTTCTTTCGTAAGTCATATCAACTAGTTTATTAATAATAAAATTTCTTGAAAATGTATCACCAATATTTATAACAAACATATTTTTTTCGTAATCTTCTTTTTGACCTATATTATATATACAAGATACACTTGATACAACAATTACATCATCGTAATTGATAAGAGCGGAAGTTGCTTTATGTCTTAGTTCATCAATTTCATCATTTATTGAGGAATCTTTTTCAATATATGTATCTGATGATGGTACATAAGCCTCAGGTTGATAATAGTCATAGTATGATACAAAGTATTCTACATGATTTTCTGGAAACATTTCCTTAAGTTCGGCATAAAGTTGTCCAGCAAGTGTTTTATTATGTGATAAAACTAAAGTAGGTTTACCAGTTTTTTCTATAACATTAGCAATTGTAAAGGTTTTTCCAGTACCAGTGGCTCCCAAAAGAACTTGATTTTTTTCATGATTATTTAAGCCATCCACTAATTTATCTATTGCTTCATTTTGATCTCCCGCAGGAGAGAATTTACTAACTAATTTAAACATACTTCCTCCAATCAAACATATTTTATCACATTATTATCTTTATTAGTATGGTAATCTTTAACAAAACTATTAATTTATAAAGAAATTTTTATTTTGAATATATTTTTAACTTATGATATAATTTTTAAAGAAACAGGAGGTTTTATGGAAAATACTATTTTTATAGAAAAAAGTTATATTGTATCTTCAATATTATATTTTAAAAGGAAATTTGTAGGAAAGAATTTTGTTACTATCGAGGAACTTAATTATGTTTCAAGTAAACTTGAACAAGATATGAATAATCATAATATTAATGCAATAATTTTGGATGAAATAGATAATTATTATTTTGATATTTCAGATGTTATTAAAGTTAATGTATCAAATGGTTTATCATTAGAAAACTTAATTAGTCGTTATCAAGGTTATTTAAGTTTAGAGATTTTATCATTAATTTGGAATGAAAAGATTATTTTAAATTATTTATATGAATTTAAAATGTTAGACGATAGAAAAATTTTTGATGCATTTGATAATTTAGGCATAGGAAGTAGATAATAAAAATTGGCTATATATTAATTTGTATGGCCTATTTTTTATTTGAATTTTACAAAATATGATACAATTAACATAGAAATTTGAGGTAATTATGAAAAGTAAATATAATATGAGTGTTCAAGATAATATTTTCTTTGCAAAAAGGAAAGAAATTGATAATGTATATTGTAGTGCTATTTTAGAAAATATTAAAAAGTGGATTTATACAAATGCAATAGATGGTGTATAATCCATTTTTTTATTTAAATTTTATCAAAAATATGATACCATTAATATGGTGATAGTAGATGAAACAAATATATGTTTTTGGTCATAAAAATCCAGATACAGATTCAGTATGTAGTGCAATTGCTTTAGCATACCTTAAAAATATGCAAGGAATACCTGCAACACCTAAAGTTATAGGTCAAGTTAATAATGGAACAAAATATGTTTTAAATTATTTTAATACACCTGTTCCTTCATATTTAAATGATGTTAAAGTACAAATAAAAGATTTAAAATATGAAAAAGGCGCCTTTATAAATGAATATGAAAGTATAGGTAATACTATTAAATTTATGAAAGATAAAGATTTAAATGCTATACCACTTGTAAATGAAAAGAAGATATTAACTGGTTATATAAATTTAAAGGATGTTGTAAACTATCTTGCACTTGAAGATAAAACTACACTTCATACATCACTTAAAAATATATTAGAACTTTTAGATGGAACTATTTTATGTGGACAAATTGAGGAAGTTTTAGGTAAAACAATTTATATAACTTGCTCAAATGAAGAGTTTTCAAGAAAAAATGAACTTGATGAAAATACTATTTTAGTTGTCGGAGATAGATATCATATAATAGAAAATGCTATAAGTAAAAAGGTAAAATTAATTATTTTAACAAGGGGCAGAGTACTTCCAGAAAGATTATTAAAAAAAGCTAGAAAAAATAATGTAACAATAATAACTTGTAATCATTCAACTGCAACAATATGCTTTTTACTTCCAAATACTGGTTATATTAAAAATTTATGTAATAATGAAGGAAGTCTTACCACTGTTAATATTCATTCTTATTATACTGATTTTTTATCACTTACTAAAAGAATTAGTTATACAAATTATCCTGTTGTTAAAGATAATAATGAATGTTTAGGAGTTATTAAAGTAACTCATATGAATGAATATGAAAAGAAAAATGTTATTTTAGTAGACCATAATACATATTCTCAATCTATAGATGGACTTGAGGAAGCAGAAATATTAGAGATTGTGGATCATCATAATCTAGGTGATATAGGTACTAAAGAACCAATTACATTTTTATGTAAACCGCTTGGATGTACCGCTACAATTATATATGAACAATTTATAAAAGAAAGAATTAAAATACCAAGAGATATTGCAGGTCTTTTATTATCAGCATTAATTTCAGATACACTTTTATTTTCCTCACCAACTACAACTGAAGATGATATAAAATCTTCGAAAGAACTTGCAAAACTTGCAAAGGTAGATATAAATGAATATGGAATTCAAATGTTAAAAGAGGCATCTTCAATTAAGGGATTAAGTGTAAAAGAATTAATACATCAAGACTTTAAAAATTATTCAGTTAATGATAAAGATTATGGTATAGCAGTTATTACCACTATGGATTTTGATGAAATAGAAAAAGATATAGATAGTTATATTAAGGAATTAAATGAAATGAGTGAAATAAATTATAAAGCAGTATTAATATTTATAACTGATATTTTGAAAAAGGGTAGTTATGTAATTTATAATGAGAATAGTAAAAATTTAATAAAAAATGCCTTTAATTTACAAGATGTTTATGAAGGAATATTTTTACCAGGTATAATGTCTCGTAAAAAACAGATACTTCCTCTTATAATGAAAGTAATAGAGTAGCAAATGCTACTTTTTTATATATTTTTAAAATGTTATATGTTATATTTATTATAGGTGATTGTAGTGAGATTAATAATTGAAGATTTAACAAAAAAATATGGAGATAATTTAGTTTTAAATGATATTTCTTTTTCTTTTGAAAGTGGTAAAATATATGGATTACTTGGTAGAAATGGAAGCGGTAAAACAACTTTTTTTAATTGTTTAGACGATTTAATTCCTTTTGAAAAAGGAAATTTTTATATTGAAACTGATGATGGTAAAAAAGAATCTTTAGAGGGAAATATAGGACTAGTGTTAACTAATCCAATGTTGCCAGAATTTTTAACTGGTTATGAATTTATTAAAACATATATGGAAATTAATAAAATTGATGAATTAGATGCAATAGAGGATTATTTTAAAAAAGTATCACTTACTAAAGAAGAACAAGATAAATTAATTGTAGAGTATTCAATGGGAATGAAAAATAAACTTCAGATATTAATGTGTATAATTTCAAAACCTAAAATAATATTACTAGATGAACCATTAACCTCAATTGATGTAATAGTTGCAAAAGAAATTAAAGATATTTTCAAATCATTAAAAAAAGATCATATTATAATTTTTTCTACTCATATTTTAGAACTTGCAACAAGTATATGCAATGAAATTGTAATTTTAAATAATAAAAATCTTGAATTGATTGATTCAAAAATAATTAAATCTTCATCTTTCGAAGATAAAATCGTGGAGATTTTAAAAGATGAAAAATAATTTAAAAGCATATTTTTATATAAAAAAATTTGATGCTATTCAAAATATAAATAAATTTATCTATTTCTTAACACGAAATGTAATTTTTTCACATTTTTTTCATAGTGATTTAGCTAGTGAATATGAAGCTAAATCTGGTATTTGCTTAACATTAAATACATTAAAATTTGTAAAAAATAATTTAATTTATTTATTTTTAACATTATTACTTATAGTTATTTTTGAAGAAAAACCTAATTCATTCTTTTTCTTTTGTTATTTATTAGTTTTATTATATTGTTTGATATTGAAAATAAATAGGGTAACATTAAAGGAATATAATTTAATAAAACTTTTTCGAATGAATGGTAATAAATATGCTAAAATTAAAATATTTGGATCATTTTTTTCTAAAATAATATATGCAATATTACCAATAATTATAATTAATAAATCTTTAAAAATTAATTTATTTTTACTATGCATTTGTTTTCTATCTAGTATATGTTTAACTATTTTAATGGAATATATATATTTAAAAAATATAAAGAGAAATAATTATATTATAAAGAAAAAACCAATATTAAAACTTTTAATATTTATTTCTTATATTATTTGTTTATTACTACTTTATAAGTTTAATTACTATATTTCTAATGAAATAATGATTTTTATAATGGTTATCACAATAGTTTTAAGTGCACTAATTAGTAAGTATATTAATAACTATAATTTTGATAAATTTTATAAAGCAAATTTAAATGATACATTTATTAAGGGACTTCAGATAAGTCAAAATAATAAAAATGTAACTAAAGTGATGATTAATAATATTAATGGTAACATTGATAAAAATCAAACTGATAATAATATTGGCTATAAATATTTGTTTAATATGTTTTTAAAAAGATATCATAAAAATATAAGTGCTGTTACTAAAATGAGTGAAGTTATTGTATATATTGGATGCATTATTCTTTTTTTGGTACCATATATTTTTAAAATAGATAATATTATTGATAAATTATTTGATTTAAATTATTTACTTTTTATAATAATATATTTTACTTGTTCATATAATTCTGGTTTTTTACATCTTTGTTTTTTAGAAATAGATAGATTTTTAGTTAATTATAATTTTTATCGTAATAAACAAAGTATAAAAGAGAATATGTTTTTAAGATTAAGGCATATGCTTAAGAAAAATTTATTTTTATCTTTTATAATTAGTTTAACATTTTTACTTACTTATTTAGTTTATAATTTAAAAGCAAGTTTAGTAAAAGTTATTATTTTAGCTACTATGCCTTTGATACTTACAATATTTTATACAATTTATTATATATTTATCTATTATATTTTTCAGCCTTATTCTTTTGAAGGAACAATTGTAAATAAAATATATAAATTTTTAGATAATATAATTTACTTTTTTGCTTTTGCATTTTACTATTTTGAAATCAAATTAAATTTATTAAGTATTGGTATTCTAATTTTATTTTTATCTATTGTATCTATTATTTTTTATATTATAATTTTAAGAAAGGGTACTAAATCATTTAGGGTGAAGTAATGAATAAAGAAGAAAAAAGATCATTTTTAAAAGAGTTTAGGTGTGTAGGCGGATTTATTTTATTTTTTGTTTTATTTAGTGGAATATTACAAGGATTATTTAGTTTAGTTTCAATTTTAATTGAGGAACTATTAGATGTTAATAAAATTTCGAGTTTTATTATTAATGTTCTTAATTATATTGCAATTATTTTTACATATTATTTGGGATATAGAATATTTTTAAAAAAGTGGAATAATAATATTAACTATAAAATAGATAAAAAATATAACAAATTACATATTGTTTTAGATATTATAATAGCTATTATTTTAATAAGATTTTGCTGGATTTTATGGGAGTATTTTTTAAATTTTGTTAATTATAATCAAAGTAATTTAGATGATAGTTTAGATTTTATTTCTATAATATATATTGCCTTAATTGGTCCATTATGTGAGGAAGTTATAATGCGTGGTTATGTTTTGAGTACATTAAAAAAATATGGTGTTTATTTAGGTGTAATTATTTCCTCATTTGTATTTGGAATGTTTCATGGAACTGTTACTCAAATTATCCCTTGTATATTTATTGGAATTATTTTATCCACTCTTACACTAAAATATAAATCAATTTTGCCCTCAATAATAACGCATATAATAACAAACTCTATTACTATACTATTGTTTTTTATAAATATTAAAAATGAATTTTTAATAAACATAATAAAAATGGTTATTATTGTTTTATCAATGGTTATATTAATATATTATTTAATTATAAATTTTAAAAATATAAAAGAACTTATGCAAAGTATTAAAAAGTTTTTAGTTATGCAATTTCAAAGTATAGCATTTATCTTATTTATTTTACTAGAAATATTTAATGTTGTTATGGAAATTCTCTATAATAAGTAGCAAATGCTACTTTTTTTTGTCACTTAAAAGTCATTTTGTTATAATATACTTAATTTGAAAGAAGGAAATTATGGAAATTTTAAAAGTAGAAAATTTAAGTAAAGTTTATGGAACAGGAGCAAGTAAAGTAGTGGCAATTGATAATGTTTCATTTAGTGTAGAAAAAGGTGAGTTTGTATCAATTGTCGGAGCAAGTGGTAGTGGTAAAAGTACACTTCTACATTTAATTGGTGGTGTAGATAGACCCACAAGTGGAAAAGTATTTATAAATGATGAAGATATTTATAAGTTAAATAATGATGATTTAGCAATATTTAGACGTAGACAAATAGGTCTTATTTACCAATTTTATAATTTGATTCCAATTTTGAATGTTGTTGAAAATATAGCACTTCCTTTAGAACTTGATGGTAGAAAACCAGATAAAAGAGATTTAAATGAAATGCTAGAACTTTTAGGGCTTGAAAATAGAAAAAGTCATTTACCAAGTCAGCTTTCTGGAGGAGAGCAACAAAGAGTTTCAATAGGAAGAGCTCTTATAACAAGACCATCATTAATTCTTGCAGATGAACCTACAGGAAATCTTGATTCAAAAGCAAGTGAGGAAATTGTTAATCTTCTTAAAAAAACTAATAAAAAGTATAATCAAACAATTATTATGATAACTCATAATTTAGAAATTGCTAAAATGACTGATAGAATTATTACTATCGAAGATGGAAGGATAGTGGATGATAAATGAATATTTTAAGAAAAATCACTATTCAAAATCTTAAATTAAATAAAAAAAGAAGTATTGTAACGATTATTGGTATACTTTTATCTGTGGCCCTTATTACTGCGGTTGCTACAATGGTAACAAGTTTTAGAGAAAGTATGATTGAATATGAAAAGAGTGTTTCAGGTAATTATGAGTATGTTTTTTATGATGTACCTAAAAGTGAAATATCGTTTTTGAAAAGTAATCGTAGTATAAAAGATTTATATCTTGTAAGTGGACTTGGTTATGCTAAAATAGAAAGTCAAAATGAAGCTAAACCTTATGCTTATGTTGTAAGTATGGATAAAAAGGCTATGGAAAATCTTGGCTTAAATTTAGTCGAGGGAAATCTTCCTACAAATGAAAATGAAATAGTTATTCCTACGAGTGTAAAAACTAATGGAAGACTAGATTATAAAATAGGAGATTACATAACTTTAGATATTGGTAAAAGAATGAGCGAAGGCTTTAAATTAACTCAAAATAATCCTTATAATGATGAAACAGTGGAGAAAATAATTGATGCTAACACTAAAACATATAAAATTGTGGGAATTGTAAAAAGAATGGATATGGAACCATATACTGCACCTGGTTATACATTTGTAACATATAGTGAAAAAGTAAGTAAACTTAATGATGTTTATGTTTATTTAACTGATAAAGGTTTAAAAAATAGATATAATGTTGTCGGAGGTATTATTGGTGTATCAGGTAAAACTTTAAAAGACTTAGAAATAGGTGAATATAATAAAGATGAAATGGCAAAAGCCAAATATGATCATAATCAAAATACATATTTAGTTAAAATGCTTTCTTCATCATTTGATGATGGTACAATGAGGGCGCTTGTTACTATTGCAACGGTTGTAACAATAATAATTATTTTCACAAGTGTTTATTGTATAAAATCAAGTTTTAATATTTCTTATACGGAAAAAATAAAAAGTTATGCCCACCTTATAAGTGTTGGAGCAACTTCAAAACAAATTAAGAAAAGTGTTTATTATGAAAGTTTTGTTTTAGGGTTTATTGGTATAATTTTAGGATTACTATCTGGTGTTTTTGCAGCTTTTGTTCTAATTAAAATAGTTAATTTATTATTAGGAAGTGCATTTGTTATCGAAGGTTTCTTAGTATTTAAGGTAAATTTTTTAGCAATTTTAATTTCAATTATCTTAAGTTTACTTACAATTTATTTATCTAGTAAAAAGATTGCTAAAAAAGCTTCGCAAACTTTACCAATCGAAGCAATTCGTAATCCTGGAGAAATAACTTTAAAAAAGAAAATTAAATATCCTAAATTTATAAATAAACTTTTTGGTATCGGAGGAGTTATTTCCTATAAAAACATCAAAAGAAATAGTAAAAAATATCGTACAACAGTAGTTTCAATAATCTTTTGCGTAGCGGTTTATATTGGACTTTCATACTTTATTAATACTGCTTTTTCTTTAGTTAAAAAAGAAGTTGGTGAGTACAACTATAATTTAGAGGTTATGCTTAATGAAGAGGATGACAAGGTAAGAAATGAAAAAGTTAAACAAATTGAATCTTTAGATAATATTAATAAAATTTCGATTATCAGAACTATTTTTACAAATTCAGATTATTTAAAATTTACTAAAAAAGCAATTGAATATGGATTTAGTAATGATAATATTAATACTATTTCAATAAAATGTGTTGGTAAAAAAGAATATGATAATTATTTACAAAAACTTCATATTAAGGATACTTTAGATTATGATGCAATTATTATTAATAATTTTATATATTCAGATAAGGGTAGTAAGATAGAATTTAATGTTTTGGACTATAAAGATGGGGAAACTATAGAACTAAAAGATATTGAAAAAAATAGTATAGTTAAATTAAAAACTATTAAGTCAACATCAGAAAGACCTTTGGGACTTGAAAATAATAGTGAAGCTCCAGTTATTATTGTAAGTGATGAAACATTTGATAAAATTTATAATAATGATTTATCACACCTTAATTTAACCTCTATTTATATGGATGCTAAAAATGCTAATGATACTCAAGATGAAATAGATAAACTTTTTCCAAATGATGATAATATTTACGTTAATAATACTAATGAATATGCTAATCAAATGAACTCATTATATATAATTGTAGCAATATTTCTTTATGGATTTATTATTGTTATTGCTATAATTGGAATTACAAATATATTTAATACTATTACTACGAATGTTGCTTTAAGGCGTGGTGAGTTTGCATCACTTCGAAGTATTGGTATGACTACTAAAGAGTTTAATAAAATGATATTTTTAGAAAGTTTCTTTTATTGCATAAAAGCCCTTATTATAGGTATTCCAATTGGTATTGTTTTATCGCTTATTATTCATAGAGCATTTATCGGTGAAATGACATTAATTTATCATTTACCTTTAAAAGGTATAATTATAAGCATCATAATAGTATTTATTTTAATATTCTCCCTTATGAGATATTCTGTTAAAAAAGTTAATTCTAAAAATATTTTAGATGCTATTAGAGATGAAAATATTTAGACTTAAATCAAATTTTAAGTCTTTTTAAGTGTACTTAAATTTATCACACTTGATATTTTTCTTATAATTTGGTAAAATACTTGTAGCCAAGAAAACTTTATAGAAAAGAGTGATAATTATGTGTAAAATAAAAATTTTTGGTTTGGGCGGTTTAAATGAAAATGGAAAAAACTGCTATGTTGTCGAGGTAGATAACGATATATTCGTATTTGATGCTGGTTTAAAATATGCCACAGGTAACCTTTTAGGAATTGATTATATAATACCTGATTTTAGTTATTTAATAAAAAATAAAAAAAGAGTTAAAGGTGTGTTTATAACTCACGGTCATCAAGAAAATATGGGTAGTGTTGTAGACCTATTAAATCAAATTCCAACACTTAAAATATATGCTACAAAATTTACTAAGTTTTGTTTAATGGAAGATGGTGTAAATGAGGAAAGTATTATTGAAATAAAGGCTCATAAAAAGATTAACTTTGGTGCTTGCTCAATATTTCCAATTGAAATGTCACACTCTATACCAGATGCAGTAATGTATGTTTTAAATACACCTGATGGGGCAGTTTGTTATACTGGAGACTTTACAATAGACCCCGCAATGATGGGACATTATGAAATGGATTTAGGAAAAATTGCATATATTGGAAAGCAGGGTGTTCTCGCACTTTTATGTGAATCTATATTTTCAGAAAATCCAGGACATACCTCACCGAAACATAAACTAACTTCTTTTTTCAAAGATATTATAAAACATAATGAAAAAAGAATTATTTTCAGCGTATTACCAGATCATTTATATACTATTGAAGAGATATTTAATGCTTGTGCAAATACTCATAGAAAAGTAGTTGTTATGGGTAAAAAATTACAAAATATGATTAACTATTCAATAGAAAATAAATATCTAACTGTTGAAGAGAGAATTATCGGCGATTTAGGAAATCTGAAAGACAATAATGCAATTGTTCTTATTAGTGATGATAGAGCAAATCCTTATGCAAATATTAATAAGATATTTACTGGTTATGATAAATTTGTAAATTTACTTGCCACTGATACTATTGTTTTTGCTGAACCCAAATATGATAGTAGTGAAAAGTTATTTGTTAAAATAGAAAATGAACTTGCTAAATATGGTTGTAATGTTGTTGATATTCCAAAAAATTATTCAATACTTCAACACGCCTCAAAAGAGGATTTAATGCTTATGATAAAACTTGTAAATCCTACATATTATATGCCTGTAAAAGGAGATTATCGTTATATGGTAGGTAATGCAAATGTTGCATCTGCTTTAGGAATCAGTAATGAAAATATCATTTTAAAACAAAATGGTGATATTGTTAATATTGATGATAAAGTACTTCAAGATAAATTTGAACATTTTAATGTTGATGATATATTTATTGATGGTAAAAGTTCCGATGATATTGGCGATTTAGTTATTAAAGATAGAGAAGTTTTAGCGGAAAATGGAATAGTTTTAATAAGTGCAACAGTATCTAAAAAAGAAAAAGTCCTTTTGGTAGGACCTGAAATAGTTACTCGTGGATTTATTTATGTTAAAGATTCAAAAGAAATGATTGAGGAAATTAAAAAGATATGTGAAAAAGTTATTAATGATAATATAACTCCTAAATATGTTGATTATAATTTAATTAGATCTCAGATTAGAGAGGATTTAGGCAAATATTTATACGAAGAAACTGAATGTAAACCAATGATTATTGCAGTTGTTCAAGAGGTTTAACAAAAAGTTAAGCCTTTTTTATTACTGGTAAGAATACATTTAAAAATTATGGGATATTAATATAAAAAATATAGTAAAGAAAAATCAAAAATAATTATTGCTTTGAAATTAAAAAAAATATATAAATGATTATGTAGTTAAACGAAGAAAAATTCTACTAGAAATTAGTAATATAGGGTGATAATATATGAATAATGAATTATGGTTAATTTGGAAAGAACCATTATCTTATAGAAGATTTAAAATATGAATTTTAATTAAACTTAACGATGGTTATGAGTTTTCCTATGTTGATCCACAACTGAATGAAGCACGCAAATTAGGTTTTAATTTTTTTTCTGGTTTTAATGATTTGTCAAAAACTTATAAGAATAATGAACTTTTTATTAACATTGCCTCAATACTTCCAAACAAAGGTAGAATAGATTATTTAGAGATTTTAAATAGTTATAATTTAGATAAAGAGTCTAGTGATTTTGATATTTTAAAAGCAACTCGTGGTAGAACACTTACAGATAATTATGAATTTGTGCCAGCGTTTGATTTAAATAAAATTGAATTTGATGTAGCAGGAAGAAGACATTAATAAATGTAAGGATTTTCTTAAAATTAATAGAGTATTATATTTAGAACCAGAACCAAATAACAAAAATGATGAAAATGTTGTCATAGTTGTTTTAAAAGAAAATGGAAAATCATATCATTTAGGTTATGTTCCAAGATATTATTCTAAAGATTTACTCAATGAGTTGAATAAAAGTGCTAAATATAGTGTTATGATTCAAAATTTAAAATTTAATTCACCATTTAGTGATGAAAACATCGTGGCAAATGTTAAATTAATTTTCGATGTATAAAAATATATTTTTATAAACTTATAATTTACTTAAAAATACCTATACTAAATATAGGTGTTTTTTAATGGATTATAATAAAATATATATAAATAGTTCAAATATAATAGATAATTTAGAAAGTATGTATTATAAAACAAATAATATAAAATTAAAAAATAAAATATTATATGAAATTAATAAATATAAAAAACTTAATGAAATATGTTTAATTAAAAATCCAAATATAAAAGAAAATATAATTCATAAATTATCAAATGATTTCTTATTTATTATAAAATTAAATTTTATAAATGATGAAAATATTATAAAAAATATTATAGAGTTATTTGATGATAATATTAAAAAGTTTTCTAGTAGAAAGTATTTATTTTATAAGAATTTACTTGAAAAAAGTAAAATTAATTTCAAATATATTAAATAAAAATTTCTTGTTCATTGAGAAAAAAAGTGGCAAAAATTCTCAATGGGTTATTCGAACTATTCATTAATAAAATTTTTAATATCGGTTAAAATAAGAGTGATAAAGTTAAAATGAAATTATAATTTTATATATAAAATATTTTAGTTCATAATTAATTTTATTAAAAAATATTGTCGAAAAATAGCAAAATTAATTTTAAATATATTGTTTAGAAATATTTTTTGTGATATTATTTATAATAGGTGAGGGTATGAAGAAAGACACTAATGTGATAATTGTAGTTTTTTTAGTAGTTATTTCTTTTGCGTGTCTTTCTATAGGCACTGCTTATGCATACCTATCAACAGTCTCCGTGGGAGGGACACAAAATATTACTACGGGTAATTTATCGGCAAATTTAACTATAAATGGTATGGAAAATGTTGAAATAGCCCCAATGAGTGATGAAGAAGGATTAAATCAAACTACTTATGCTAAAGTAGTGATAGATAAAAATAATCAATATACAGTGTTTTATTCTTTAAATTTATCTTATTCTATGGATAGTTTACCAAGTACATTAACAAAGGATGATTTATTACCACTTGATTTTATTAAAGTGGCAGTTTTTGCAGGTGATACAGATTCAATAGCAAGTGCTGTTCAAATAAGTGACCCAGTTAAAATTACTGAACTTCCTATGCAAAGTGTAGATACAACTGATCATTATAATGATGAATATATGCTTACATTTAATACTTTTAAAGTACAATCAGATAAAAAATATTATTTTATTAAAGCTTGGCTTGTTCAAGATACTCCAGACATTTTAGATGGAAAGTATATTTATTTGGATGCAAATGTTAATCAAGAACCACTTGTTAGTAAGTCATTATATAATTTTACTAACATAAGTGTTATTAATGGAAGTACTACTTTAAGTAGTGGTTATACTATAAAATTACAAAAGGGTGCTATAACTGGAACAACCTCACTTTCTAATGTTCCAACAGGTACTTATCTTTTAGAAGTAGTTTATAATGGAAATACTTATAGTACAACAGTAAAAATAAAAGAAATAGATGATGTAAATACCACTGAGGGAGTATCTACTTTAAGTGGAAAAACTTGTGGTGCAAATGAACCTTTACAAAATTGTGCTTATACATATTACACAACTGTAGATAAATTAATTAGAAAAAATGATATTACTACATATAGCAATGTAAATCCTACAGCATCCTATAATGTACCTAATTCTTATGTTATAGTAGGTAAAGACTCTTTAGGTGTATCAGAAATAAGTGGTTTAAAATTAACACTTAATTCTAGTGATTATTCTATTACTTTGAGTAAATAGTAAAGTGAGTTATTCACTTTTTTATTTGGATAAAAGTTTTATTAGACAAATAATATATACAATTACTATATATTTTTTGCCGCTTTTTTGCCACTTTTGAATTTTTTAGTCCTTTATATAATAACTTGATTTTACATATAAAAATATATTATTATTTTAAATATTGTAAAAAAAACACAAAATTACAAAAAATAAGTTTATTTTTTACAATTTTTTTTATATAATAATTACAGGAGGGAAGAAAAATGCTTATAGAATTTAGTGTAAAAAATTTCTTATCTTTTAAAGATAAGGTAACTTTATCTATGGAAAAAGGAAATGGTGATGAAAATTTAGATAACATAGTTTCAACTAATAATATAGATTTATTAAAAACTGCTGCTATATATGGAGCAAATGCTTCAGGTAAATCAAATATGTTAAAAGCATTAACTTGTGCAATTTTAATGGTAAGAAATTCAAATTTAATACCTATTGGTGGTAAATGGAAATATATAAAACCATTTTTATTTGATAAAACAAGTAAAAATGAACCTAGTGAATTTGAATTTGTATTTATAATAAATAATATTAAATATAGATATTTTTTTAGTGCTAATGAAAATAAGATAGTTGATGAAGTATTAGAGGCTTATTATAGTCAAAAACCAACTAATATTTTTACTAGAACTAATACTAATATTTATGAATTTACTAATGATAAAAGTAAATTAGAATCTTTAGCAGCAAATAATACTGAAAACAAACTATTTTTATCAACAGCAACTACTTGGAATTATAAAAATACAAAAGATGTATATCTATGGTTTGTAAATTCAATAGATACTTATGATTCTTTTGATAGAATTATGGATAGAGATTTAATTGATTATAGTAATAAAAAAGAAAATCTTAAAGAATTTGCTTTAAAATTATTAAAAGAGGCAGATATACTTATAAATGATATTAATGTTGATTATGAAGAAAAAGATGTTGAAACTGCTACATATGATATGATGAATCCAACTTTAACAAAAGAAAAAATAAGAATAAAAAATGTTAATATTGAACTTGAACACGAAGTATTTGATGATAATAATAAATATATTTATAAATTAAACTTTACTGAAGAATCATCAGGAACTAGAACACTTTTTGCTTTAGCACCATTTTTAAAAAGAGCATTTGAATCAACTAAAGTAATTATTGCGGATGAATTAGAAAATAATTTACATCCAGCATTGGTAGAATTTATAGTTAAGTTATTTAATAATAAAGAAATTAATAAGGCTAATAGTCAGTTAATATTTACAACTCATGCAACTTATTTAATGAATTTAGAATTATTAAGAAGAGATCAGATTTGGTTTACAGAAAAAAATCCTAAAAATGGAGTTTCAGATTTATATCCACTTGATTCATTCTCAGTTAGAAAAGATGAAAATATTCAAAAAGGTTATATAAATGGTAGATATGGAGCTATACCATTTATTAGAGATATTGACTTATGGCTAGAGGAAAATTAAAACAAAATAAAAAGAAACCTTTAATTGTTATTTGCTCTGAAGGTGGAAAAAAATCTTCTGAATACTATTATTTTAGAAATTTTACAAATAGGGATTTAAGAATACAATTTTCTACGGGAAATAGCACTGATCCTAAAGGTATGTTAGAGGATTTATTAAAATATATTCATAACGAAGATATTGCTTCAGAGGATAACTGTAAAATATTTTTGGTTTTAGATACAGATTTAAATGAGAAGCGAATAAATGAGATAAAAGAAATTAAATCTATATGTACTGATAACAATATAGAAATAGTTACATCCGCGCCGACTTTTGAAATATGGTATGTAATGCATTATCGTAGTAATGAATTAAAGTTTCAAACAAGTAAAGATGTGAAAAGAGAATTAGAAAAGTTAAATGGTACATATAGTGAAAATTTAGATATGTATAAAGTAATTAAAGATTCAACTGAAAACGCAAGGAAAACTGCAAAGTCTATTGAAAAACAATTTATTAAAGAAAGTGATGATTTATTAAATGCTAATCCTCACACAAGTATATATAAAATTTTGGATGCTATTGATGAATTTAATAATTTAAATAAATCAAAATAATGTTCTATCTTTTCTATAAAATTAATTATACAAATTGTAAATAGTAAAAAAACTTTTACAAATTCACAAAAAGTACTTGATTTATGATTATGATTTGTGATAAATTTATAATAGAAAGGAGATAGGAAAACAAGATGGAAAAGAAAAATACTTTATTGTTAACTGTTATCGCAGTAGCTACATTATTAGTAGCAGTAGTAGGAGCTACATTCGCATACTTTGGTTCATTTACAAATACAGTAACTCAAGGAGCAAATGTAAATGTTACTACTCAACCATCAAAATCATCAACATTTATTACAAGCCCTGCTGAAATTGAATTATTAGTTGAGTCAGCTAAGATGGTTAAAGGCGCTGGTACTACCAGTGATGTTGTTGCTGAAAGTAATGATAAAACTATTTCTGCAACTTTAACTGCAAATGCTGATGATGTATTTACAATATGTTCATTTAATGTAGTTTATACTGCTACTCATACTGGAGAAAAAGTTAAACCATACGTAAGAACTGCGGCATTAACTACAGAGGCTAAAGAATTTACTTATATGATTGGTGATGCAACTAAAGACGCTGCTGCTACTGGTTCAGTTAAATCTGGTACAATCAATGGTACTACAGAGACTGATTATGCTAACATTGATAAGGATGCTGCTGTTACTGTGATTACAGGTGCACAAGTATCTGCTAAAGGTGGAGCAACTACTATTAGTTTCCCTGTTACAGTAAAATTTTATAACATACCAAGTATTGATCAATCAGCTTTAGCTGATTCAGTATTTACTGGTAAATTTACTGTTCCAGCAGATTCAATTAGTTGTACTACAGATGCTAAAGATACTGTTGCTGCTTAGTAAAAAAACAAGTTAACAATTTAATAATATAAATTACGGCCCTAGTGGTCGTTTTTTTGTGATTAATGTGTTAGAATAAATTTATGAGCGGAGGTTTTGTTATGAAATTTAATTTAGATATACTTAGTCCGAGTGATTTTGAAAGATTATCAAGAGATATAATATCTCGAAAGTTGGGTTTAGAATTTAAAGTTTTCAGTGATGGTAAAGATGGAGGTGTTGACTTAAGAAATTATGGAAATGGTATTATATGTCAATGTAAACATTATAAAAATTATTCGAATTTAAATGCAAATTTAAAAAAAGAACTTCTAAAATTACAGAAAATCAAGGATTTAAAAAAGTATTATTTATTTTTATCAATGAAACTTACACCTGAAAATGAAAAAGAAATAATAGAACTTTTTAAAGATTATAAGTTATCTTCTGAACAAATAATAAGTTATAATGAGATTGAACAGTTTTTGGAAGATGAAAAAAATATTGATATATTAAGAAAAAATACTAAACTATGGTTAACATCATATCAAATTATTGAATTATTCAGTCAAAGATATATTGATTTTTCAAATTCTATCTTAAGAAATAATATAAACGAATGTATTAAATATTTTGTTGAAACAGAAACATTTAGAAAATGCTATGAGAAAATTAATAATGATAGAATTTTAATAATTAGTGGTTTGCCTGGTGTAGGAAAGACAGTTAATACAAATATGCTTGTAGCCAAGTTAATGGCTAAATTTAATTTTAAACTAAAAACTATTGTAAGTTCAGATTACCATAAATTGATAGAGTCTTTTGTAAATGATAATTTAGAACTAATTATTTTGGATGATTTTTTAGGTCAAAGTAGTTTGGAAAAAAGTGAAGATGAAATTAATGAAATAATTTCTATTATTAATTATGTAAAAAATAATTCAAAAAAATATTTAATTCTTAATTCTAGATTAAGTGTTTTAAGCGATGCAAAATTAGTTAATGAAAAATTTTCAAGAATACTAGATATGCTAGATAGCAATAATTATATAATTAATATGAGCGATGTTACAAGATTGGAAAAAGCGGAAATATTATTTAATTTACATTATTATAACAATGTACCTCAAGAATATTTCAACGAATTAAAGAAAAAAGGTTGGTTTAAATATCACTATGAATCTATTATTGATGATAAAAACTATAATACTAGAATTATTGAATATTGTGCCCTAAATTATAAAAGAGATGGAATATCAAGTAATAAATATTATGATTATATTAAAAATAATTTAGAAAATTCTAGACAAGTGTGGAAAAAACAATTTGAAAAATTTACAAGTGAAGAAGTATCATATTTACAATTAATGCTATCAATAAGTACTTCTAATGTTCCAACTGAAATATTAAAAGAATGTTATGAAAATGTCATTCGAAATAGAAAATATGATAGTGAAAAAATTAATTTTAATAATATAACTGAAAAAATGTCGAATAGTCTAATTATTCAAAGCATTGATAATAAAAAATCTGTAATAAATGTTATTAACCCATCTATTAATGATTTTATTATAAGCACTTTGAAAGACAACACTGTAGAATTAGAAAGAATGATTGATGATTGCATATATATAGAACAATTTATTAATTTAATTAACTTAAATCCTAGTTTGTTAAATAATGTGAAAATCAATATATTAGATTTAAAATCAATTAATAACGAATTTGAAAAAAGATTACTTATATTAATTAATCAATATGATTATTGTGATGAAAACTTAAAAAATAGATTATATGAAATTTTAAACAATAATAATTTTGATGACATTTCAACAATTATACAGATATTATCGACAAAAAAAATCGTGAATTTTTATGATTTAGATAACTATATTTTAAATATTGATTACCTTAAAAATATTATTAAAAAATCTAATAATTATTATATTAAACGATTTTTTGAATATTTCAATGATTTTATTGATGACTATGATGAAGATATTACTGATTATATAATTAATATGCAAATTGAAATGATGCCAATAATTGAAGAAAAGATTGCTGATGATATATATAGTGATATATATAGTGACATAGATGATATAGTGTCTTTAAATGGTGAAATGATAACTTACAGGTTCGTTGATGGGGATGTTGAAATAGATAATTTATCTGAAATTGTAAATATTGTGACTGAAGATTTGATTCCAATTATTGATGAAAAGATTGAAAGTGAGATTGTTGATTATTCATTTAATAATATTAAATTTGAAAATTTGACAATACAAAGTGATGAATGCTTTGATTCTTCACAGATAGAACAAAGTATTAATGATTATATAGAGGCTCAAAATAGAAATTCAGGGGATAATATTTTAAATGAAGAATATTCCATACACGATATATTTTCACAAAAATATATTTTTGATTGATAATGATTATTAATATGTTAAAAATAAATAGTGAGAAGTATGAATAAGATAAAAGATTTAATGATTAAAAATAAATACTTAATATTTTGGGTATTGCTTTTAAACTTTGCGTTGATTGCAATAATGTATAGAGTTAATATTAGGGCTATTGACATATTTTATTTAATACCACAAGGTAAGTATATATTAAATAATGGTATATATCATATAGATCCATTTTCTATTCATAATGGACTTCATGTAGTTGTTCAAAATTATATGTCCTCTTGCTTATTTTATTTAATATTTAAGATATTTTTTTGGAATGGGTTTGTTATATATACGATAATATGTAATGCATTAATATGCTATTTAATATATAAAATTTGTTTATTAATAAGTTCTAATAATAAGAGTTTATCTATTATAATAATGGTAATTAATGATATTTTATTATATTGTTTTTTAGTACCTAGACCACAGTTATTAAGCTATATAAATTTATTATTGGTTATATATTTGTTAGAGTTATATGTTCATAAAAATAATAAAAAGTATTTATATTTTGAAGTTGTAATATAAAAGTGTACACAAAAAAAGTGTATGCTTTTATTTTTGCTATAATTAAATAAAGGAGAGGATAAGAATGTCAAGAGGAAGGCCAAATGGCGGAAAAAATAAATGTTGGAGTAAAGAAGAAAAAGAACAAGTTGTTTTATATCATTTAAATAATAATATTGGTATGGATAAATGTGCTAAACATTTTGGAATATCACGAGGTCAAGTATTTAAATGGGTAACAAAATATAGAGAATTCGGAGTTGAAGGGCTTGAAAATAAAAAGAAACCGGGTAACCCATTAGCTAAATATTCTAGCAAGAAAAAATTAACTAAAGAAGAACAATTAGAATATGAAAATATGAAATTAAGAATCGAGAATGAATTATTAAAAAAAGGATACCTAATGAAAGGAGATGGTACAATTGTAAAATTCATGAAGTAACACAAATAAAATATGAAATAATAGAAGGTTTAAGTAAGAAATATAATATAAAATCTTTATGCTTGGTATTAAAGGTATCTAGGTCTGGATATTATAAATGGATTAAAAATAAAAATGTATTAAATCAATATGAAATTAATAGAAAAGATTTAGGTGAATTAATAAAAGATATTCATAAAAGAAAACCAAGTTATGGATACAATAGAATTAGGAAAATAATATTAGAGGAAATAGGATGGGTTGTATCAGCTAACTTAGTACACAAAGTATGTAAAATATTAAAAATTAAATCTGAAGCTAAACATTATAAATATAAAAAGTTTGGTGAAGAATCGGTTAAATATGAAAACAAAATTGGATATAATTGGAATGCATCTAGACCATTTGAAAAGATAGTTTCAGATACAACTTCATTATATTTCAAAAAGAAAAAATATGATTGGACATTTTATTTAGATGTGTTTAACAATGAAATTGTTGGTTCAGATGTAAGAGAAACAATGTACGGAAATGGTATATTAAATCATAAAAAAGCTGTAGAAAATATGCTAAATAACAAAATAAAAAGAGGATATAAAGACCTAGACACAATAGTTCACACAGATCAAGGTATTATTTATTCCTCAATGTCATTTAACAATATATTTAATTCATATAACATAACTAGATCTATGTCTAGAGCTGGTACACCAACAGATAATCCAGTTATTGAATCCAAAAATGGATGGTTAAAGAAAGAAATGTATATTGATTTTGACGTAAATAATTATAACACAGTTCAAGAATTTATTGATGATATTATTTGGGATAATAATAATTATAGACCCAGTTATGCTTTAAATTATAAAAACCCAATTGAATATAGAACTCAATTGGGCTTTCAATAATACTTTTTTAGTGTCTACTTTTTATTGACAACTTCATATATTTTATACCTTTAATATCTATATTACAGATAAATATGCATGCATCTTTATGGATAATGATATTTTTATTTATGCTACCTTATATAGTCGAAGGAATATTTAAAAAATATAATATAAAACCAATTCTTTTTATATTTTTAATATCTTTAGTGTGTGGACTTATTAATCCATATGGACTTGAAAATATTACTTTTATATTTGGTTCATTTCATAATAAATATATGACTAGTTTAATACCTGAATTTTATAAAACAGGATTTAATACTTTATGGGGAACCATATTTTTAATTATATTAATTATTAATAGTTTAATATATATTATATTTGTTAATAAGAAAGTTAAAATAAGATATTTATGTTTATATTTAGGTACTATGATATTAGGATTATCTAGTTTAAAGGGATTTAGTAATTATTTATTATGTAGTATATTTCCATTTGCATATTACTTTAGAAATAAGAAATTAAATATTGATTATTCTATAATATCTAAGTTATGTAATATATTTATAATAGTTTTGATTATTATATCTTCATTATTAATAGTTTTAAAAAGAAATGAAGTACAAGATTATGCTGCTGGTAATAGTTATTCATTCTTACTTAAACATTATGATAAAGATGATATAAGACTATATTCTATTATGGAAGATGGTGGCTATGGTATGTTTTTAGGTGTTAAATCATATTTAGATTGTAGAGCAGAATATTTTATTAAATATAATAATAAGAAATATGATATTTTAAAAGAATACTTTCTATTACAACATAGTAAAATTAATATTAATGAATTTTTAGATAAATATAAATTTACTCACTTACTTTTAAATGGTGGTGATATAATGTTTAAACTTTCTGAAATAAAGGGGTATAAACTAATATATATTGATAAAGAATATGAATATAAATTATATGTAAGAGAGGATTTAATAAAGTCTGATACTCCAGAAATAAAAAAATTATATATTAGAATATGATATAAAATGTATTTATTTTACACTTTTTAATAAAAAAATGTAAAAAAATTACATTTATGTGATATAATAATACTAAGAAAGGAGATTATATAATGTTAACAGGTATTAAGCTTTATAATTATACAACATTTATTAATGAAACAATTTTTGATTTTAATGCCACTAACTATAAAATTCTTGAAAAGACAAATGTAGGTTCAAATAGAGTCTTAAAGGGGGCAATATTTGTTGGTGAAAATGCTTCGGGAAAGACGCAAGTACTTGATTCGATTATATTATTATTAGATCTACTTTTAGATAATGTTGAACAAAATTTTTTATTGAAAAAATCACTATATACTACAACATCAAAATATTCTTTGGAATATGAATTTAATGTAGATAATAATATAGTTAATTATAAAATAACTTTTGATGGAAATAACATCAATTCTGAAAAGTTATTCATAAATAGTGATTTAAAACTAGAAAGAATAAATACAAGTGGAACAACATATTTTGAAGAGGAAAAAGATAATAATGATATTAATCTAAATTTGTCATTATTAAAACTTGAATATTATAATACACGTTTTAACAATGATGTTATCTTAAATAAACTATTTGATTATTTGAAAAATTCTATATATATTAATTGCTTAAATAAAAATATAAAATCATATAATCCTACGAAAACAGTGGAACAATTTATAGGAAAATATGCTCAACATAATAATGAGAAAAATCTTAATAAATTGCTTGAGAATATTGGCTATAATAGTGAGGTAGTATTTAAAAAGAAGAAAAATGATACTTTTAGTACTGATGAAACTGAAGTAGGATTAAGAAAGGTTGGTACAAATGTCTTTATGCCAATGTATCGTGAATCTGCTGGAAATCAAGCGCTTATGAATGTTATTTTGCCTTTCAGTTATGCCACAAAAAATAATTGTATGTTAATTATTGATGAATTTAGTAGTGGACTACATAATGATCTTATGGAAGCATTAATAAAATATTTTTACAACAATAGTAATGATTCTCAACTATTTTTAACATCTCATTCAACTAATATATTAGATACCTTTGTAGTAAGACCTGACCAAATTTATTCATTTAGATTTGACGCTAAAAAGGGAACTTTAATAAATAGATTTTCAGACGAAAATCCTAGAGAATCACAAAATATTGAAAAAATGTACTTAAATGGAGTTTTTGATGGAATGCCAAATTACAACAAAGAATTTAAAAATTAATAAAAATAAATCAATAGGAAAAGTTATTATTGTAGTTGAGGGTGAATCTGAAGAATTTAAAATAATGAAACATATTTTTACTAAAATTTTAAATTATAATTATATTTCAATAAAAAGAAATAAAGTTATACAAAATGAGTTTAGAAGTAAGGTTAACCCTAATTCCACCGTTATAGTGGCAAATACAAATAGTTCAAATATAAAATCTATACTTGAGGATAAGGACTATAAAGATAAATTATATGATTTATTAAAAATTGATTATGAACATAGTTTAAAAAATATACCTATCTATATAATATGGGACAGAGATTATGAATCAAATGAAGAAAAAAATGTACAACAAGCATTACAAACTTTTAAAAGTTCATTAGATAATGATTTTGATATGAATGGTATTTTACTTTTAAATTACCCTTGTATAGAAAGTTATAAAATTTCAAACTTTGATAAACAATTATATAAGAAAAGTTTTAAGTGTAGTCAAGATGCCAAAGAATTATGTAAGAAAGAAAAATATTATATTAATAATATAAGTGAAAATAGTATAATTAATGCAGTAGGAAATATGCATCGAAGTTTAAAAAATATGAGAATACTAAAATATGATCCATCAGATTTTTTTGAAACAAATAATATAATTTTTAAATATCAGTCTGATAAATATAAAGAGAATATGATTCCTGCACTTTCATTACTTTCTATAATGTTGGTTGATTTAGGAATAATATACGAAGAAGAAAAAAAGTAATATGTAATATCTTTTGAAAAGGAGAGTTTATTTCCTTTTTTATTTTATAGTAATGTGATTTTCTAATGTTAAAAAAATATTGATGTTGATTATATTAAAATCTTACGGTTAAAAGTCTTAAAAATGTGCGGATGAAATTGATAATTAATTAATTAAGAATATGCTATAATACTTATGAGGTGGGAAGATAAATGACGTTAAAAAAGAAAGTTATAAAGAAGGACTAATTGATAAAAAAAATTGAAGAATGTTTAAAAATATTTGGAGCAGTATCAATAGTTGGTCCAAAATATTGTGGAAAAACATGGACTAGTTTGGCTCACAGTAAATCAGTTAAATATATAAATTCGAATGATAAAAAACTCTATACTCTTGCTCAAATTGATGTTAATCAAATTTTAGTTGGAGAGTACCCAATCCTTATAGATGAATGGCAGTTAATTCCTAGTATCTGGGATTGTGTTCGAAGAAAGTGTGATGAAGACAAAATAAAAGGTAAATTTATTTTAACTGGGTCAGCCACAGAAAAGGAAAATACAATTGATCATTCTGGAGCAGGAAGAATATGTAAATTAGATATGGGGACAATGTCACTTTTTGAATGTGGCGAGTCTGATGGCTATGTATCTTTAAATGATTTATTTAGAAACATAGAATTTAAAGGACATTTAACAAAAGAACTATCTTTAGAAGATATAGCAAATTTAATTATGAGAGGAGGATGGCCAGATAATATTGAAAATACTCCAAAAGAATCACAATTAATTGTTAAAAGTTATATTAAAGATATTTTAGATAAAGATATTAATGAAATAGATGGCGTAAAAAGAGATAGAAATAAAATGGAAATGCTATTAAAATCTCTTGTTAGAAATGAATCTTCTTTGGCCTCAAATGAAACTCTAATAAAAGATGTTATAGAAAATGAATATGACTCTATTAATAAAGAAACAGTTGGTGAATATTTAAATGTTTTAGATAAATTACATTTAATTCAAAATCAACAAGCATTTAATCCGAATGTAAGGTCAAGAGAAAATGTTGGGAAAACAGCTAAAAGACATTTTACTGATCCATCAATAGTGTGTGGGTTACTAAATCTTAATTACGATAAAATGATTAGTGATTTAAATACATTTGGTTTTCTTTTTGAGTCATTAGTTGAAAGAGATTTAAGAATTTATTCAAAATATAATAATGGTGAGTTAAGACATTTTAGAAATAATGTTAGTGGTTTAGAGGTTGATTCTATAGTAATAAATGAAGAGGGAGAGTATGGAGCTATTGAAATAAAACTTGGAAGTAATCAAATTGAGGAAGCTAAAACAAATTTATTAAAGTTTTATGAAAAGGTAGATAAAAAGCCTAAATTTATGTGCATTATCTGTGGCTTATGGAATAATGTTATGAAAGATACTGATACTGGAATATATATTATTCCGATAAATGCATTGAGACCTTAGTTGATAAATTTGACAATATACAATAAAGTAAGTATAATAATGTTGTTTTAAGGGGGGAATATGACTGATTATTTAAGAGAGTATAAGGGATATTGTTTAACTTGTAAAAATTATGATTTAGAACGTAAAAGTGATGCTACAACAAGAGGTTTTAGATGTACATATCATGGTAGACCAATGGCTATGGATGAAAAGTGTCCACATTATTCAAAAGATATTGTAAGAAGCAATTCATTTATTGATTCTCAAGTAAGGTGGATGAATAAACATGGTTATGATCCACGAAGAGATAAAGATACATTTTGTTATATTACTACAATATGCTGTGATATATTAGGACTAAGTGATAATCATAAATATTTAGAAAGTCTTCGTAAATTAAGAAGTTATTTAATAACTTCAGACTGTAGACAAACCCCAGTTTTTAAAAACTAGGGTTTTTGTTTGAAAGAA
>OIYS01000329.1_pt1 | contig 35326 bp, 38 predicted proteins | sample 1588271 | NCBI WGS metagenome assembly OIYS01 (sample SAMN03283286) | human gut metagenome | biome: human-associated habitat; material: feces | host: Homo sapiens | place: Peru | collected 2012
ATAGAATATTAAAAAATATTCTTGGTAATTTAACATCAGTTCGTAATATAGCAGCCCACGATGATAGATTATATACTTATAGAAGTACTTTCTATATTAGATTAGACAAAACTAAAAAATCACCAGACAAAGCATTACATACAAATATGTATATTATAATTAAATCATTAGAACTATTATTAGAGAATAATCAAACAATTGAAATGAAAAGCTTAATTACAAAAGAATTAGATATATTGAAAAATAGTTTAACTTCAATTACTATTGATGAAGTATTAAAAGTAATGGGATTTGATAAGGACTATTACATTGTATAAATATTAACTTATAGCATATAATAATATTGAAAAGTGTCTAGAAAACTTTAGAAGCTCTAGGTCTTTTTCATTTGTTTTATAAAATTAATCAAAAAATGTTGAAATAAAGAATATATATGGTACTCTGTATATAGAAATTAGTTGTTTATCAACTGTTCCTAAAGTTTCGGATATACTTTTTGTCTGTACCAAATGAATTCTTAAGAATATTAGAAATAATATTCTTTTTTTTATGCAAATTGGCCATAGAAGTTGGCCATTGTCAAATAAAAATGTGACCGCACTGGAAAGTCAGCACGACCACATTCAATAAATATAATATACAACTTTATATGAAATATGTCAATGGAATGAGAAATAAAATTATTTTGAGCTTGTGGGTATGAACTGAGAGACTATAACAATATACTTTATTATGGATGATGATTTAAGTAAATTAAAAGATATTAAAATAGAAAATTATATATGGATAATATATATTGGTATTATTGTTTTAAGTTGGTATGCAAATAGTAAGGAAAAAAACTATATTTTAACTAAAAGTGAAAAAAGTAAAAAAGAATATCAATGGTTAATGATACTTATTTTTAGTATATTATTACTTATATATTATTATTTTGCTAAAGATTCTTATGATGATATATTGAAATTAAAACCGGGGGATAGCAATAAAAGAGTTGTTCTTAGATACGCATCATTTATTGGATCGTTTTTAATTTTAATAAGTGGTATTATATTTTTGATAATTGCTATCGTTGATGATAATATTGATACAGAAATTGCATTCAATTAGAAAAGTATTATAATTAGGGTATGAGAGAAGAAATGGTCGGAGTGATTACTCATGTAGCATTTTATGCTGGATGGCCAAAAGCTTGGGCTGTATTTAATCTAGCTAAAGAAGTTTATAATGACTAAATGTAGAAGCATTTAGTTTTTTCTTTACTTATATTGTATCACATGATACAATATAGTTGGGAAGGTGATAAATTGCCAAAAAAGATTAGTATAAGTAAAGATGATATATTAAATACAGCTTTAGAAATAGTGAGAGAAAATGGGATTGAATTTGTTAGTAATAGAGAAATTGCAAAAAGGTTAAATTGTTCAATAAGACCAATATATTATCAATTTGAAAATAGTGAAAAATTAATGGAAGAATTAAAAAAGCTTATGATTAAATACTTTTATGGTTTTTTAATAAATAATATGAATGATGAAATGCCTAAATATAAACAAACAGGTATTAATTATATAAAGTTTGCTAAAGAAGAAAAGAATTTATTTAAAGTATTATTTATGAGTAAGACCAATCTTTCTATAGGTGAGTTTATTGATGCAACAGATGGTAATTTTAATGAAGTAGAAAAGTATATTAACATGAGTACTAGTTTAGTTGGTAAAGATTTAAAGTCTTTTCATGTAAAGATGTGGTTGTTTACACATGGTATTGCTACGCTTTTAGCAAGTGATGCAATAGTTCTTGGCGATAAACAAATTAGTGAACTTTTATCTAGTGAGTTTAAGGCATTGATGTTACTCGAGGAGGAAAAATAATATGAAGTATGATAAGTTGTGGGAGTTTATTAAAAATGAAGATGTAAGTAAGCTTACATTTGAGAAGATAGGAGAAATATTAGGTTTTAAAATAGATCATTCTTTTTTAAATGAAAAAAAGAATTTAAAAGAATATTGTTATGAAATAAGTAAGATTAGTTTAAAAGAAAAAGTTGTGTATGTAAGGAGAATAGATAATGAAGAAAGTAATTGAAGTAAAAAATTTAACAAAAGAATATAAGAATTTAAAAGCAATTGATAATTTATCATTTGATGTTTATGAAGGAGAAATATTAGGACTTTTAGGACCAAATGGTAGTGGGAAATCCACAACTATTAATTCAATTTTGCAATTATTAAATTTTAGTAATGGTAGTATTAAAATATTTGGGCATGAAATGAGACCGGATGCTTATGAAATTAAAAAAAATATCGGAGTTATATTTCAAGAAGTGGCAGTATTTCAAGAATTAACTGTTTATGAAAATATAGATTATTTTTGTGGTTTATATATAACTGATATAGATAAAAGAAAAAAATATGTAATGGATGCTATTAATTTAGTGGGATTAAATGAATTTATAAAGTTTTATCCAAAACAATTATCTGGAGGATTATTACGTCGTTTAAATATTGCTTGTGGTATTGCACATAAACCTAAACTTATATTTTTAGATGAACCCACTGTTGCGGTTGATCCTCAAAGTAGAAATAATATTTTAGATGGTATCAAAAAACTTCGAGATGAAGGAGCTACCATTGTTTATACAACTCATTATATGGAAGAAGTAGAAATGATTTGTGATAGAATTATTATTTTGGATAAGGGTAAGATTATTGCTGAAGGTACAACAGATGAATTGAAGGCACTTGCTAAGTTGGAAGAAAAAATAACTGTAGAAGTAAAAGACTTGAGTGAAAAAATAATAGATGAGATTAAAGAATTTAAAACTGTGTTGGATTTAAGTTATCAAGGAAACATACTTGTGATTGTTTATAAAAAGGGTAAGGACAACCTTGGTGAATTAATAGATTATTTACATGAAAAAAAGGTTACATATTCAAAAATATTTTCTGAAAGACCAACTTTAAATGATGTATTTTTGGAATTAACTGGAAAGGATTTGAGAGATTAATGTTTAAGCATAATTTTAAATATTCTTTAAAAATTCTTTTTAGAAATAAAAGTTTAATCTTTTGGACATTTATATTTCCAATTATCCTAGGTACATTTTTTAATCTAGCTTTTAAGGATATTGAAAATAATGAATCTTTTCATCCATTTGATATAGCAGTTGTAGAAAGTGATGATTTTAATAATAATGAAATATTTAAAGAAACAATTAAAAGTGTAAGTAAAGATGATAATAATAAATTATTTAATGTAGAATATGTAAGTAAGAATGATGCTAATAAATTGTTAGAAGATAAAAAAGTAACTGGTTATCTTGAGTTTATTGGTAATGATGTAAATATTAAAATTAATGATAATGGAATTTATGAAACAATACTTAAATTTTTTGTGGATGAAGTAAATAGTGAAAAAAATATTATAAATTTGAATATTAATGAAGAAGTAAGTAAAGGTAATTATGATATAGATAATATTACAAGTAATATATTAGATAAGTTAAATAGCGAAGTAAATATTAAAAATATATCAAGAAGTAATTTAAGTTATACTATGATAGAATATTATACTTTAATAGCGATGACTGCTTTATATGGAGGTATATTATCTATGTATATTATAAATAAAAGTATGCCAAATTTAAGTGATGTTGGAAAAAGAAGTAGTATTGCACCATTTAAAAAGAGTAGTTTAGTTTTTAGTGGTCTACTTGCTAGTATTATTGTGCAACTAGTTGGGTTAATTATTTTATTCTTGTATACAATATTTGTTTTAAAAATAAATTATGATTCTAACCTATGGTATATTATGTTGCTTGCTATAGTTGGTTCTTTAGCGGGCTTATCTTTGGGCGTTTTTGTTTCATCAATATTTAAAATAAATGAAAATGCCAAAAGTGGAATTTTAATTGCCATAACTATGTTTTATTCATTCTTGTCAGGTATGATGGGAATTACCATGAAATATGTTATTGATAAAAATATACCAATTATAAATAAGATTAATCCAGCGGCGATGATTACAGATGGGTTTTACTCTCTATATTATTATGATACGATGAATAGGTATTTCTTTAATGTAATTAGTTTAGTGATATTTTCTGGTATAATACTTGGAATATCAAGTATTGTTTTAAGGAGGCAAAAGTATGATGCTATTTAAAACTTTTTGGAAGGTTGTTAATAAATATAAAGGTACAATAATTGGATATACTGTCATGTTACTTGTTTTTGGGACACTTAATATGAGTAGTAATGATGTAACTGAAGACTTTAAAAGTAGTAAACCAGATGTAATAATTATAAATAATGATGATAGTGTTCTTTCAAACAATTTAGTGGAGTATTTTAATGACAATGCAAATATACTTGATATAGAAAATGATGAAGAAAAGATTGATGATGCTTTATTTTATAGAGATGCAAATTATGTAATTTATATAGATGAAGGTTATGAAGCAAAAGTATTAGATGGTAGGGATCCTGAAATTAATATTAAATCAAGTGGAGATTATTCATCAAGTTTAGCAGAAATGTTACTTAAAAGATATTTAAAAACACAAAGTGTACTTCATGATGAGTTTGAAGATAAAAATGTTTTAGTTGAAAAAATAAATGATTCGTTGAAAAATAGTGCAAATGTTGAACTGGCAACAAAAATAAATACTACAGAATTAACTAGACTTTCAAGATATTATAATTTTGCAAGTTATAGTATTATTGCAGTTGTTATGTTTATTATTTGTTTGGTTTTATCTTCATTTAATGAAGAAAATATAAAGAAAAGAACTATTGTAAGTAGTATGAATTATAAAAAATATAATAAGTATATTATGTTATCAAGTATTTTATATGTTTTATTTGTAGTTATTTTATATACTATTTTAGGATATTTTGTATTTGGTAGTATTATGTTTAGTAAAAGAGGCTTAATTTATATTTTAAATACCTTTATATTTGCAGTTGTGGCTTTAGCTTTGTCTTTGCTTGTAAGTACTTTAGTTAATAAAAAAGAAGCAATATCTGGTATTGTAAATGTAGTAGCTTTATCACAAGCTTTCTTATGTGGAGCTTTTATACCAGTTATGTGGATGCCTGATAGTGTCTTGAAAATAGCACATATATTTCCAGCATATTATTATATTAATTCTAATGAATTACTGGCAAGTTTAGAAGTTTTAAACTTAAGTAATTTAAAACCAGTTTTTATTAATATGGGAGTCATGGTTTTATTTATAGTTATTTTAATCATACTAAATAATATTGCATCTAAAAAGAAACAGGTATTAAGATGAGATGTAAATGGTGTAATTTAAATAATCCTTTATATGTAGAGTATCATGATAATGAATGGGGAATTCTTAATTTAGATGAAAAGTATTTATTTGAAATGTTAATATTAGAATCTTTTCAAGCAGGGTTATCTTGGGAATGTGTTTTAAATAAAAGAAAATTTTTTAGTGATGCTTATGATAATTTTGATATAGAAAAAATAGTTTTATATGATGAAGTAAAAATAGAAAAATTAATGAATAATAAAAATATTATTAGAAATAAATTAAAGATTAAAGCAAGTATTAATAATGCTAAAGTATTTATGGGTATTGAGAGTGAATTTGGTAGTTTTAAAAATTATTTACTTGGGTATTTTAAAGAATATCCCATAAAAGAAGTTGGTAAAACTACATCTAGTATATCTGATGAATTATCAAAAGATTTATATAAAAGAGGAATGAGGTTTGTAGGATCAACAATAATTTATTCTTATTTGCAAGCAATTGGTTTAATAAATTCCCATGAAAAAAAGTGTAATTTTTATGTTTTTTTATAAAATTATAATAAAAATGTTTTCTTATTATAAAAAAAATGGTATTATTATCTTATGGTGAAGAATAATATGGATAACAAAAAAATAAAAATAGTTAGTATTGTATCTATAATTGCGCTTGCACTAACTCTAGTTGCTGCAACATATGCATTTTTTGTTGCTCAGACAGGTGAAGGTACTCAAACTGATATTAAAATAAATGCTAATACTGTAGATACTTTTACATTTGAAGCAGGAAGTGCTATAAATCTAACGATAAATCAAGAAAATTTTGCAAGTGGCAAAGGAAATCAAACGGGTACAACGTTTGCAAAAGCAATGCTAACTGCTAATAATAAAACAAATACCGCAACTGAACATTATTATTTGTGTTTAAATATATCAAATAATACATTTACTTATTCAATAGATAATAATACACCGGAAATTTTATTATCTATTAAAGATGGTAGTAATAATGAAATAACTACTTTAACAGGTTTAACTTATAAAACGGTTACTGATGGAAAAGGTGCATCAATAAAAGGCTTTGATATAACAAATAAAAAAGGATTAGTAACAATATTAAATAATAGAGAAATAACAACTACAAGTACTAAAACAGAAAAGTGGAATGTAACAGTAACATTTGTAAACTATAATTCTAATCAAGCAGGAAATGCAGGAAAAAGTTTTAATGCTAAGTTGATGATTCAAAAGGAGAAAATTAAAGAGACTGTAGCCACTGTTTGTTCTAATGGACAAACTTTAAGTTCATGTATCATAGCAATGGATGGAAAAGATGATACCTTATATCATCACACGAGCTCGTTAACAAATGGAGCCGGAGACAATAGTTATAGATATGCTGGAGCCAGTGAAACTGTAAATAATTTTGTATGTTTTGGAAGTGCTGCAGCTACGTGTCCAACAGATAACTTATATCGAATAGTAGGAGTATTTGGAGAAAATAATCATGGCGTAACTGGAAAACAATTGGTAAAACTAATAAAATATGATTATGCTAGTAGTAATCTACTTGGAACAAATGGAGATTATAAGGACTCAAGTACTCCGGATTCAACATACTATAAAGGAAGTTTATCATCAGTAAATACATATTATTGGAATTATAAAGCAACAAATAGTGTAAGTAATACATGGAGTACAAGTTTACTAAATAAGATAAATTTGAATACAAATTATTTAAACAATATAGGTACAACATGGTCAAATATGATTGAAGATGCTACATGGAAAGTAAGTGAAAATTCAACAAGCTCTGTAACACCAAGTGAAATGTATACAGCAGAAATAACAAATGCTACCAAAACATATGGACCTAGCGATGGAACATCAAAAATAGGTTTAATGTATGCAAGTGACTATGGATTTGCAGCACGTCCAAGTGCATGGACTACAGCTTTAGATAATTATGTTGGAAATGATTCAAATGGAACATCAATAAAAACAATAAATTGGATGTATATGGGATTTAATGAGTGGACAATGGCGCCTTCTTCTTCGTATAGCTACGGTGTGTTTAATTTGAGCAACAACGGTCGTGTCAGCAGCACCATCGCGAACGGTGGCTATGGCTCTCGTCCAGTCATGTATCTAAAGGCTTCTGTTCTCTTTGCTGGGGGATCTGGAACTAAAGATTTGCCAATAACTTTGGTAGTATGATAAACTTTGGTTAAGCGCGGCTGGTGGGGGTATCCACCCCGCGCCGCCGAGTTATAAAATAATTTGATAGTTTGCTTGCTAACTATAGAAACGGGGTATAAAATTTAGCTAAAGTTATCAATAAGAATATTAGGGTGTTAATAATTTATTATAGTAAGGGAGTAAGATAAATATGGAAAAAAGTAATAAAATATATATGATAGTGATATTCGTGTGTGCAGCACTTGTTATTGGTTTATGTGGTTATGCAATAATAACTCATAAAGATGAAAAGATTAGTGATGCAATAAAATTTAAAAATGAATATGAAGCATTAAATGATGTAGTAAATGAAGCTACGGACAATAAATATATTGAAGTAAATATTGATGAAGAAAATCCAATGGTTTATAAAACTGGAAAAGAAATATTAGATGTTTTGAAAAATGAAGATGCTATAATTTATTTTGGATTTGCGGCTTGTCCATGGTGCAGAAATGCTGTTCCTGTTTTACTTGATGCTGCCAAAGAATTAAATGTTGATAAAATTTATTATGTTGACATTTTAGATATTCGTGATACTTATAAGTTTTCTGGAAGTATTGAGCCTGAACAAACTAAAAAGGGTACTGATGCTTATTATGAAATTCTTAAATTTTTAGATAAGAAATTGGAAAAGTTCTATGTTAAAGATGAAGCTGGTAATATGTATGATACAGGTGTAAAAAGATTGTATGCTCCGACGGTAGTTGGTGTAAAGGGTGGAAAAGTAGTTGGTTTTCATGAATCTACGATTGAAAGTCAAACAGATCCTTATAAATTATTAGATGAAAAAGGTAAATCAGAATTAAAAAATGAATATAAAAAGATAATTGAATCAGTAAATGAAAAAAACAATGTTTGTAAAGATAAAGATGGAACATGTTAGAAAATATTTTTAAAAACTTGTTTTTTTCTTGTTTCTAATTATCAAATATAGTATAATTTTATTAGAGTGAAATGGGATGATTAGATGGCAAGAAAGAAAAAAGTAGTTATAACATATCAAGAATTGACACCTACGACTTTAGCTATTAAAAAAGATAAAAAAAAGGTTAGTATATTTGGAATTTTTTGGTTAATAGTAATATTTGCTATTTTTATTGGTGGTGTAATTTATTTACCAGAAATATCACAATATGTAAATGATTATTTGAATCCAGAAATCACAACACCAGATACACCTAGTAATAATACACCAGATGATAATCCTGATGATGAAAACCCTAATGAAATTAAAGAATACGATATTTCAACAAATCCAGAAATAGTTATGGAAAATTTTAAGATTAATAATATTAAAGTTGAAAATGGTAAAATAATATTTGATATTACAAATACTGGTACTGATTTATTGGATTTTTCTCAATATAAGTATTTTATTAATTTATTTGATCAAAATAAAAAGTTATTACAAAGAATTATGTTACATGATGAAATAGTAGCAGCAAATGAAACGATTAATACAAGTTATAATTTAGTTGATAGTAGTGTAAGTGTGATTTCATTACTTATCATAGATGAAAAAGATTATCCTTCATTTGTAGTTCCTGCGAGTGATTCTAATACTGCAACATTTACATGTACTAAAGAAAATGAAAAAATAGAATATTTACTTAATAATAACAAAGTTTATGCTATTTCAATTTCATATGAAGTTTTAACAAGTGATCCTAATTTCAGTGCTTTGGAAGGTTCATATAGAGCTATGCAAGCTACTTATAATTCCGTTGAAGGTGTAACATCGAATGTGGATATAAATAATAATACTTTATATTTTAGAACAATTATTAATTTGAATACTTTTAAAACTAATAATGTTAATATTAAAAATGTGTATTTGAAGGATACAGATGCAAAAGTTATAAATTTTGAAATGAATGCAAAGGGGTTTACTTGTAATTAAGGTGGGTGTTTTATGAAACTTTGTATAAATGATTTTGAAGGACCACTTGATTTATTGCTTCATTTAGTTAAAACTGCTAAAATGGATATTTATGAAATTGATACCAAATATATTATAGATGAGTATTTGAAATTTATTGAAAGTATACCAAAAGATGATTTGGATGATGCAAGTGAATATTTAGTTATGGCTGCAGAGTTAATACATTTGAAAAGTAGATTACTTTTAAATTTAGATAGTGATGATAATGATAATGATGAATTTTCTATAAATAGTGAAGAAGATTTAAAAAATAAGTTGATTGAGTATGAACGTTATCAAAATGTAACCAATGTTTTTAAAGAATTGGAAGAAAAGAGAAATGAATTTTTTACTAAATTACCTGAAAATTTAAATGAGTTTGCTGATGAAAACAAGAAACTTGAAGGTAATATGGATATTGAGCTGTTGAAAAATGCAATGTTAGAATTAAGTAAAAGAATGTCTTATCAAAAACCAGTTAATACTAGAATTACTAGAAAAGAGATAAGTGTTGAAGAAAGAAAAGAATTTATAAGAGAATATATTACTAAAAGAAAAAATGTTAAGTTCACTGATTTGTTTGAAGAATATTCAAAAGATTTAGTGGTGGCAACATTTTTATCTATATTAGATATGTGTAAAATGAAAGAAATTACTTTGAAGCAAGATAATAATTTTGGGGATATATTTATTGAAAAGGTGGAAATATGAATAAAGAAGCAATATTAGAAGGTCTTCTTTTTGTAGTTGGTGATGAAGGTATTACTTTGGATAATATTTCAGAGATTATGATGATTACTAAAAAAGAAGCTCAAGAGTTACTTAAAAATTTAAGAGAAGAATATAATAAAGATAATCGTGGTATTAGAATTAGTTTTATGGGAGATGCTTTTAAATTAACTACGAAACAAGAACATAAAGAGTATTATCAAAAATTGATTACTACGAGAGGCACTAATACTTTGTCTCAGGCTGCACTTGAAACTTTAGCAATAATTGCCTATAATCAACCAATTACAAGAGCAGAAGTTGATGAACTCAGGGGACTTGCAAGTATTAACATGATAAGAAAATTAATGGCTAAAGATTTAGTAAAAATTAGTGGTAAAAGTAATTTACCTGGAAAGCCTAATTTGTATCGTACTACTTCAGAATTTTTAGATTATTTTGGACTTGCAACAATTAGTGATTTACCAGATTTACCTATAGAAAATAATGCTGATAGTAAAGAACAAGAATTGTTTACATCTATTTATAAAGAAGAAAAATAACATATTTTAATAATATTCATGCATAATATTTAATGGTGATATTATGTCTTTAAAGAAAATTAAAATAATAAATGTTGTTTTTCTTTTTTTACTATCTTTTTTGTGGCATTCTATGTATGATTGGTTTCCAAATAATATATTTGCTTTATTTTTTCCAGTTAATGAAAGTATCTGGGAACATATGAAAATTATTTATTATTGTTTACTTTTAGGTAGTGTTTTAGAATTTATTTTATGCAAAAAAAATAATATAAAAATAAATAACTTTTATATTGAAACTATGATTAAGTCATTACTTGGTGTCATATTTTATTTAATTATTTTTATTCCTCTTTACCTATGGCTTGGTGAATCTATGATTATTTCCATTGGCTTAATGCTTGTTACTTATATTTTTATGGAATTTATAGGATATAAGATATTGGTCGGAGAAGAATTAAATATTAAAATGTTACCGGTTATAATTATTGCTTTGGGCTCTATTATGTTTGTAATTTTAACTTTTTATCCTTTGCATAACTTCTTGTTTTTTGATGATGTTAAATTTGGTTATGGAATATTAAAATAAAATTAAAGTTAAAATTGTTTAAGAGATTATTAAATATTAAATAAAAAAGTCCGTTGTTGGGACTTTTATAGTTTTTATGGTGCCTGTATCCGGACTTGAACCGGAACTCCACTAGTGAAAATAGATTTTGAGTCTATCGCGTCTACCAATTCCGCCATACAGGCAAGTACATATTGATTATAACATATATTTATTATAAATGGTATATTTTTTTGACATGTTTGTAGCAGTATGTTAAAATACTAGTAATTTAGAGAAGTATTTTTGTAAAGAGAAAGGATAAATTATTATGTCAAAATACAAAAAAGAATTAAGAGAGTTTAAAGATTTTAAAAAGAGTTATAAATTTGAACAATTAAAAATAGTTGAAAAAAATAACGTTTATAAGTGTGATGGAATAGTTATTAAAGATGAAAATGGTATTGTTGGAGAAAGTGATAAATGGGTAAATGTTGGTTATTCTTTAAGAGGAATGTATCCCAAATTATTATCAAATTTATTTCCTTATAAATTTAAGTTTAAAGGTTATACATTAAATTCAATAGAATGTTTTTTTCAAGGAATAAAATTTAAAGATAAAAGATTGCAAAAAAAACTATTTAAATATAGCGGAAAAGAAGCATTAGTTTTACAAGAAGCAACAAACTATAATTGGAAAGAAACTGGTATTGTTTATTGGAGAGGTAAAGAAGTAAAAAGAGATTCAAAAGAATATGATGATATTATTGATGAATTATATATAAGTGCTATTCAAAATGAATTTTATAGAAATGCCATTAAAAATTGTAAGTTACCAATTGTTCATTTGGTAGGAGAAAATTCCAAAAATGAAACTGTATTTACTAGATATGAATTTGAATATATGTTAAATTGTTTACATGCTTTTTTGGCAAAACATGAAACTAAATAATAAATCTTATTTAAAAAAGAACAACTAGTTTTTGACAAATGTATATAGCCATGTTAAAATATAATTGATTTGAAAGGGCGGTTATTATGACGAAATTAGTAGCAATATTAATTCATCATCATAAAATTATGCACTTGGGGTTGCGACATTAAAGGTTGTTACAAGTGCTTATTGGAGTGCTTGTTTTTTAATATAAGGAAGGAATTAAAATATGAAGATACAAAATGTAAAAGGTGGTTATGATTTTTTACCTAAAGAACAAAAAATTAGAAATTATATAAATGAAATTTTAAAAACTACATTTGAAGAATTTGGATATCAACCAATTGAAACTCCGATCCTTTGTTATCTTGATATGCTTGTTGATAAGTATGATGAAAATAATGACTTATTAAAAGAAATATATAAATTAACGGATCAAGGAGATCGTAAATTAGGACTTAGATATGATTTGACTGTACCATTTGCTAAGTTTATTGCTTTAAATAAAAATAATATTAATTTTCCATTTAAAAGATATGAGATAGCTAAAGTTTTTAGAGATGGTCCAGTTAAAGTTGGTAGAGACAGAGAATTTACTCAATGTGATGCAGATGTTGTAGGTATTTCTGGACAGTTAGTTGAAGCTGAATTATTAAGTTTATATATAACTGCTTTTAAAAGATTAGATATTGATATACTTATTGAGTATAATAATAGAAATTTAATGCGTGGTTTAATAAGTGAAGTTGGTATTGAAGATAGTAAAATAAGTAGTGTTATTACTATAATTGATAAGATGAATAAAATAACTGAAGCAGAACTTATTAAATATTTAGTTGATTTAGGTATAGAAGAAACTAAAGTAAATAGTTTACTTTCAATGTTTAAAATGAATTTAGAAAATATTAAGTGTAAGTTTGCAGATAGTAGTAATGAAGTATTAAAAACTGGTATTATGGAAATTGATAGTTTAAGTAATTATATTGAAAAGTTAGGATATAATGATAAATGTATTCTTGATTTAACACTTGCTCGTGGTCAAGATTATTATACTGGTAATGTATTTGAAGTGTACGATAAAAGCGGTGTTGTTACAAGTTCTATCGGTGGTGGTGGAAGATATGATAATATGATTGGTGAATATATTAATGATGGAGAAGTATATCCTGCCGTTGGTATTAGTTTTGGTTTAACATCAATTTTTGAAATATTAAAAAATAGAGAAGAATTTAATAAAAATAGTAGTGTAGAAGTGTTTATTATTCCGATGTCGGTTAAGATTGAAGCTTTGGATTTAGCCAACAAATTAAGAAATATGGGAATAAATGTGGAAATTGAAATGAAAGATAGAAAATTAAAAAGAAGTCTTGATTTTGCAAATAGAGAAAATATTCCATATGTAATAATACTTGGTGAAGATGAAATAAATAATAAAAAGTTTGTACTAAAAGATATGTTTGAAAGTAATAATATAGATATTAGTATGGATAATTTAGATGTAATAAAGGATTATTTAAAATAATGGCTAGTTCTGCAATACATTTAGCTGTTGCTAAAAAATATTATGAAAAAAATAATATATCCGATTATGATAATTTTATAGCTGGTAGTTTATATCCGGATGCTGCAGATGATAAAGATCAAGCTCATTATACTGATAGTAATCGAGGAACTAATAATGTTAGTTATTTACAAAGTAAAGTTAATTTATATTCATTTTTAAAAGAAAGAAAAGAATTAAATGATTTTGAATTAGGGTGGTTTCTCCATTTAGTAACTGATTATTTGTTTTTTGATGAGTGTTTTAGTAAAGAATATTTATTAGAAAATAGTTATGAAAAATTTCGAGAAGATTTGTATTTTGCTTATAATTGTTTAGAAAAATATGTTTCTGATAAATATAATATAGATAAAAATGATTATAAAAGTTATCCAAGTGAATATTATCCTGGTTTTGAATATAAAGAATGTATTTTATCAAAAGAAATGATAGATGAATTTATTGATAGAGTTAGTTCTATTGACATAAATGAATATATTAAATTGATTAAAATAAATAAAGCAAATATAAAACCTTGTAGAGTTGTTAGAAAATAAATGATTAATTTTTCAACAACTCTTTTATTTTTCTAAAAAATTTGTTAGAATTATATTAGGATGGTGAATATAAATGGAAGTAAAAAAGAGAATAGATTATTTATCATGGGATGAATATTTTATGGGAATTGCAAAGCTTTCTGCATTAAGGAGTAAAGATCCATCAACTCAAGTTGGAGCTTGTATAGTAAGTAATGATAATAGAATTTTATCAATTGGATATAATGGAGCACCGAATGGATTTAATGATGATTCGTTTCCTTGGGATAGAGAAGGGAATGCCCTTGATACTAAATATATGTATGTTTGTCATGCAGAGTTAAATGCTATTCTTAATTTCAGAGGTAATAAAAGAGATTTAGAAGGTTCTAAAATATATGTAGCATTATTTCCATGTAATGAATGTGCTAAAGCAATTATTCAATCAGGTATTAAAGAAGTAATTTATTTAAGTGATAAATATCATGATCAAGATAATATGATAGCATCTAGAAGATTATTTGATGAATGTGGTGTAAGATACCATGAGTTTAAAGCAAGTGAAACAACAAAAATAGAAATTGAATTAGATAAATAGAAATGAGGGATATCTTATAAAAGATAATCGTGAGAAAAAGACAAAAAAAAGATTGATATTAAAAAAGAAATTTATTGTTATATTCTTGATTCTATTTTTGGGTTTAGGTATGTTTTCAAGTATAAAAATTATTTTGTGGAGTTTGGATGCTCAAAAAACTGAAAAGCAAATTGATGAAATAAATAAAAATGTTGTAGTTGAAGAAGTAGTTGATTCAAATAAAACAGAAATTATAAATCCTCCGCAGGAAGTGGAAGAAGAAAATCCTTATTGGGATTATATTAAGATGAATTTAATTAATGTTGATTTTAAAAATTTGAAAAATATAAATAGTGATACGGTGGGATGGATTCAAGTTAATGGCACGAATATAAATTATCCCTTTGTACAAACTAATGATAATACATATTATTTGAAAAAAGACTTTAATAAAAAATATAATTCTGCGGGTTGGGTTTTTATGGATTATAGAAATAATATTGATAATTTTAATAAAAATACGATTCTTTATGCTCATGGAAGAATTGATGGAACAATGTTTGGCTCTTTAAAAAATATTACAAAAAGTGATTGGTATAAAAAAATAGAGAATCATGTTGTTAAATTATCTACGGAATATGAAAATACTTTATGGCAAGTATTTAGTGTATATATAATACCTGAAACGAGCGATTATTTAGAGATAGACTTTAATAGTGATGAAAAATATATTGATTTTTTAGAAATGGTAAAAAATAGAAGTGAATATAAATTTAATGTTTTATTAAATAAAGATGATAAGATACTTACTTTGTCTACATGTTATAATGAAAATGAAAGAGTAGTACTACATGCAAAATTAATTAAAATGGAGGTTAGAAATGGAAATAATTGATATGTTAAGTAATAAGAAAGGGTTTATAGCTGCACTTGATCAAAGTGGCGGTAGTAGTAAAAAAACGTTAGCTAATTATGGAATAAAAGAAGACTTAATTACAAGTGATGATGTTATGTTTGATTATATTCATAATATGCGTTCTAGAATTATTGCAAGTGATGCTTTTAATGAAAAAAGAATTTTAGGGGTAATCCTTTTTAAAAATACAATGGAAAGAGAAATTGATGGGATAAATACTGTTAAATATTTAAGTAATAAAGGTATACCAACATTTTTAAAAATAGATGTTGGACTTGAAGATGTTGATGGTGGAGTTCAGTTACTCAAAGATATTCCTAATTTAGAAGAATCTTTAGAAAATGCTAAAACTTATGATATTATAGGTACTAAAATGAGAAGTGTTATAAAAGAGTATAATGAATATGGAATAAAAAAAGTTATTGAACAACAATTTAATTTAGCAAAGGTTATTATGGCTCATGGATTAATTCCAATTATTGAACCTGAAGTAGATATTCATGCTAATAATAAAAAGCAAATTGAAACTTTTATGAGAAATGAAATTTTGAAGCATTTAGATAAAACAAAAAGAGAAGATTATTTAATGTTTAAGTTTACTTTACCGGAAATACCTAATTTTTATAATGAATTGTTAAGACATAAAAATGTTTTAAGAATTGTAGCTTTATCTGGTGGATATGAAAGAGATCTTGCTTGTTCTAAATTGAAACAAAATAAAAAAATGATAGCTTCTTTCTCAAGAGCATTACTTGAAGGATTAAATGTTGATATGAGTGATGAAGAATTTAATGGTGTTTTAGATAAAACAATTGAAGAAATATATGAGGCATCAGTAAAAAAGGAAAAATAGTTCAAAAACGAACTATTTTTTCATGATTGATTTTTTATATGGAATCCTTGTATCTGTTCTATATAAAATATAATCTATACTGGTATTATAAAAGAAGTAAAAAAAAATAATATTGACTTATATAGAGAAAATTTATTTAAAAAGGTATATATTTTTTGTCTTTTTTGGTATAATTAAATGGGGTAGTTAAATGGAAAAAAATATTGTAAAAATACTTGATACATTAAATAATAGTGGATATCAGGCATATTTAGTTGGTGGCTTTGTTAGAGATTATCTTTTAGGGATAAACTCTTTTGATGTTGATATTGCCACTGATGCTTTACCTAAGGATATACATAATATTTTTAATAGCAATAAAAGTAATTATGGTAGTGTAAATATAAAGATAGATAAGTATAATGTTGATATAACTACATTTAGAAAAGATTTAAATTATGTTAAACGTAAACCAAGTACGGTTATATATATAGATAATTTAGAAGAAGATTTAAAAAGAAGAGATTTTACTATAAATGCTATATGTATGGATAAAAATGAAAAGATAATAGATCCTTTGGATGGATGTAGTGATGTAAGAAAAAAAATTATTAAAATTATTGGTGATATTGATTTAAAATTACAAGAAGACCCTTTGAGAATCATGAGAGCAATAAGGTTTGCTTGTGTATTAGATTTTAATATTGAAGAAAAATTATATGAAAAGATTAAGAAATATAATTATTTAGTTAATGATTTGTCAAAAGAAAGAATAAAAAGTGAACTTGAAAAAATATTGTTAAGTAAAAATTATATGAAAGGTTTAAAAATACTTGATGAGGTTGGAATAAGTGATATTTTAGGTATAAAATATAATGATATAAATTATGTAGATGATTTATTAGGTATGTGGGCACAGATAGAAGTTTTGAATATACCATTTACAAATGTTGAAAAAGAGAATATAATAAAAATTACCGAGATATTAAATAATAATAAAATTAGTAATGAGGTTTTGTATAAATATGGGTTATATGTTTCTACGATTGCAGGTAAAATTTTAAATATTAGTGTAAAAGAAATAAATAAAATGTATAAAAAATTACCTATTAAGTCTAAAGATGATATTGATATAACTGGTAAAGAGATTATGAAATTAGTTGGTGGTGGAAAAATTATTGGTAAGACTTATGTAGATATAGAAAATGAGATAATAAATAATAGGCTTAATAATAAAAAAAGTGATATAATAGAATATATAAAAAGAAGGAAGTGAGAAATATGTTTAAAGATAATAAAAAATTAGTAGCAGAAACAATATTTATTAAAGAAGCACTAAAATTTAATTTATCTTTAAATGAATTTTTACTTTTACTTTATTTTGATAATTCTTTTGATTTGGTATTTGATATAAAGGTTATTGCTAAAACATTAAACATGAAAGAAGAAGATGTACTTTCTTCATATGGATCTTTGATGGCTAAAAAATTAATTAAAGTTAATGTTGAAAAAGATGGTTTTGGTAAAGTTAGAGAAAAGGTTTCTTTAGATAATTTTTATAATGAAATAAAAAGTGATTATAAAATAAAAGAAACTGAAAGTATTAAGACTGATATTTATTCAGTATTTGAAAAAGAATTTGGAAGAACTTTATCTAATATGGATTATGAAATAATTAATGCTTGGATTGATAATGGTTTTAGTGAAGACCTTATTATAGCAGCTTTAAAAGAAGCTGTTTATAATGGAGCTTCAAGTTTAAGATATATTGATAAAGTATTATATGAATGGAATAGAAAAGGAATTAAAAAGCCAGAAGATATAAAGAAATCTATGGAAAGTGAACCAGAAATGCCTTTGTATGAATCTAGTATTATGAATTTTGATTGGTTAAATGAAAAGTAGTGAAGTATTAAATAATTTAGATAAAGTTGTTCCAAATCCTAAATGTGAATTATTGTTTAATAAAGATTATGAATTATTAATTGCTACGGTATTATCTGCTCAATCAACTGATAAAAGAGTCAATATTGTTACTAAAGAATTGTTTTCAAAATATGATATTTTTTCTTTAGCTAATGCAAATGTTGGTGATATTGAAAAAATTATTAGAACTGTTGGTACTTTTAAAAGAAAAGCAGTTTATATAATTAAAATTGCTAAAAAGTTAGTTAAAGATTATAATGGAGTTGTTCCAAATAATAGAGAATATCTTGAATCTTTGCCAGGTGTTGGAAGAAAAACTTGTAATGTTGTTTTATCAAATATATATAATATTCCAGCTATTGCTGTTGATACTCACGTTGCTCGTGTATCAAAAAGACTAGGATTAACTAAAAGTGATGATGTTTTAAAAATAGAAAAAGATTTAATGAATTTTTTTTCTAAAGATAAATGGAGTAGAGTTCATCATCAATTAGTTTTATTTGGAAGATATACTTGTAAAAGTAAAAATCCTATGTGTATGATGTGTCCTTTTAATTGTAATGAAAAAGCTATTAGAGAGAAAATCTAATAGCTTTTAATATTATTCTAATTCATTTTCATTGTTGCTTTTATTATTATTTTTATTATTGTTATCATTTGGGTTAGGTTTTATTATATCTTCAATATTTGAATCTATATTGGCATTTGTTTTAATGCTTAACCCATCACTCATATTAGAATTGAATAGAGAATATGCTGATTTTATAACATAAGTTGTATTTCCACCGGTTATGTTTGTTACTGTATAATTAGTATTTTCTGTACGTCCTAGATAAGTTAGGGTTTCATCAGCATTTTTTTCGTAAATATTGTATCCAATTTTACCTATATATGTATTATTATAGGCAATTCTTTGTTCATAGTATTTACTTGCACTTGTATCATAATATTTATTAAAATAGTCTTGTAAGTAATTTGTATCTATGGCATCTGGAGTTTTAATTGCTGTCCATGATAATTTTATTTCTTTACCATCAAAGGTGTATGATCCACTAGTTGGATTACTTAATTTAGCAAATCTAGTTGATACTTCTGTAGGTTCAGTTCCTTCTTTAAATATTTCTATCATTCTTAAATTTTCAGGAGTATATTCACTAGCTAGTTGAGTAGGGAATGTTTCTTTTTCAATTTCTACTTCGATAATTCCACTTGGGGTTGAGAATGTTTTATTTTTTGAATAAACTCTTGAACCAACAGCTTTCATAACAGCGTTTCTGACTCTTCCACCAATTGTAGCATTTAGATAATGTTCAGAGTTGTTTACATCGTAACCGATCCATAATGCAATTGAATATTCAGGTGAGTAGGTTATGTTCCAAGCATCTCTGGTTGATGAAGCCGGTATTCCTAGTTTTTCTGTAGTCGCTTTGTCTAGATTTGTTGTTCCTGATTTAGCAGCGATTTGTGTACCTGATACTGATACACCTCCGACCCCTCGGCTTGATGCTGTTATTAACATGCTTGTAATCATGTATGCAGTTTCTTCACTCATTACTTTTACTTTTTCAGTCTTTTTTTCAATAATTTTACCAGTTTCTAATATTTCTATTTTTGTATAAGAGTATGGTTTAATATAATATCCACCTCGTCCGTATGCGGCATATGCTGCTGACATTTGAACTGGACTTACACCGTCAAAACCTCCGATTGATGCAGATTCATATAATTCTCCGCCATAATCTATACCTAGATTTTTTACAAAGTTTTTAATGTAATCTGGATTTTCTTTATAAACTGCTTTAAAAGCACGAAGAGCAGGGATGTTTCTTGAAGCTGCTAGGGCATCACGCATTGTCATTAAACCATTGTATTTTCCATCAGCATTCTTTATTGCTGTCCCATTTGAATAAGTTGTTTCTTCATCTAGAAATAAAGATGCAGGTGAACCATTTAAATATTCAATATATGGACCGTAGTCAAATAGTATTTTGGCTGTAGATCCAGGTTGTCTTTTAGTTGTTGCTCTGTTTGTTCCTCTTGCTCCATAGTTTCTACCTCCGGATAGTGCTGATATACCACCATTTTCCATATTGGTAATTGCCATTCCTTCTTGCATAGCGTCATTTGGAAATTCATAAATTTCCCCGTTTTCAAGTTTATTTAGAACATCTTGAACATTTTTATCTATTGTTGTAACAACTTTCATAGGAACATTTCTTAAATCATATCCAGTGTCATTTTTTATTTCATCTATAACATAGTCAATGGCAGCTCTACTAGTTCCGTTTGAAACATTATCTTTTTTTATTAATAAAGATTCAATTGGAATATCTAAAACAGCATTTTTTTCTTCTTCAGTTATATAACCATGATTTACCATTAGTGTTAAAACTATTTTTTGTCTTTTTCTAACATTGTTAGGATAAGTATATGGGTTATAAAGTCCTGGGTTTTGAAACATTCCTGCGATAATTGAGGCTTCAGCTAGAGAAATATCTGAAACTGATTTACCAAAGAAGTTTTGACATGCTTGTTCAACACCTGCAAAACCTGAATTATTTAAAGAACCTGTTGAACCAAACCATTGACTGTTTACATAAAATTCTATTATTTCTTCTTTAGTGTAGTTGCTTTCTAATTTAAACACTGCCATATAAATATCTTGAAATTTACGAACAATACCTTTTATACCATGACTTGCTTTATTAGAATATATTTGTTTTATAACTTGCATTGTTAAGGTAGATGCTCCACCAGCTTTATCATTTCCTATAAGTTGACCAACACTAGCTTTAGCAAAGCGAGCCATGTCTAAACCATTGTGTTGAAAAAACCTTGAGTCTTCAGTTGCTATGATAGCATCAACTAACACCTGAGGAAGTTGTTCATAATTTACTAAAACTCTATCATATTGCCCAAGTCTTGCTAGTTCGGTTTTTCCATCATTGTAATAAAGTACACTTGATTCTTTTGAGTAAAGCTTTTCTTTATCAAAATCTGGTGATGATATTATTATATAAAGAGCAAATACTAATGCGATTGAAATAATTACAATTCCACCGATTAATAAAATTGATAAGATTGTATTTTTTATATTTGTATTATTCTTTTTCTTATTATCTTTTTTCTCTTTTTTTAAATTAATCTTTTTTAATTTTAATTTTTTCATATGTTTTCTATCTCCTTATCTAATTGGCTTAAATAATCTAGTCCTCTTAATGTCATATTTATTTTTATTCCATATTCCTTGATATATTCATAGGGAATGCTTTTACGTGTATTTTTATCAATAAAATCTATAAAATCTCTTCCTTTTAAAATATAATATTCTTCATTCATTTTAATTATTAGAAATACAATTCCACCATGTGATAAAATGTTTCTTATATGTTTTATTTGATGCGGATGAACATTATTTATAGGAAAAGAAGTCTTATTGTTTGTTTCTTTTGCATCAAATTCTATGTACTTTCCTTTGTAAATTCCATTGAAGTCTAGAGTTGAAGGCATTTCATAAAAAGCATCCGTTATTCTTTTTCCTGAATTACTATAACTAGTTTTAACCACTTTAATAGGTGTAGGTTTTTTATAAATATATGCTAAATCATTGTCTCTATAATATGTGTTTGCTTGTTCAATCACGTACTCTAAATCCATACCTCGATTTTTGTAAGATATTTCTTTTTGATATGTTTTTTTTATACTATTGGGATATAGCACATAAATCACCTATAAGATATTATACCATATTTTGGTGTGATATTGTAAATAAATATAATTGTTTGTCATAAATATACATATAAAAGTTTTGTATTCTTTTGTCGAAATTAATGATTTTTTTAATTATTTAATGTATGATATAAATGGTGGTAAGAATGAGGCTAGAATACTATATAAATATAATGATGGAAAAAATAGATTGGGGTAATTTAAAATTAACTGTGTTAGGTATGGAAGAAATTGCTAGCAAATGTGATATTGACGAAAGTTAAAATTTAGGGTATAATTTTTTTGTTAGTAGGTGATATTTTTGTATAACGATCGATTATATTTGACTCCTCAAGAAATACTTGAGAAAGAATTTAAAATTGATGCCAGGGGATATCGACCTCAAGAAGTTGATAAGTTTTTGGATATGGTTATCCGTGATTATACGGAATATTCTAATATTATTAGAAAGTTAGAAAAAGATATAAAAGATTTAACTGATGATAATATTAAGTTAAAACAAGAAATAAGAAGGCTTCAAGAAGTAGCAACAACTAATAGTGATACACCATCAAGGAGCATTAATAATGTTGATTTACTTAAAAGGATTAGTCAACTTGAAAAAGTAGTTTATGGAAATAATGAATAATCTAGTGGCAAATGCTGCATAAATTAGTTATGTAGAGGAAAGTCCATGCTCGCACAGGCTGTGATGCTTGTAGTGTTTGTGTTTAGGGAAAAAATAACCTAAAGTAGCGTATGCTAACGGCTTCGAGGAAACCTTAAATGGTTTTATTAGATATAAAAGTGCCAAAGAGACGAGTTACAAGGGAAACTTTGTAAGTGGAACGTGGTAAACCCCGCAAGCGAGAAACCCAAATTATGGTAGGGGAGCTTAAAGTAGAGAAACGAATTTGCTTTAGGTGCAGAAATGTAAGATAAATATTTGCCTCTTCTTATGAAGAACAAAACATGGCTTATTAGATTATTTTTTTATTTTAAAAAAGGAGTGAATATTTTGAACGAGATTGGTGAGGAGCTTCAATATGCAAGGGAGTCATCAGGTGTTAGTTTAAATGAAGCAAGTAAAGATTTAAATATTAAGGTAGAAATACTTGAAAATATTGAAGATGGAAGAACCGGAGCTTTTAAAGATATATTTGAACTTAAAGAATATATTTCTAGTTATGCTAAATATTTAGGTTTAAATGAACAAGAGTTAATTGATGAATTTAATGAGTATATGTTTGAGTATACATCAAAAATACCTATTAAAGAAATTGAAAAAACAATTGAACTTAAATTAAAAGAAGAAAAAAAGGATGATGAGATATCATCACCTTATACTAGAAAAGCTAAAAAATATAATAAATGGGTTTATATCATAATTACTGTGTTTATATTTCTACTTGTAATTGCAGCTGTGTTTTGGGCTGTTAAACAAGTTACAATAAATCGAAATGTTACAGATACAATAAGTTATGGAAGGTAGGATGTATATGAATTTACCAAATAAAATTACTATGGCAAGGATTTGTTTGTCGGTATTATTGTTAGTCATGCTTTTAATGCCTTGGCATCAACTTGGTGTAGTGTTTCCAGTTTATCAAGTTGCTAATGTTAATGTTAATTTAAAATATATTATAGGTGGTATAATATTTTTGATAGCTTCAACATCAGATTTTTTAGATGGTTATTTAGCTCGAAAAAATAATATGGTAACTGATTTTGGAAAAGTAATGGATGCTATTGCAGATAAATTACTTGTTAATGGATTACTTATTATTTTGGCTTATGATAGATTAATTTCTATTGTTATACCTGTAGTTATTATTTCTAGAGATATCGTTGTTGATTCTTGTAAAATGATTTCAGGACAAAATGGTAAAGTTGTTGCAGCTTCAATACTTGGAAAAATAAAAACAATTTGTATGATGAGTGGACTTACACTTACAATGTTTTATAATTTGCCGTTTGAACTTGTTGGATTTCCAATTGCTGATATATTATTAATGGCTGCGGTTGTGTTATCAGTAGTTTCTGGTTGTCAATATTTTTATGGAGTGAGAGATATAATACTTCCAAAGAAAAAAGCAAAATAAAAGATGTATTTTTACAACTTTTTTTTTATAAAAAAACTAATACCCAATCAAGCCTGATCGGATATACCATATTTTGGTTAACACTCAACGCGCAAAATCGAAGTGTCCCATTTTATTTTATGCAAATTCATTTGCTAAACACATCATATCACAAATTTTTTTTCAAGTGTTAGTAATTTGCATAAAATTTTAATTATTACATACAAATATAATATGAAAAAGATAGATATTAAAAAATTATTGATTTATATTTTAGTTCCTTTATTGAGTGGAGTTTTAGTTGGTATTATAACTAGTGGTGACATGAAATCCTATAATGGGTTTGTACCGGGATGGATCTTTCCTGTTGTATGGAGTATTTTATATATATTAATGGGTATATCTAGTTATTTAGTAAGGGATAATGAAGAAGCAATAAACGTTTATAAAACAAATTTAGTTATTAATCTAGCTTGGACATTTATATTTTTTACATTTAAAATGAAAATTTTAGCTTTTATATGGATTTTATTATTAATTGTTATTGTTAGTTATATGATATATAAATTTTTCAAAGTAAAAAGGTTAGCTGCATATTTGCAAATACCTTATCTTTTATGGTTAATATTTGCAAGTATACTTAATTTGATAGAAATTTTATAAAAGTAATCTGTGTATTTGACTAGGCACTAAAAAAATAAATTCATAAGATACATTAGAAAGGAATGTTTTAAATGAATTATTTTAATGAAAGTTTCAAAGAAGAAACAGAAATGAAAAAAAGTTATGATAAAACTAAAATGGGAACTAATGCCGCTTATGCTGGAGGAGCTGGTGATTGTGGTATGATGTATGCAATGCCTGGATGTGTTCAAAGTCCTGTTTATGAATGTCCTCAAGAAAGAGTTTGTCATAGATATATTTGTCATGAAGTACCTCACATTATGCCTTGTAATACAAGAATAATTAATCATCATGTATATAGACATACATTTACACCAGAATATACTTGCTGTGAAGAAAACGTTTGTGAAAATGTTTTTGGACCAAGATGCTGTTAGTTACGATAAATGTAAAAGTTGCATATTTGAAGCAACTTTTTTTCTGTCTTAATCTTATAATCCATATTTACATACTTGAATAATAAATTTGTTAATTTGTGAAATTCCAAAGTTAAAAAATAACTAATTAAAAATGATAGTATTTTATAAAATATTATTATTTGGGTTATACAAATTATGTTTTTGATTTAAATAATCTTTTTATTGAGGCAAGAGTTAATATAACAATGATCAAGCCACCATATATATATGGGAAAAATTTATAAAGAATCATTGTATTATAATAATTATTAGCAAAATATTTATTTACAATATAAAGAATACTAAAAGATACTAAAAATGGTACAATATTATTTTTAATATTTAAAGTATCTTTTATTTTTGTTATAAATAGAGTTAATGAGATAAATAAATCAAAGAACCAATTAATGCAAATGAAATTTTCTATGTTTTCAATAAATTTAAAAAATTTAATTCTTCTTAAAATAGTATATTCGGGATAACTATATACATTAATCAATTCTCCCAATATTAAAGTAATTGTAAGACCAACTATAATATTAGTAAGTGAAGCAAGTAAATAATATTTTAGTGATGATTTAAATTCAATGTTTTCATTTAGTAAAATTAGTAATGGACTAGTAGAAATAACAGCATAAATAAGTGATGCTTTAAAAACACTTGTAGTTTTTACAGATAAAATAGGAAAAAGGTTTGAATAATGAAATTCATTAGTAAGAAGAGTAGTTTTAAGAATAATTATAAATAAACTTAAGAAAAGTAAAACAAATGCAACATTGTAAATACCTTTTATTTTTTTACCACTTAAATAAGTTGCTAGAATAACAAATGGTAAGCAAGAGATAATTGAAGGTGTAAAAGGTAAAAAGTAAGAATATAAAAATCCAGATAATATTACAAATAAAATAAGTAAATTAAATGATATGTAAAGAAAAAAAATTAGTTTAAATAAAATGTTTAAAAAAGTATTTTTCTTTATATATTCTTTTAAAGGTATATTACAAGATACTTTATTTATTAAGTAAATTATAATTATTCCTAGTAATGTTCCAAGAATAAAAGCTATACAAGTATCAGTATTACTTAGTTCACAAATTCTTGCAAAACCACCACCTAGAAAAAGAAAGTGTGATAAGAAATATATAAATAAACAATTATTCTTTTTCATGATTCACGCTCCACATCATATATTAAACCTTTTTTATTAATATTAAATTTAATATTTGATTTAATATCTAGTTTTAACCAATAATCTTTATCTTTAGTTCTAGTTTTTTTATAATAATTTCTAGTTATACCTAAAATATCACTATTATTATCTTGTAATACTTTAATAAATTCAGAAATTTTTTTATTTAAAAGATTAGTAAAATCATTATCTATTCTTTCTAAGTTTTTAGGGTCTCTAATATTGTATTTTGGATCATTATCTATAATTCTTCCCATTAAATTTCCATTTACATTTATACTACCATTATTTATTTCTGTATTTATTTTGCCGTTGTTTATGGCTGTGGTAAAACTTAAATTATCATAATTAATCGTATACGTTGGCCGATCAAAATTATCGGTTAGTAAATTATAAATCTTAACATATTCATTACTTAAATTACTTTTATAACTATAGTTATTAAATATAGACATTCCATCTACTATAAATTCGTTATCTTTTAGTGTAATATTTGAAAAACATGTATCAATGCCATAAGTTATTACTTCCTCAACCATTTCATCAAACTTTTTTAAAATATTTGTATTTGATGAATAGCGAATACTTTCTAATGTATCCGTAATGGCTGTACTTGCTATTGGGGCTTCATTAGTTGTGTGATTAAGTAAAGTCTCCGGTTTATTTTTTGTTGCAGAAATAACATAGAAATTTTCTCTAAAGTATGTATTTCTTAAAAATAAATCAATAATATTTTCAAATTTCTCTTCTATAATACTTTTACTTAAGATCATTAATTTTATATGATTAAATATTAGTTGTTTTGATAACTTATCTGCAGCATTTTCAATAGCTGAAGTTAAATTTTTACCGTGCCCAACTTTTGTATATGATGTTATTTTAGAAGAATCTTTATCTATTTGGTCATTTAATATTTCTAAAGTAATAACGTATTCATCATTTTCATAATCAACTCCGATTGCATTAATTATGGCTAAGTCATTTATTTCTTTATAATCAAAACAACCTGTACAAAGAAGTAGTGTAAGTATAATAATTAATATTTTTTTCATAAGTCCTCCTTTTGTTTGACAATATTTTTATGAGTAAATAATGTACTTCTTCTGGTATCTTTTCTGAGTATTTTTTTCAAAACTGTATTATTAAAATATTCTTTGTTAAATGGTGATATCGGAGCAAAGTAAGGTTTATCAAAGGAGTTTGTAGTTGTTGTATAAATTAAAAAGTAAAATAATCCAAGAGTAATGCCATATAAACCAAATAAGCCACTTAAAAGGATGAAGATAAATCTAAAAAATCTTAAAGCATTATTTATTTCAATAGTAGTAAATGTAAGGCTTGATATAAATGTTATAGCTATTACAATAATTGTAATCGGAGATGATATACCTGCAGAAACAGATGCTTCACCGAGAACTATGGCACCTAGTATGGAAATGGCTGAACCATAACTTAAAGGAAACCTTAAATCACTTTCTCTTAGAATTTCACAGACAATTAGCATAAGTATCGTCTCAATAATTGTGGGAAATGGAACACCACCTCGCTGAATAGCAAAGTTAAGAAGAAGACTTGTAGGTATGGTCTCTTGGTTATAATTCATGATTGCAATGTATATCGCCGGAGCCATCATTGATATTAAAAAGGCACTTATTCTTAAAATTTTTATAAAATTAACATTTTTACTTTTATTGTAATTATCAATAACAGGATTTACAAAGTCGATAAAAAATGCCGGTATTATTAAAACAAAAGGTGAGGTATCTACAACAATAGCTATTTTTCCTTCCATTAGGAATGTAGCAACATTATCTGGTCTCTCTGTTTCAATGAATGTTGGATAAACACTATTTTCTTCATCACCTAAAAGAAAACCTAAAGACGATGAGTCCACAATTCCATCAATATCTATAGTATCGATTTTTTTTAGTAAATTATTTACAAGGTTAGCATCAGCAATATCTTCAAAATAAAGAATGCTAATATTTGTAAGTGTTTTTCTGCCAACAGTTCTACTTTCTGTTTTTAACGTACTAGATTTAATTCTTCTTTTAATTAATCCAATATTTATTTGAATATTTTCCGTAAACGCATCTTTAGGTCCATTAATTGATGACTCAACCTCACTGTTTGAAACTGCTCTAGATATATCTGCTCTAGTTTCTATAGCATAAATTTTATCTTGGATAATTACTAATGAAAAACCATTTGTTAAGTAAAATTCACATTCATCAATATTTTTGAGTTCTAAAGTATTCGGGGCAGCTATATATGATGAAATGTTATTTTTATTAATTTCATCCTTTTTTAAAATTATATTTTTTAATATGTAGTCATTTACTTTATTACTACTTGAAACTGTTTCGAGGTATATTAAATACATAGTTTTAAAAATAGATAAATTTATTTCTTTTATCACAAAATCTGGACTTTTACTAAATTCAGTTTCTAATCTTTTTACTATTTTGTTCATGGAATCACCATTATTAATATTTACCAAATAATGGTATTTATGCTAAAATGTTGATAAGTGATGTTTATGAAAGTTGAAATTGTTAAGTTGGATGACTTTGGCCGTGGTATTTGTTTTGTAAATGATAAAGTTACTTTTGTACCAAATACAGTCCCCAGTGATATTGCCAATATCAAGATTATAAAGGAACATAAAAAATATAATGAAGCAATTTTGGTGGATTTAGTTAACCCATCAAGTAAGAGAATTGATGCCCCATGTCCTTATTTTGGTATATGTGGAGGATGTAGTTTACAAACATTACCATATGATTTAGGCATTAGCTATAAAAAAGATAAGGTAATTAATTATTTTAAGAAAATGGGGTTAATTATTGCTCCGAACGTTATACCAAATGATATTTTATATAATTATAGAAATAAAATTACATTAAAAGTTGTAGATGGCGTTATTGGTTTTTATAAATCAGATAGTCATGATATTGTGGAAGTAAATAAATGTTTACTAGCCGAAGAATGTATAAATGATGTAATAAGTATAGTTTGTGGTATGGGTATTATAAATGGAGAAGTAATAATTAGAAGTAATTATAAAAGTGAAATATTAATTATAATAAATAGTAAAGATAAAATAAATACTACAAATATAAGTAATAATATAAAGGGTATAATATTAAATGATGAAGTAATATATGGAAATGATTATTTTTATGAAGAAATAAATAATATTAAATATAAAGTATCATATAAAGCGTTTTTTCAAGTTAATAGAAATGTTGCCAGTAAAATGTTTAAGTTAGTTGAAGATTTTACTAATAATAATGATTCTGTTTTAGATTTGTATTCTGGAGTGGGCACCTTAGGTTTAAGTGCATCCAAAAAAGCTAAAAATGTTTTAGGTGTTGAACTAAATAAAGATGCTGTAAAAGATGCTAATGAAAATGCTTTAATAAATAATTTAAATAATGCTAAATTTATATATAGTGATGCTAGTAATATTAAAAATATTGATGTATCATTTAATAAGTTAATTGTAGATCCACCTAGAGCTGGTTTAAGTAGGGAAGTAATAGATTTTATTAAGTTTAAGTTGCCAGATGAAATAATGTATATTTCATGTGATTATCATACACAAGCAAGAGATTTGAAATTACTAGATAGTTATGAGATAATTGATTCATATATTTGTGATTTGTTTTCTTATACGTATCATGTTGAGTGTATTTGTTTTTTAAGAAAAAGAAGGTGATTTAATTTGAAAAAAATATTTTTATGTTTATATCCAGTTCGTGAATTTTGTTATGATTATGATCGTTTGTTAGATGAAGATGAATTTGATCACTGTTATAAAGTGTTAAATGAATGTATAGAAAAAAGATATCGAGAAAATGGTTATCAAGTTGTATTTGCAATGTATCCTGAAAAGAATATATTTGGAGTTATACCTGATGCTACAGATAAAATAATTACAACGGATGTATCATTTGAAGAGGCAACTAAAAAAGATGAAGATAAAGTTAAATATCCGAGTGAAGAATATTTGATAAAACAATTAGGGGATTTTGATACAATTGTAATTGGTGGTTTTCATTTTGCGGATTGTGTAAAAAGAGTAGCAGAGTATTGTTATAATCAAGGGTATCAAACTTTGGTGGATTTAGATTTAACAGATTTATTTTACAGTGTTCATCGTATTAGAGAATATTTTGATATTTATGAATATGATCCTAGAGAGTATAAAGAATTTATGATTCAAAGTATGAGTCGGAATTTACCAAAAGAGATTGTGGAAAAAATATTTTTAAATAGTTATGCAAGTCCAGTTTATGGAATGTTTGATGAAGAAAAATTAGCGAGTAAGAAAAATATTTAAACATAAAAAAGATGTTGATAATTAATAATAAATTATGGTAATATATAAGTATATGTGAGATAAAATTTCATATATTAAAAAAGGAAACATTTGATTTTGGTTTGTTGAATGGATGTTTATTTGGATATTAACTATCACAAATAAACATTTTTTTAATAAATGCAAAAGTTTCATTAAAAAATCCTTAAAGTATTTAATTACAATAAGTACCACCCCTTTCATAAAATTCAAAACCCCCGATAGAGAGGTAAGTAAATATGTCAGGTTCGGTAACACTCAACAATCAAATAGTTTTCATGAAATAATTATATCAAAAATGTGGCTTTATGTAAATGAAAAAGCAATAAAACGTTGCTAAATTAATTACTTAAAAACAAGAAAAAAATTATTTGACAAACATTAAAAAAAGTAATATAATCAAGGAGTAATTGACGAAGAAGTTGTCTAAGTAGTTAATTTAAGCCTTTGTACAGGGAATTGTAGCCATTGACTGAGAGCTATAACAAAAAGATAAATTAATGAATTTCAATAATGGAGTCAAATCGTGTAAGAGCGTTAATCTATTTGAGGTAGTAGAAATACTATAAAAAAAGGTGGTACCACGAGCAATTCGTCCTTTTAGGATGTTTGCTCGTTTTTATTTTTTTGTACCGATGAAAAGGAAGGATATTATGAAAGAAAAGTTAGAAAAAATAAGAGAGATAGGTTTAGAAAAAATTGAAGCTACTAAAACTATTCAAGAACTTGAAGAAGTTAGAAAAGACTTAACGGGTAAGAAAAGTGAACTTGCCGAAGTTACGAAAAATATGGGTAGTTTAGCACCTGAAGATAAAAAGTGTATTGGTATATTGACTACAGAAATAAAAAATTTATTTCAAGAAAAGTTAGCAAGTAAGGAAGAAGAAATTATTGCATCAATGAGTGTTTTAGATGAACCGATTGATTTAACAGTTCCAGGTAAACATGTTAGTGAAGGAGCATTACATCCAATTACACAAATGCGTAATGATTTAAATGAAGCCTTTTTATCACTAGGATTTGAGGTTTATACTGAAGATGATATAAGTAGTGAAGAATATGCTTTTGATAATTTGAATTTTGCTAAAGATCATCCAGCTCGTCAATCCATGGATACTTATTGGATAGAAGGAACAGAAAATAAAGAAGGAGCTGAAAGACTTTGTTTAAAACCTCATTTAACGGGTGGTTCAGTAAGATATTTACTAAAGCATGGAGCTCCGGCGAGATTTGTATATCCTGGTAAAGTATTTAGAAATGAAACAACTGATGCTAGACATGAAAGAGCTTTCTATCAATATGAAGCCTTAATTGTTGATAATGATATATCATTTTCATCTGGTATGGTAATGATTCAAACTATTTTAGAAAGGGTTTTTGGAAGAAAAATAAATACAAGAATGAGAGAAGGTTTCTTCCCATTTACAGAACCTGGTTATGAAATTGATATGGAATGTCTTGTTTGTGGCGGAAAAGGTTGTAAAGTATGTAATCATAATGGTTGGATAGAAGTTATGCCTGGTGGAGTAATTCATCCGAATGTACTTAAATCTGCAAAACTTGATCCAGATGAATGGACAGGATTTTATATTAATATTGGTTTAGATAGATTAGTAATGATGCGTTATGGAGTAGATGATGTAAGACTTTTCCATAGTAGTGATTTACGTTTCTTAAAACAATTTAAATAAGGAGGATAAAATGAGAGTATCATTAAATTTAGTAAAAAAATATATAGATTTACCAGATAATTTAACAAATGAACAAATAGCTTATGATTTAACACTTCGTACTGTTGAGGTAGAAAGTGTTGAGGATACTGCTAAAAAGTTTCATGATATTATTGTAGGTAAAATAGTTGAAGTAAATAATCATCCAGACGCTGATAAATTAAAAGTATGTATGGTTGATATTGGTGAAGATAAAAATGTTCAAATTGTATGTGGGGGATCTAACCTTTACAAAGATGAATTAGTTGTTGTTTGTAAACCTGGAGCTGAAGTTATTTGGCATGGTATAGGAGATCCAGTAATTATTAAAGAAACTAAAATGCGTGGAGTATCATCTTATGGTATGATTTGTGCGTCTGAAGAAGTTTTTTTAAGTGATTTCTTTCCCGCTAAAGATGATTCTGAAATAATTGATTTAAGTGGCATAAAATGTGCCCCTGGTGATAATATTGCTGATGTTGTTGATATGAATGATACAGTATTAGAAATAGATAATAAGTCATTATCAAATAGACCAGATTTATGGGGACACTATGGAATTGCTCGTGAACTTTCTGCAATATATGATGTTCCATTAAAGCCACAAGAAGTTTTTGAATTAGATAAAAATTTACCAAAATATGATGTAGAAATCAAAGAACCATCAAAATGCTATAGATATGCAGCAGTTGAAATTGATGGAATTTATGAAAAACAATCACCAATGTGGATGCAATCTTTACTTGTAAAATGTGGTGGAAGACCAATAAATGCTATCGTAGATATTACAAATTATGTTATGTTTGCGGTAGGACAACCTCTTCATGCTTTTGATAAAACTCATGTAAGTGGTGAAAAGATTGTTGTTAGAAATGCAAAAGAAGGTGAAGAATTATTATTACTTGATCATAATTCTATTAAGCTAACTACTGATGATTTAGTTGTATGTGACACTGAAGATGCTATGGCTTTAGCTGGTATTCGTGGAGGTAGCAAAGACTCTATATTGCCTGAAACTAAAGGTATTGTTTTAGAAGTTGCAAACTTTCCAGCTGCATCAATTAGAAAAACTGGTAAAAGATTTGCGGAAAAAACTGATGCTTCAATTAGATATGAAAAAGGAATGGATACACAAAGAGTTGATGAAGGGTTAAATTTATCTTTATCTTTAATTAAGGAAATATTCCCAGAAAGCAAAATTGTTAAATTTGCAGATGTTTATCCAGTTGAAACTAAAAAGGAAGAAATAGATGTAAGTGAGAATTTCTTAACAACTAGATTAGGTAAGAAAATAGATGATGTTGTTATTAAAAGAATTCTTACTGCTTTAGGTTATGAAGTTACTTTAAATGATGGCGTATATCATGTAGTTGTACCTACATTTAGATCTACGGGTGATGTGTCTTTAAAAGATGATGTAATGGGCGATATCGCAAGAATATTAAGTTTTGATTCATTTGAAGCTAAACCTATTGATATAACAATTGAACACTCTATTAATCAAAAAAAAGTTATACTAGAAAGAAGAATAATGGAATATCTTGCAAATAGATGTGGATTTTATGAAATATTTACATATCCTTGGATAGATGAAAAATATATTATTGCAGCTGGTATTTCTACTGAAGATACAATTAAACTTGCAACACCACCAGCACCTGAACTTGCAAATTTAAGAACATCCCTTATTCCTGGATTACTTGAAGCAACTGTTAAAAATTTAAGATACTATGAAAGTTTTAAAATATTTGAATGTGCGCAAGTATTTAAAAAGGGTGAATATATGCCATCTAGTAATGATGAAGTGTTGCCAATACAAAATAAACATTTAGCTGGTGCTATAGTTGGTAAAAATGCTAAAGAAATATTCTTTGAATTAAAAGGAGTATTAGAAGAAATGTCTAGATATACTCACATGGAGGCATTAAAACTAGAATCTGGAGATAAACCAAGTTGGGCAGATGTTAATGCACACTTAAATATAACATTAAATGGTAATGTAATTGGATCTTTAGGTTTGCTATCAATTAAAGCTATGAATGATGTAAAAATTAAAAGAACTAACGTAGCTATATTTGAAATAAATATGGAAGAATTAATTCCATTTGCATCTAGAGATAATAAATTTGAACATTTACCTGAACTTCCTTTAGTTGAAAAAGACTTATCAATAATAGTTGATGAATCTGTAAGTTGGGCAATAATTGAACAAACTGTTAAAGGAAAAGTTAAAGAAGTTGAATTTGTGGATGTATATCGTGGAAATCAAATTCCTGAAGGTAAAAAGTCTGTTACATTTAAGGTTCGTATGATTAATGAAGGGAGTACAATGACTATGGAAGAAATAAATGACAAGATGGATAGAATACTTTCTTCATTAAGTAAAAGATGCGGAGCTAAATTAAGAGAAGAGTAGTAAAAATGACGCTAATGGCGCCATTTTTGAATGGAGAAGTATTGACTGATAGTTGCCTTTTTTGTATACTGAAATAGAGCATGAAACATATAAAAAATATTCATGCTAGTAATAAAGGTGGTAGTTTTTTATGGAAAATAAAAAAACAAAAATAATATCAATGATAGCAATTGTTGCATTAGTTTTAACTGTGATAACAGCAACATATGCTTATTTTCAAGCCCAAACCGGGGAAGGTTCACAAACAGATGTGAAAATTAATGCAAATACCGTAGATA
>OIYS01000330.1_pt1 | contig 35286 bp, 35 predicted proteins | sample 1588271 | NCBI WGS metagenome assembly OIYS01 (sample SAMN03283286) | human gut metagenome | biome: human-associated habitat; material: feces | host: Homo sapiens | place: Peru | collected 2012
CTTGAAAAAAATAATATATATAACTCCGACGAGATTGGGCGGACTGTTGTAGCAATCTATTAATAATAATTTATAATTCTTTACGCGGGCGATTAAAATCGCCCCTACAACATTTGCAATAAATTTATTTCTGCAACTTGCAATTATTATAGTACTTTTCATTAGAAAAACTTGTCTTTTCCTGAAGGCGAAAAAAAGAAATGATCTACTTTTATAGATCATTTCCATCTTATTTTAGTATTTATTTATCTTTTTATACTTATTATCTCTTATTTCTTAGGAATGTTGGTATGTCTAAATCTCCACCGTTGTCTTTGTTATCTGTTGCTGTAGGAATTGAGTTTATTTTTTTGTTCCAAGTATTGCTTACTAGTGTATCTACTCCTATACCTGGTTTTTTCTCGTCTTGTTCAAATCCTGTTGCAATAACTGTTATTGATATTTCGTCTCCTAAGCTTTCATCTGTTACTACACCAAATATGATGTTTGCTTCTGGATCAACACTTCTTTGTACTAATTCTGCTGCTGTATTTGCTTCTTGTAATCCTAATTCATTTCCACCTGTAATATTAATAATTACACCTCTTGCTCCTTCGATAGATGTTTCTAGTAATGGGCTTTGTATAGCTTGTTTTGCAGCATCTTCTGCTCTGTTTTCTCCACTTGCTCTACCTATACCCATATGAGCCATACCTGTATTAAGCATAACTGCTCTTACATCTGCAAAGTCTAGATTTATTAAACCAGGAATTGATATTAAATCTGAAATACCTTGAACACCTTGTCTTAATACATCGTCTGCCATTTTAAAAGCTTCTATGATAGATGTTCTTCTATCTATTATTTGTAATAGTTTATCATTTGGTATTACTACTAATGTATCTACTTTATCTTTTAAGTTTGTTATTCCTCTTTCTGCTTGTGTTAATCTTTTCTTTCCTTCAAAAGTAAATGGTTTTGTTACAACACCTATTGTTAGTATTCCTAACTCTCTAGCTGTTGCTGCTACTATTGGAGCTGCACCTGTTCCTGTTCCTCCGCCCATTCCGGCTGTTACAAATACCATATCTGCTCCTTTTAGTGCCTCAGCTATTTCTGCTTTGCTTTCTTCTGCTGCTTGTGATCCAATATCTGGGTTTGCTCCTGCACCTAACCCTCTAGTTATTTTTTCTCCTATTTGAATTTTTGTTCCAGCTTTTGATAGTTGTAGTGCTTGTCTATCTGTATTAACAGCTAGGAACTCAACTCCTTTAATTCCTGAATCAATCATTCTGTTAATAGCATTGTTTCCTGCTCCACCTACACCTATTACTTTTATTGTTGCTGCTCCATCCATCATATAATTGTTTTCTTCATTATCTGTATCCATCATAATGCCAATTCCTCCTTTTATTATTTTTTATTTTAAACTAACTTCTAAGTATAGAAAAATTCTTTTATTCTTTCTAATACTGTCTTAAAAAAGCTTTCATTTGTTTTTATATCTATACTGCTAGATACACTCTTTGCAAATGGTCTTGTTGAAATATATCTAACTAATGCATAGCTTGATCTGTATGAAGGTTTAATTGTACTAATAAACCTTCCTGTTGACATTTTTACAGGAATATTTAGAATAATTTTTCCAGCTACATCACTTTTGCTAATTGTTGTTATACCTTGTCCTGTTAAAATAACTGTGTTAACATTCGATTTTATTCCCTCTTTTGTAATATCTTTATTTATTATCGTGAATAATTCCGATATTCTTGCTTCAATTACTTCTATTAATTCAGAACTTTTTATTGTTTTAGTTCTTTCTTCGCCTTTATATGTATTTAGCATTATATCTGTGTCATTATCTATAAATGACTTTAGTGCTAGCCCATATTGTCTTTTTAATCTATCTGCTTCTTCTTCTGATATATTAAATACTGTTGCAATATCATTAGTTATTGTGTTTCCTCCTACGGGAATAGTATTTGTATACACTATTGACTCACCGTTAAACACTCCTATGTCTGAATTTCCGGCTCCGATATCTAATATCATTACATTGTCATTAAGTTCATTTTTATCTAATATTAATTTTCTTTCAGCTAAAACATTTGGTATAATTCCATCTATTTCAATATTTGCTTTTTTAGATATATTTGTTAGTTGCTTTACATATTCTTTGTCTGCTAGAATAACTTGTCCTTTTACGGTAAATGATGAACTAAGCATTCCAACTGGGTCATCAACTTTTCTGCCATTATCTAATGTAAATTCACTTACTACCATATCTATAATAACTTTATCATCAGGAATATCTATATCTTTTAGTTGCATTATTGCAGAATTGACATCTTTACTTGATATGCCTGCGAATTTATCTTTAGGCTCTTTTACTATGCTATTTTGAACAATAGTCACGTATTTCCCTAATATTGTTACATATGCTGAATTTATTGTTAAATTTGCTGTTTGTTCCACCTCAGCAATTGTTTTTGCTATTGCAGAAGCAACTTCTTCTTCATCTGTAATCTTTGATTTCTTCATCCCAAAGCATTTACATTCTGCTGTGGCTATAATTTCAACTTGATTAAAATTATTTACTTCGCCTATAACGCTACTTACTTTGGAGGTTCCGATATCAATACCTACAATAACATCACCGATAGCCAAAATTTTCTCCTCCATTTTTTAGTATTTTTTTCTTTGTATATAATATAAAATTTTTCAAAAAATGTCAATAGATTTAGTTATAATTTTGTCACATTTTTGTAATATTTTTGTAACAATGTTTAAGCGTATAAAAAACATAAAAAAAATTGTTTTTTATACGCTTTTAAAAGTTCTATTCCTCTCCACCTTTTAGTTTCTCTGCTCTATCTGCAGCAATTAGGTTATCTATCATTTCATCTAAATCTCCATTTAGGAAATTCTCCATTTGGAATATACTAAAACCTATTCTATGGTCTGTTATTCTTCCTTGTGGATAGTTATATGTTCTTATCTTTTCACTTCTATCGCCTGTACCTACTTGGCTTTTTCTTTCATTTGCAAGTTCTGAATCTCTTTTTTGTTTTTCCACTTCATATAATCTAGATTTTAAAAGCCTCATTGCATATTCTCTGTTTTGTGTTTGAGATCTTTCAGTTTGGCATTCTGCAACCATTCCTGTTGGTACGTGAATTAATCTAACTGCCGATGATGTTTTATTAACGTGTTGTCCACCTGCTCCAGAAGCTCTAAAAACTTCCATTTTTATATCTGCTGGGTTTATTTCTATTTCCACATCTTCAACCACTGGAAGCACTGCTACGGTTGCTGTAGATGTATGGATTCTACCACTGCTTTCAGTGTCTGGAACTCTTTGTACTCTATGAACACCACTTTCAAATTTTAATCTGCTGTAAACACCTTTTCCTGTAACCATAAATGTAATTTCTTTATATCCACCAAGTCCAGTTTCGTTTTCGTTTAATACATCTATTTTCCAATGCTTTGTTTCAGCATACATACTATACATTCTAAATAGTGTTCCTGCAAATAGTGCTGCTTCATCTCCTCCTGCACCTGCTCTTATTTCACAAATAATGTTTTTATCATCGTCTGGATCTTTCGGAATTAATAATATTTTTAGTTCTTCTTCTAGTACTGGAATTCTTTGTCTTAATTCTTCCATTTCCATTTCTGCAAGCTCTTTTAGGTCTTTATCATTTAGCATTTGTTTAGCTTCTTCAAAATCATTTTTAGCTTTTTTATATTCTCTATATTTCTCTACTACATCTACTATTGCTGCATGTTCTTTCATTAATGCTGTCCATTCAGATTGCTTTGCAATAACTTCTGGGTCACTAATCTTTTTATTTAATTCTTCATATCTCTGCTCTACCTCTTCTAATTTTTGAAACATATTTGGCACCCCTTAATATTTTTGTTTGTATATTATACAATAATAGTAAATCTTATTCAAGAGAAAGATCTCAAAACAAATATAAAATAAAATTACCTATCTTCTATTTCCTTTTTGTTTTCTTCAAGAATACTATATAATACTTCTTCTATAAGATTAAATTCTTCATTTGATTTTGGGCTTACTCCTCTTTTTTCATTTATCATTTCTAATACATAATTTATACTATCTACTTCAGAAGAATGATTTTGGGTACAAAATTTGTTAATTACTTTTTCTAGTTTTTCTTTGATTATATTTCTATCTGTTTTTTCTGCAAATTCTGGTTTCCCCGGCATATTATATTCTTGCTCTACAGAAAGCTCTATTTCTCGTAGAAAATTCTCTCTTTCTCTTTTTTTATCCATTTTTATTCTTCCTCTTTTTCAGTAATTTTTTCTATACTTACTACTTTTCCTTCGTTTGTTCTCATTAATGTAACTCCTTGTGTTGAACGGCCTAAAATACTTATTTCTGAAGCATGGATTCTTATTATTGTTCCTGTGTCTGTTATAAGCATTACATCATCATTGTCATCAACTATTTTTATTCCAACAATTTCTCCTGTTTTTGGAGTAACTTTGTATGTTATAACTCCTCTTCCTGCTCTTGCTTGAACTCTGTATTCATCTAATTCTGTTCTCTTTCCAAATCCATTTTCAGTAATTGCAAGTAATGTTGAGTTACTTCCTGTAATAATTGGTTCCATTCCTATTACATAATCGTCTTTATCTAGTTTTATTCCAATTACACCTTGAGAAACTCTTCCAATTGGTCTTACATCTTTTTCTGTGAATGTAATTGCTATTCCTCTTCTTGTAACTAAAACTACATTGTCTTGTCCATCTGTTAATCTTACATCTATTAATTCATCATCATCTTTTAATGTGATTGATAATAATCCTGTTTTCTTTCCAGATGTATATTCTGTTAATGCTGTTTTCTTTATCATACCATTTCTAGTTGCAAATAATAAATATTTTCCTTCAGCAAAGTTTTGTATTGGTATTATTGTTGATATTTTTTCATCTGCATCTAATCTTAATAAGTTAACTATTGCTGTACCCTTTGCATTTCTTCCTGCTTCTGGAATTTCAAATCCTCTTAATTTATACATTTTTCCCTTATTGCTAAAGAATAATACTGTATCATGAGTAGAAGCTGTAAATATTTCTTTTACAAAATCTTCTTCTCTAGTAGAAATTCCTGTAATGCCTTTTCCTCCACGTTTTTGACTCTTATAAGTATCTATTGGCATTCTTTTTATATATCCAAAATGTGTTAAAGCAATTACTGTTTGCTCTTCTTTTATTAAATCTTCTACTTCAAAATCATCCTCTGCTGCAACAATTTTTGTCTTTCTTTCATCTCCATATTTTTCTTTTACTTCTAAAAGTTCTTCTTTAATTATTCCATAAACTAATGTTTCACTTGCTAATATTTCTTTTAAATGTGCAATTAACTTCATTAATTCATTATATTCTTCTTCTATTTTTTCTCTTTGTAATCCTTGCAAAGTTCTTAATCTCATATCCAAAATAGCTTGTGCTTGTATTTCAGAAAGACCAAATCTTTTCATTAATTTTTCTTTAGCATCATCATAAGATGTTCTAATTATATGAATAACTTCGTCAATATTATCTATAGCTATTCTTAATCCCTCTAATATGTGTGCTCTTGCTTCTGCTTTATCTAACTCAAATTTTGTTCTTCTTAAAATAACAACTCTTCTATGTTCAATATAATGATCTAAGCATTGTCTAAGTGTTAATATTTTTGGTTCTCCGTCTACCAAAGCTAGCATTATTATTCCAAATGTATCTTGAATTTGTGTGTTTTTATACAATAAATTTAATACTACTTGTGGATTTGCATCTCTTTTTAACTCTATAACAATTCTTACATCGTGCTCTCTATCAGATTCATCTCTAATTGCAGAAATTCCTTCTATTCTTTTTTCTTTAACAAGTTCTGCAATATGTTCTATTAATTTTGCTTTATTTACTTGGTATGGTAATGAAGATACTATTATTCTTCTTTTTCCACCAGACATTTCCTCAATTTCTGCTTCGCCTCTTAAAGTAATTTTTCCTCTACCTGTTGTATATGCTTTTTTGATTTCTTCTCTTCCCAATATTGTTGCTCCTGTTGGAAAATCTGGTCCTTTTATAACTTGCATTAATTGTTCGTCTGTAACTTCGTCTTCATCTATTATTTTTATAATTCCATTTACTAATTCTGTTAAATTGTGTGGTGGAATATTAGTTGCCATACCTACGGCTATACCTGATGACCCATTTAATAGTAATGCTGGTATTTTTGCTGGTAATACTGTTGGTTCTTGTAATCTATCATCAAAGTTAGGCATAAAATCAACTGTATTTTTTTCTATATCTGCAAGCATTAATTGAGATATTTTAGACATTCTTGCTTCTGTATAACGGTAAGCTGCTGCAGGATCTCCATCTATAGATCCAAAATTTCCGTGTCCATCAACCATTGGATATCTTAGCGAGAATGTTTGTGCCATTCTAACTAAAGCATCATAAACTGAAGCATCTCCGTGTGGATGGTATCTACCTAAAACATCACCAACAGTTGTTGCACATTTTCTATATGGTTTATCTGGTGTAATTCCATCTTCATGCATTGTGTATAAAATTCTTCTATGTACTGGTTTCATACCATCTCTTACATCTGGAAGAGCACGCGCAACAATAACGCTCATTGCATAGTCTATGTATGCTGTTTGCATTTCGTTTTCAATATTTCTTTGTATAATAGTTTCTTCTTTTTTGTCCATATTTTTCCTCTTTTCCGTATGTTATTTTACCTTGTCATTATATATGATTAAATTCATTTTTGCAAGGAAAAATGGACAATTTCTTACGGAAATTCGCATAAAAACCAGGTAAAATTTACCTGGTTCATTTATTAATTTTTATTTTTTATTATTCTTATTTCATCTTCAGACAGTCCTGTTATTTTCTGAATTTCACTTATGCTAATTTTTAAAGCAATCATTTTTTTCACAATTTTCTCTATACTTTCCTTTTTACCTTGTTCTATTCCCTGCTCTATTCCTGTTTCTTCCATACTCTTCATATCTCTTATATATTTTTCTCTCAGTTCTGCTAATCTCATTTCCTTTTCATTATTACTTATATCTTCAAGACATTTTTTTGCCTTTTTAATTTCCTTATCATTCATTTCCAGTTCCCCCATTTCATCTGGATTTTGAAAAAACTTTGCCCATTTTGTTAATTTTTCTTCCGGGCATTTTTTACTCTTTGGCAATTCAATTATATATATTTCAAAAATATTTGTCAATATTATTTTCCCTTTTTTGTTCTCTTTTATATTCCATTTACTACAACATTCATTTATTTCTTTTAATTCATCAAATTTAAAATCTGCTATTAGTATTACTATTGTTTTTTTCAATTTTTGATATGTATCGCCTTTCTTTATGTTTGATATATACATTTTACTCCAATAAAATAATAATCTTTGGATTATATTTTTATCTTTAAGTATTTGCATTTCTATATCTGCATATGTATTATTATTTAAAATTGCTTTTATATCTAATATTCCTATTTTGTCACTCAATATTTCTTTTTCTAATACAGCATCTTGAATTATTTCTATACTTTTTATTTCCTCATCAATTACATCTTCTAGAAAAGCTTTTGTTATACTTGCATTTTCTTTATATCCAAAAATTCTTTTAAAGACATAATCATTCTTAGGATTTAATAATTTTTTTTGCATAAAAACCTCCTTTAATACTTAAACTAATATATTTGCCAATTCTAATTCTTCTTTACTTAAATCGAATTTTTTGCCATTATTTTCCAACAATTCTTGTATATTTGTTAAACTTTCTACCTTATCTAAAACCGATTTTAATGGAACTACTTTTTTCATTTCTTTTTGTATTTTATTATATATTTTTTTCATATTTGTAAAATCTTGATTTTTGTAATACTCATTCCATTTTTCTACATATCCATCTATTTTTTCTATCGATAAAACTTGGTTTTCTAAATTATCTTCTATACTTTTTTCTATATTTTCCAAAATTATCTTTTTCCCTGCCTTTATATATCTTGCAGTTGTTGAACTAATTATTTTTTTATTTTTTGCCCACGCTATTACTTCATCTAATAATTTAGACATTGTATTTAGCAATCCGCCTCTTTTTAAAGCTGATTTTATTTGAGAAATACTTTCAAAATTTCCTGTAGCAATTCCTTCTAAACTTTTTCCTACCTTTAATGCTTTATTTACTGCCATTTTTACTCCTTCTTTAAAACCATCATTTAAAACAGAGTTTTTAATATCAATTATTTCGTCCTCTAGCCAATCAGGAAGTGCTATTTTTATTCCTATATCCACAGCAGAATTTACAACTTGTCCTATTTTTGATTCCAAAAATGTTTCTTGTGCTTTTTTTAATGAATCTTGTAAATCATTTTTTATATTTCTATTTTTAAAATTATTTAAAATATTTTCTATTCCTTTCATAAACTTTCCACCTCTTTAATTATTTTTAAATATTCCTTTTTTATTTTTAAATCTATTATTTTTAGATTTTTGTTAATTAAAAAATTATATTTATTATTTTGATTTATTTTTCCAATTAATTTAAAATTATTAAAAATATATTTAATTATTTTTTCATTTACAGAAAAATAATTATTTTTATTAATTATTATTTTAATTTTATTTTTATTATTTTTATTTAAAATTTCTTCAATAATCTTTTTACTGTTATTTATTCCAATTAAGTTTGGTTCTAAAATTAAAAAATAATTATCTGTAATTTTTTTTATTTTTTCTAAATTATTTTTTTCTAATTGTGAAGTGTCTATAAAAATATAATCATATTCCTTAAATTCTTTTTGTAAATCTTTTCTGTTAATACTTTCTGGGTTACATTTAATTAATTTAATTTTATTATTAATTTTTATACATTCTTCTTTTTCATTATTTTTTATTCCCAATATAATATTTATTTCTTTATTTTTAATAAATGAAATTATTAATATTTTTTTATTTATTATTTTAGAAATTAATAAAGTAAAAATTGTTTTTCCAGATTTTTTATCTCCAATTATTGATATTATTTTTTTATTTTTTAATAAATTATTTTTTACCATTATTTTTTTATTGATAAATTTAATATTTATTTTTTTTATTTGTTCTTTTAATTTATTTAAATTTATTTTTTCTAAATTTTTATTATAATTATTTTTAATACTTTTTTTATTTAATTTTTTATTTATTGTTTTTTTATTTTTTATAATTAATTTTTTTATTTCTTTTTTATTTTTTAAAATGTTATTTATTCTTTTTAAATTAGTTTCATTTTTTAAAATAATATTTTTTATATTTTTTGAAAACAAATAATTAATTAATTTTTTATTTTCTTTTTCTAAAATAATTATTAATTTTAAGTTAATATTTTTTTCTTTTATTTTCTCAATTAATTCATATTTATTTAAATTACCAATTAAATCTAAATTTAAAATTAAATAATCAATATTTATATTTTTTTCTAATATTTCAAAAATTCCATCTTGATATTGAATATCTACACCAATTACTTCATAGAAATTATCTTTTCTTAATTCTTCATTTAGTTTTGGATTTCCTATTGCTGTTATAATTCTCATTTTTAGTTTTCATCTCCATTTTAAGTTATTATATTTTTTTCAAATTCATCACATTCTATTTTTGTAAGCATATGTTCTTCTCCTGCAAACATTAAGCATTCTCCTCTTTTTAATCCTCTTATTTCTATTTTTTCTTTTTCTGATAAATTTGTGTATTTACTTAAAATTAATATATTTTCTTCTTCCAATGAAAAAAATACTTTATTACTTGAATTGTTTAATATGCTTTTTCCATAAGCTCCTTCTTCTAAACTAAATAAATCTGAAATATCTTGTGTAATAGCAATGCTACTTCCTCCATATTTTCTAATAGTTTTAAATATTTTATATATAAAACTTGCTACTTCTTTATTTGCTGTTATTCCTATCATCTGCCATATTTCATCTAAATATATTGCTTTTTTAACATTTCTATTTTTTTTAATTTTATCCCAAAATAAATCTGTAAAAAGATACATTCCATATTTAATATTTTCTTCTCCCAGTTCATAGATATCTGCAATTATTAATTTATTTTCTAGTTCTAAATTTGTATATTCATTAAAAAATTTCAATGACCCTTTTACAAATGGAATTAATTTTATTTGCATTTTTTTTGTTTTTTTGTCTTTACCTAAAATATTATATAAATCTTCTAATTTAGGCATATCATAGGTAGATTTAAATGTTTTTTTATTCAAATCCTTATATAAACTTTTATCGTCAAATGTAATATTTTTTTCTTCGTAGCATTTAATTATTTTTTCTTCTAGAATTGCTTTTTCTTCTTCATTTAAATTTCCAAATATTAAATTAAAAAATCCAATTAATCTACTAATTTTTGTTGCTAAATATCCCTTTTCATCTTCTATACTTTCTTTTCTAATATCTAAAACATTTATATATGTATTTGATGTTGGTCCTAATTTTAAAACTGCACCATCAACATTTTGTGCAAGATTTGTGTACTCTCTATCTGGGTCTATTACATATTGTTCTATTCCAAGTAATCTATATCTTAATATTTGTAACTTTGTAAAAAAAGATTTTCCGTGATCCGCTTGTTCCAAAAATGCACATATTAGCATTTTTATATTTTTCTGTATTATATCTATCAATAAAAACTAAAGAATTATTATAAATATTAGAGCCAAGAAAAATTCCTTTTTCATCAAAAATAGCTGAAGATATAAATGGATATGTTGCTGTAAGTCCACTTGTTAAAACATTTCTTCCACTTGCTTTTTTTAAATCTTTATTATTTTCACCAAATGGTAAACAAGATGTAAATATTTGCTCTTGCCTAAAATTTGCTCTTCTTGTTTGCATTCCAGAACTTTGTAAAATTCCTTCTACCTTATTTAATAAATACTCTTGTTCTTTAATATTATTAGAAAATAAATTAATATAAATATATAAAAAATATATTTCTTCATTATTTATTTGAATTTCTTTTCTTATATATTTAGCATCATTATATGTAAATGCTGCTATATCAATATCCTGCCTATTTTGATTACCATCTTTTAAATTAACTCCTACATTAGTTATATGATATGTTAAGTCCCTAATTACTTTGTAATTATCTTGTAATTCATAAAATATTGAAATATTCATATTTAAATTAATATCTAATATTTTTTTTAAAATTAAATCATTAAATTCTCTATTATAATTTACAATTAATAATCCTGAATAATAAATATTATCAATTTCAAAATATTTAGGATTTAAACTTGAAATATATGATGGTGAAATTTTATCTTTTATATTAAATGTACCTTCTAAATTATTTTCATTGTTTTTTTTATATTTATTTATTTTATTTTTAATTTTGTCTAAAATATTTTTACCTCCCTTTATTAATATTTACATTATATTTAAATCTTTTCTACTATTAAAAAATGAAAATAATATTTTTTCTATTTCTTTATTATTAGAAAAATCTGTTACAAAATTACCACATCTTGATAAACATTCTTTTATTTTAAAATAATTTTCATTCAATTTATCAAAAATATATTTTTCTTTTTCTTCATCTATTTTTTCTTTTTTATTTTCGTATTTTTCTTTTAAAATAATATAAAAATTCTTTGAAGATGATTTTCTTTTTTTATTTAATTCCAAAATATATTTAATATAATTATCTTTTATTTTTTTTATTTTTTCTTTTTCATTTTTATTAATATTTTCAATATTGGAAATATGAGAAGTTAAATCTTCTTTGTTACTTTGAATTAAAATTTGAATATTAAATTTACAAGTTTTCAAAAATATTTTATAAGAATTTAAAATAGATTCTTTTTCTAAGTTAGATTTTAAATTAAAATTAATTGGATTTACTTTAATAATTTTTACATATGAATTATTTTTTAATTTAATAATTCCATTATCAAAGATTTTAAAAAACGGGAGCCATTCTTGAACTGAATTAATATTATTTTTCATTTAACCTCCTTTTTTATTATATATAAAAACCATTTTGATACAATTCTTCACAATCAATGTCTAACTCTTCGCTCCACATAACAGCATATCCTCCTGCATCAATTTTTACATTTTTAAAAATAATCTCATTTTTTAAAAGTTCAAATTCTTTTATTTTATTTATAATTTTTTTTACATCATAATATTTAATTTCATTATTATCAAATTTTACTTTTAATATTTTATCTGAAAGAGTTTCAACTTTTATCACTTTATGAAACATTTTTATTCCCCCTTTTTAAATTAATGGCTTAATTTTTTTAAATTTTTCTTTATTCCATATATCCATTAATTCCTCTCTATGTAGATTTATCCATTCTTCTACTAAATTTAAAGCTTTTTTAGGTAAATCCCCATCTAAAACATTACAGTTTTTTATATTAATAGCAGCCGTATATTCTCCATATATAACGTGTATATGTGGGGGATTGTGTTCTTTTCCTAAAAAATATATCTTTATTGTCATCCCATAGAAGTTTGATATTGTTGGCATAATGACACCTCCTTTATTATATAAAATTTTTTAATTTTTTTCAATGATTTTTAAATAATAGAATAAAAATTATAGATTTAAATTTTCTTGAATAAAACTATTTATAGTTTACAATTTTTTCCAGCATCTGTCAAGAAAAATCGTTTTACAAAAATCGACAAATTTTTTTGTATAAAAAAAATATAAAAGGTCATAATAAAAATATAAGGTTTGTATTAGTTGAACGAAGAGTAATATTAGATTTCTTAAGGTTTAATATTGTTCGATCAAAGGTTTTTATTAGTTCTTTATGGATTAGTTTTGGCCGGAGATGAAAGTTATAATATTTGTATGTAAGTTATTGTATACGGTAGCTAAATTATAGGTATTATAGCCTAGTTAAGATTATATTAATATCTAATTTAGGGATTATTTTTAGTCCATATTTTTGGATGAATATAGTTTCTTTTGGTGTTTTTATGGTCGAGCAACTGATTAAAATATGTGGTTTCTTGCTTGTTTATATAGTAATATATATCAGGTGAAAAAATTATATATTTTAGTTTTAGCTGAAGATTAATATGAGCTTTATTGATAATAGCTCAGTAAGATAACTTACTGAGCTATTAGTTTATTATAAATATTATATATCTAGGTTTTTAACAAATTTAGAATTTTTAATTATAAATTCTCTTCTTGGTTCAACATCATCACCCATTAAAGTAGTGAATATTTCATCTGCTTTTATTGCATCATCCATTGTTACTTGAATTAATATTCTATTTTCTGGATTCATAGTTGTTTCCCATAATTGTTCTGGGTTCATTTCTCCTAAACCTTTGTATCTTTGAATTGATAATTGTTCTCTTGCAATTCCTTTTTCTTCTAATTCTTTATATGCTTCTGCCAAATCTTCATCTGTATAGCAATATTTATCTTCCATTCCTTTTTTTGCTAATTTATATAAAGGTGGTTGTGCTAAATATACATTTCCATTTTCAATTAAAGGTTTCATATATCTAAAGAAAAATGTAAGCAATAAAGTTCTAATGTGAGATCCATCTACATCGGCATCTGCCATTATTATTACTTTTCCATATCTTATTTTTGTAATATCAAAGTCATTACCAATTCCTGCTCCTACTGCTAAAATAACAGGATTTAATTTATCATTTCCATAAATTTTATCTGCTCTTGCTTTTTCAACATTAAGCATTTTTCCCCATAGTGGAAGAATTGCTTGAAATCTCCTATCTCTACCTTGTTTTGCACTTCCTCCTGCCGAGTCTCCCTCTACTATATATACTTCACATTCATCTCTATTACTGCTACTACAATCAGCCAATTTTCCTGGAAGTGTAGTATTTTCTAAAGCATTTTTCCTTCTAACTAATTCTCTTGCTTTCCTTGCTGCTTCCCTTGCTCTTGATGCACTAATACATTTTTCCAAAATAGCTTTTGCAACAGCTGGGTTTTCCTCTAAAAAGTTTGATAAAGTTTCATTCATAGCATTTTGTACTATTCCAGATACTTCACTATTTCCTAATTTTGTTTTTGTTTGTCCTTCAAATTGAGGTTCTTTTACTTTTACAGAAATTACTGCTGTAATTCCTTCCCTTATATCATCACCCAATAAATTTCCATCTTTTTCTTTTAATATATTATGTGATTTTGCATAATCATTAAATACTTTAGTAAGAGATCTTTTAAACCCTTCTAAGTGAGTACCACCTTCTATTGTATTTATATTATTTACAAAAGAATATATATTTTCTGAATATGCTGTTGTATATTGCATTGCTATTTCTATTGGATATTCACCTTTTTTTTCTATATAAATCGGCTTTTCGTGTAAAGGTTCTTTATTTTTGTTTAAAAATTCAACAAAAGAAACAAGTCCACCTTCAAAACAAAATTCTGCCTTTTGCTCTTTTCCTTCTCTTTTATCTTCTATATTTATTTTTAATCCTTTTGTTAAAAATGCCATTTCTCTAAATCTATTTTCTAGAACTTCATATTCATATTCTAAAGTTTCAAAAATTGTATCATCTGCTAAAAATCTAACAGTTGTTCCTGTTTTATCAGAATCTCCTATTCTATGTAAAGGTTCTACAGTTTTTCCTCTTTCGAATTTCATTTGGAAAATTCCACCATCTCTTTGGATAGTAACTTCTGTCCATTGTGATAAGGCATTTACAACAGATGAACCAACTCCGTGAAGTCCTCCAGATACTTTATATCCGCTATCTCCACCAAATTTTCCACCAGCGTGTAATACAGTATAAACTGTTTCTGCTGCAGATATATGTGTTTTAGGATGTATATCTACTGGTATTCCTCTTCCATTATCCTCTACTTTTATTATATTTCCTGGTTCAATTGTAATATTTATTTGTGTACAATATCCAGCTAAAGCTTCATCAACACTATTATCCACAATTTCATAAACTAAGTGATGTAATCCTCTAATTGAAACAGAACCTATATACATACCTGGTCTTTTTCTTACAGCCTCTAATCCTTCCAATACTTGAATTTGGTCTGCCTTATACTCATGTTCATATTTTTCCATTTTTTCCTCCTATATTTTTCGTATATTTATATTTAATTATTAAAAATCTTTCCATCTTTAACATTATAATATTTAATTTCATTTTTTTCTAGTATTATTTTTTCTGTGCTTGTAATTATTACTTGATTTTTATTGATATTTTCAATAAAACCTTTTATTCTTTTTTTATCTAATTCAGACATAAAATCATCTAATAAAATAATTGGATAATCATCTATTTCTTCGTAGATAGTTTCTGCTTCTGCTAATTTTAATGAAATAATACTAGACCTTTGTTGTCCTTGAGATCCATATATACAAATATTTTTATTATTTATAAATATCTCAAAATCATCTCTATGAATTCCTACACTTGTATAGCCTTTTTGAATATCTAAATTTCTTTTATTTTTTAATTCATTTAAATAATCTTTTTCACTTATTATATTACTTTTATATTTTATTTCAATATTTTCTTTATTTTCAGTTATCTTTAAATGAATATCTTTTATTTTATTATTAATTTTCTCTATAAATTCTTTTCTATAATTATATACTTTTATTCCTAATAAAACTAATTGTTCATCCCAAATATCTAACATTTCTTTTGGTTTATTTTCATATTTTATTTGTTTTAAATAATTATTTCTTTGTTCTAATGTTTTATTATATTTATTTAATGTATGAACATACATTGGTTTTAATTGGCTTATCATTATATTTAAAAATTTTCTTCTTTTGCTTGGATCATTTTTTAAAATATTAATATCTTGTGGTGAAAATAAAACTACATATATTTTTCCCAAAATGTCACTTATTTTTTTTACTTTAATTTCATTTATGAAAAAATCTTTTTTATCTTTTAATTCTAATTTTATTTTTCCATTTCTGTCTTTTTTAAAATATTCAATTTCTACATTAGTAAAATTTTTATCTATATTAATTAGTTCTTTATCTATATTTGTTCTAAAAGACTTTCCTAAACTACAAGTAAAAATAGCTTCTAATATATTTGTTTTTCCTTGAGCATTATCTCCATAAATATTATTTATTTTTTCTCCAAATTCTATTTCCTGTAAATCATAATTTCTAAAATTTTCTAATTTTATTTTTTTTATGTACATTTTTTTTCCTTATTAATCTTCTTTTATTCTTATAGGTAAAATCATATATGTATATTCTTGTGCTGTTTCTTCTACTGGTTTAATAATACAAGGTGAAATATTGCTTCCAAATTCAATAAATATTTCTTCATCTTCTATTACTTTCAATGCATCTAAGAAATACTTTGGATTAACACCTATTTCAAGAGGTTTTCCTTCAGTTTCTACATATATTTCTTCTTTAGCATCACCAGTTTGATTTGTGCAAGATAAAGTAATTTTTTCTATTTCTATATTTATTTTTACTGGATATTTTTTTTCTTTTTCAACATAAGAAGATGAAATTAAGCTAACTCTTTCTAAACAATTTTGTAAAATGCTTTTATTAATTCTAATTCTTGTTTCCCAAGTAGAAGGAATTACATTTTGATAATTTAAAAATTCTCCTTCTAATAATCTTGTAACTATTTTACAATTTTCCATTTCAAAAACAGCTTGATTTTTTGCTATTCCTATTTTTATATTATCAAATGAATCTGTTACTATTTTGTTTACTTCATTTAATGTTTTTCCTGGAATAACTGCTTTAAAATCATTTGTTTTTTCTGTTAAGAAAGTACTAACCCAACTCATTCTTGAACCATCTATTGCAACTACATTTAATTTATTATTAATAGTTTCAAATAAACATCCTGTAAAAATTGGTCTGTTTTCTTCTATACTTACTGCAAAAATTGTTTTCTTTATCATATCTTTTAAAGTTCTTTGTTCTGTTACAACAGAATGTTCAACATCTATTTTAGGAAGTTCTGGATATTCTTCTGGATTCATTGTTGATAATTTATATAAAGAACCTTCACATTCAATAACTAATAATTTATTTTCATTAACTGTTATTTTTATTTCTGTATCTGGTAATTTTCTAATAATTTCACTAAACATTATAGCATTAACTACAGTATTACCTTCTTCTATAACATTACAATCTACAATATATTCAATACCTAATTCTAAATCATAAGTAGTCATTTTTACTTTATTTTCATTTGTTTGTATAAATATTCCTTCTAATATAGGCATTGTTGTTCTAGTAGGTACACCTCTTACTACAGAATTTATACATTTTAATAATTTTTCTTTTTCACATATAATTTTCATTTTCAAAACTCCTTTTTTATATAAATAATATATTTTAGTATTAGTATTAGTAAGTGCTGTGAATTTTGTGGAAAAAACTTGAAAGCGGGTATTTCCCTAATAAACAACCTGTGCATAAACCTGTGGAAAAAAATAGATATTATTAACATTTTTAAATTTTAACTGTGAAAAAGAAATAATTCACAAGTTAATCACAGGTTATTCACAGATGGTTATGGATAACTTTTCTCTTATTTCCGTAAGTAAGAAAAGCAATTTTTTTAACAAACTTTTTTTTGTAAAACAGAAATTTTATAAAAGTTTATTTTTTATTTTAATTCCAATTATTTGTTGTTTAAAATTATTTTTTTCACACTTTCCACAATCAATTTTGTGTTTTTATTTTCCTTTATTTCTGTTTCGATTTTTTTAAATGCGTGCATTACAGTTGTGTGATCTCTTTTTCCAAAAGAATCCCCTATTTTAGGGAAAGATTCATTTGTTAATATTCTACAAAGATACATTCCTATTTGTCTAGGGTATGTTATATCATTTGACCTTTGTGCACTTTTTAAATCTTTATCTGTAATATTAAAATACTTGCATACACAATCTTGTATATAATCTATAGAAATAACAGAATCTTTTTGTTTAATCATATCATTTATTGCTTTTTCGGCCATTTCCATAGTAACAGGTTGATGTGTTAAAGATGCTTGTACAATAAGTTTATTAAATACACCTTCTAATTCTCTTATATTTGAATCTATTTTAGCTGCAATATTTTGAAGTATATCATCATCTATAATTGCGTGTTTATCATCTGTTTTCTTCCTTAGTATAGCCAAACGAGTTTCATAATCTGCCATAGAAACATCTGCTAATATTCCCCACTCTAAACGAGATTTTAATCTATCTTCTAAAAGAGGAATATCCCTAGGTGGTCTATCGCTTGATAAAACAATTTGTTTACCTTCATCTCTTAAAGAGTTAAATGTATTGAAAAATTCTTCTTGAACTTGTTTTTTTCCAGCAATAAATTGAATATCGTCTATTAAAAGAACATCAATATTCCTATATTTTTGTTTGAATTTTTCCATAGAATTATCTTTAATTGAATTAACAAAGTCATTAGTAAATTTTTCAGATGTAACATAAAGAATTTTAAAGTGATTATTATTTCTTAGAATTTCATTTCCAATAGAATGCATAAGGTGAGTTTTTCCAAGACCTACTCCCCCATACAAAAATAATGGATTATATGCTTTGGCTGGAGATTCTGCAACTGCTAATGCTGCAGCATGTGCAAAACGGTTATTATCTCCAACAACAAATGTATCGAAAGAATAATCTTTATTTAAATATGTATTTGAATAATTTACTGAATAACTTACATTTGGCAAAGTAACATTTGACAAAGTTTCTTCTTTCGTTTGGAGATCATCTTTTAAAACTATTTGTACATTACAATTTTTTTGAAGTATTATATTAAAAGCATTTGTAATTAAGTCCTTGAAACGAGCTTCAACAGACTCTTTAGTAAATTGATCTTTAGCTATTAGAATAATATTATTATCGTTAATACTATTAATTTCTAATGGTAAAATCCAAGTTTTAAAAGATAATTCGGACATTTCTTCTCTAATTAAATCTTTTGCTTCTGCTAATAAATCGTTTATAGTGCTATCCATTGAAAAACCTCCAAATATTTAATTGTTTAGAGATAAAACTTGCATACAAAAGCTTTATATCCATATTATCGCACCTATAATATCAAAAATAAAAAGAATAATCAACATAAATTAATAAAATTTTTCCATTTAATTTTTTATAAAAAAACCTTAATTTATAAATATTTATATAATGTTTACATAATAGAAGAAAAAATATTAAAAAAACTTGACTTTTTATATAGTTTTGATATATAATCTTCCTACTTATGATTTTAATTAGGAGGAATAGAAATGAAACAAACATATCAACCAAAAAACAGACAAGAAAAGAAAGAACACGGTTTTATGAAAAGAATGTCAACTAGAGCAGGAAGAAATGTTTTAAAAGCTAGAAGACAAAAAGGAAGAAAAAAAATATCAGCATAAAATTTCTTATAAAAGATAAAGTAGAGTGATAAATTTGAAGAATACAGACACTTTAAAGAAAAATTATGAAGTTAGAAATGTAATAAAATATGGAAAATTTTATAGCGGATATTTTTTAGATTTCTGGGTAAAGCCAAACAAAGAAAATAAAAATTATATTTGTGTGGCAGTTACAAAAAAAACCGGAAATAGCGTAATTAGAAATAGAATAAAAAGAAAAATAAGAGAAAATTATCGCTTAATTGAAAATGATATTTTATTTGGTTATAATATAGTAATTTTATGGAAGAAAAATAAAGAAAATGAATATGCAACATTTTTAAATATTAAAAATGATTTTAAATATGTTTTTAAAAAAGCAAATATATTAAAATAAAGTATAAAATAAGCCAAATTTGTTATGAAAAGTACAAGCAAAAATTTGGCTATATCTTTTAATAAAAAATGAGGCAAAAATGAAAAAGATTCTTTTATTTTTAATAAAAATATATCAAAAATATATATCTCCAGTAAATGAACATTATAATGTAAAATGTAAATATTTTCCAACGTGCTCAGAATATACAAGACAGGCTATAGAAAAATATGGTGCATTTAAAGGTTGCTTTTTAGGAATAAAAAGAATATTAAAATGTAATCCATTTTCTAAAGGAGGATATGATCCTTTAAAATGAATTTTAGGAGGAACTTATGACAGGTTTTTTTGCAAATATATTTGGTTATCTATTAAATATTATTTATGAATTAATTAAAAACTACGGATTAGCGATAATTCTTTTTTCTATTTTATTAAAATTAATTTTATTACCCTTAACAATTAAACAACAGAAATCTATGAAAAAATCACAAAAGGTTCAAGGAAAAGTAAAAGAAATTCAAGACAAATACAAAAATAATCCTGAAAAAATGAACCAAGAAATAATGGATTTATATAAAAGAGAAAATTTAAGTCCTTTTAGTGGTTGCTTAAGTTCAATAATTCAAATTGTATTATTATTTGGTATGTTCTATTTAGTAAGAAGCCCGCTTACTTATATGAAAAAAATGGACAAAGATACTATAGAAAAATTTAAAAAACAAATAGTATTAGAACAAGGTGAAAATTCAGTAAGCACTACATATCCAGAAATAAGTATAATAAAATATATTAATAATAAAATTGATAATAAAGAAGAAAAAGTAGAACAAGAAGAAACTAACCAAGATTCTGAAAGCGAAGAACAAGGTGAAAAATTAGATATAAAAGAAGATTTATATATAAATATGAATTTCTTAGGTTTAGATTTAAGCAGTATTCCTAGAGAAAACTATGGAGATCTAAAAGTATTTATAATACCTATTCTTTATATAATATCTTCACTTGTTTCTATAAAATTAACTCAAGCTCAAACAGAAAAGATGATGCAAAAAGATAACAAAAAAGCAGAAAATAAAGAAGAAGAACCAGATATGACAGCTCAAATGAATAAGAGTATGGTTTGGATGATGCCTATTTTAGCAGTTTCAGTTTCTTTAGTTGCACCTTTAGGATTAGCATTGTACTGGCTTGTTAATAATATTCTTATGATAGGAGAAAGAATTGTTATAGACAAATTTGTAATGTCTAAGGAGGAAGAGGAAAATGACAAATAGTGTTATTGCAGAAGGAAAAACAACTGCAGAAGCAGTTGAAAAAGGACTAAAAGAATTAAATGTTTCTAAAGATATGGTTAATATAAAAGTTTTAGAAGAGGACAAAAAAAGAAGCTTTTATAGTATATTAGCTCCAAGAGTAGTAAAAGTAGAATTAACAATTAAAGAAAATGCAGAAAAAAAAGAACATAAAGAAAAACAAGAAAAACCAAAAGAAAAAAGAGCTACAAATGAAAATTTAGAAGAAATTGAAGTAGCAAAAACAGATATTGAAAAATTTTTACAAGAATTATTAAAAGATGATTATAAATATGAAGTAAGAATAGAAAAATTTGATATTTTAGTAAATATAGATGGAGAAAATATTAATCATTTAATTGGATATAGAGGAGAAACAATAAATGCTCTTCAAACAATAATATCATCTGTTGCTAATAAAAAAAGTTCTTCAAAAATAAAAGTTTTTGTAGACATAGCAGGATATAAAGAAAGAAGAATAAAAACTTTAGAAGAATTGGCAGAAAAAATATCAAAAACAGTAATTAGAACAGGAAAGGCAATTACTTTAGAGCCAATGACAGCATATGAAAGAAAAATTATTCATACTAAATTACAAGAAAACAACAAAGTAAAAACTTTTAGTAAAGGTGAAGAACCACATAGAAGAATAGTTGTTACTTTAAATAAGTAAAAAGCAAAGGCAGATATGTTCTATATCTGCTTTTTACATTGTAAAAGGAGAATTTTATGAGTACAATAGTTGCTATATCAACAGCTCCAGCAATTGGAGGAATAGGAATAGTTAGAATGAGCGGGGAAAACGCATTTGATATATTAAATAAAATATTTGTTCCCAAAAATAAGCAAAATATTGAAGAGATTAAAGGAAATTCAATTAAATATGGACATATTGTTTATGAAGGAAAAATTATTGATGAGGTTTTAGTTTCTTACTTTAAAAGTCCTAAAAGCTATACAACAGAAAATATGTGTGAAATAAATTCCCACGGAGGAATTTTAATAGTTAGACAAATTTTAGATTTGTGTTTAAAAATGGGAGCAAATCTTGCAGAGCCAGGAGAATTTACTAAGAGAGCATTTTTAAATGGAAGGATAGATTTAGCACAAGCAGAATCTGTTATTGATATAATAAATGCAAAATCTCAAAAACAAGTAGAAGCATCTGTTAAGCAATTAGACGGTTTTTTATCAAATGAAATAAAAAATATAAGAAAAGAAGTAATCGATTTAATGGTTGATATAGAAGCCTCAATTGATTATCCAGAATACGATGTTGAAGAAGTTACTTATTCTAAAGCTATAAACATTTTAGAAGATGTGGAAAATAAATTGGAAAAACTTTCTAACTCTTTTGAAAATGGGAAAATTATTAAAGATGGAATAAAAATGGCAATTATAGGAAGACCTAATGCTGGTAAATCTTCTCTTTTAAATGAATTCTTAAAAGAAGAAAGAGCAATTGTTACAGATATTGAAGGAACAACAAGAGATACAATTGAAGAACAAATAATGATTTCTGGAATACCTTTTAAAATAATAGATACAGCAGGAATTCGAGAATCTGAAGACAAAATAGAAAAAATTGGTATAGAAAAGTCTAAAAAAGCGGCAAATGATAGTGATATTATTTTAGCAATTTTCGATATATCTAAACCTTTAAATAAAGAAGATTTAGATATAATACAATTTATTAAAAATAAACCTGCAATTGTTATTTTAAATAAAACAGACTTATGTGAAAATGAAGAAACAGCTAGGGAAATAAGCAAAATAAAAAAAGATATATTAAGAATTTCAGTATTAAAAAAACAAGGAATTGAAGCAATTTATTCTAAATTAGTAGAAATGTTTAATATAAAAGAAATTCAATTAGATAATGAAAATGTTATTACAAATATAAGGCACAAACAGTTAATAGATTGTGGAAAACAAAATGCGAAAGAAGCAATTATTGCATTAAAATCAAATATGCCGGTAGATATAGTAGCAATTAATATAAAAGAAATATTAGAAAATTTAGGAAAAATAACAGGAGAAACAGTTTCAGAAGATGTAATAAAGGAAATTTTTGCTAAATTTTGTTTAGGAAAATAGGTGATAAAAAATGAAATATGATGCAGGAGAATATGATATAGCAGTAATAGGAGCAGGGCACGCAGGTTGTGAAGCAGCACTTGCAGCTGCAAGAATGGGTAAAAAAACATTACTTTTTTCAATAACATTAGAAAATGTTGCAAATATGCCTTGTAACCCTAATATAGGAGGTACATCTAAAGGACATCTAGTAAGAGAAATAGACAGCTTAGGCGGCGAAATGGGAAAAAACATAGATAAAACATTTATACAATCAAAAATGCTTAATAAATCTAAAGGACCAGCTGTATATTCGTTAAGAGCACAGGCAGATAGAAAGAAATATCAACAAGAGATGAAACATACTCTTGAAAAACAAGAAAATCTTTATATAAAACAAGCCGAAATAGTGGATATTAAAGTAGAAGATGGACAAGTTGTTGGTGTTGAAACAAATATTGGAGCCATTTACAAAGTTAAAGCAGTTGTAATTGCAACAGGAACTTACTTAAAGGGAAAAATATATATAGGAGAAGTTAATTTTGAAAGTGGACCAGATGGAGTATTTCCAGCAAATAAATTATCAGAATGCTTGAAAAAACTAGGAATAGACTTAGTTAGGTTTAAAACAGGAACACCTGCAAGAGTAAATAAAAATAGTATTGATTTTTCAAAAATGGAAATACAAGAAGGGGACGAAAAAATAGTTCCGTTTTCTTTTGAAAATAAAAATATACAAATAAACCAAGTTCCTTGTTATTTAACATACACAAATAGCAGAACGCACGAAATTATAAGAAAAAATCTACACAGATCACCACTATATTCAGGTCAAATAGAGGGAACAGGACCAAGATATTGCCCATCAATAGAAGATAAAGTAGTAAGGTTTGCAGATAAAGAAAGACATCAAATTTTTATTGAACCAATGGGGCTTGATACTGATGAAATGTATGTACAAGGAATGAGTTCTTCACTTCCAGAAGATGTACAAATTGCAATGTATAGAACAATTCCAGGACTTGAAAATGTTGAATTTACAAGACCTGCATATGCAATTGAATATGATGCAATAAACCCAGTTCAACTTAAATTGTCTTTAGAACTAAAAAACATAAAAGGAATGTTTTTAGCAGGACAAATAAATGGTACATCTGGTTATGAAGAAGCTGCAGCACAAGGAATAATTGCAGGAATTAACGCAGCAAGGGAATTACAAGGAAAAGAGCCTATAATTTTACATAGATGGGATTCTTATATAGGCGTTTTAATTGATGATATTGTAACAAAAGGAACAAATGAGCCATATAGAATGATGACATCTAGAGCAGAATATAGGTTGTTATTAAGACAAGACAACGCAGATGAAAGATTAACACCAATTGGCTATGAAGTTGGGCTAATATCGGAAGAAAGATATGCTAAATTTAAAGAAAAAATGGAAAAAATAGAGAATGAACTTAATAGATTAGCAAAACAAACAATAAAACCAACAAAAGAAGTAAATGAGTTGCTAGTAGAATGTGGATCAAGCCCAATAAATAATGGAATAAAAGAAATAGAATTGTTAAAAAGATCAGAGATTAAGTATGAAAATTTGAAAAAAATAGACAGTAATATGCCAAATCTAGAAGATGATGTGGCAGAAGAAGTTGAAATAAAAGCAAAATATGAAGGATATATAAAACTTCAAATGATACAAGTAGAGAAAATGCAAAAATTAGAAAATAAATTGTTACCAGAAGATATGGATTACTTAAATTTAAAAGGAATTAGTTTAGAAGCAAGACAAAAATTGGATAAATTTAAACCACATTCAATAGGCCAAGCTTCGAGAATATCAGGTATATCACCGGCAGACATATCGGTATTATTAATATATTTAGAGCAAAAGAAGCATTAGTTTTAAACAGTCCAAGTATTTATATATATAATAAAAAATGAGTTCGACCTGAGTTCGCTTCAAGCAACTTAAATGCGAAGCATTTTTGCTGAAGCGTATTTTTGAGTATATACTAGTTTTCGTAGCGATATAATTTGAATTTTTCTCGCATTTGTCGCGGTCGGAGAACGGAATTTTTTATTATATATATAAATACTTGGACTAAATATAAAATAAAGATATAAAATTTATTTGGAGGGAGAAATGGATTTAAAGGCTTTTGAAGAAGAGGTTAATATAAAATCACAATCTATAAATATAAAACTAAATAAAAGGCAAATAGAAACTTTGTATAATTATATGAATTTATTAATAGAAAAAAATAAAGTGATGAACTTAACGGGAATTACTGAACCAAAAGAAATAATACTAAAACACTTTATAGATTCATTAACAATTTTAAAATACATAGAAAAAGATAAAACAGTTATTGATGTAGGAACAGGAGCAGGATTTCCAGGAATTCCTCTAAAAATAAGTGAAGACTCTTTAAGAATGGTATTATTAGATTCATTAAATAAAAGAATAAATTTTTTAAATGAAGTAATAGAAAATAATAAATTAACAAATATAGAAACAATACACGGGAGAGCAGAGGATTTGGGAAGAACTGAAAAATACAGAGAAAAATTTGATGTTGCCACATCTAGAGCAGTTGCACCATTAAATATATTGCTAGAATATATGATGCCTTTTGTTAAAATAGGAGGAATTTGCATATGTATGAAAGGGAATAACTGTGATGAAGAGATAGAAAACAGCAAAAATGCAATAAGAATTTTAGGAGGCAAAATAGAAAAAATAGAAAAATTTGAGTTACCAGATTCAGATAATAATAGAACAATAATAATTATTAAAAAAATTAAAAAAATTTCAAATCAATTTCCAAGAAATGCCGGAATACCAACCAAAAAACCACTTTAAAAGTTTGCTAAAAGACAAAAAACTAAAAAACACAACCTGTGTTCCACGCTTAACTGGCAAGGGTTTGCGGGTTTTTTAATACAAAAAACAGGTTAAAAATGAAACCTGCTTTTTTTGTGTTAAAAATATAATTTTCAAAAAAATATTCTAAAACATTTTGAAAATTTATTGACATATTTATTAAAATTTTATATTATTAATATGTTCAATTTAGGAGGGATAAAAGTGGCAAAAATAATAGCAATAGTAAATCAAAAAGGTGGAGTCGGAAAGACTACAACCACAGTTAATTTGAGTGCTGCACTTGCAAAAAAAGGTAAAAAAGTATTACTAATAGATGAAGATCCACAAGGTAATGCAACAAGTGGAGTAGGAGTAAACAAAAATCAAGAAAAATCTGTTTATGATGTAATAATAACAGATACAGAAATTTCTGAAACAATTATTGAAAGCAGTATTAAAAAATTATATGTATGTCCTTCAAATATAAATTTAGCAGGAGCAGAAGTAGAATTAGTCCCAATGATGGCAAGAGAAAATAAGTTAAAAGAGAAATTAGAAGAAGTAAAAGATAAATTTGACTATATTATAATTGATTGTCCACCATCATTAGGTTTACTTACAATAAATGCACTTACTGCAGCAAATTCAATAATAATACCAATACAATGTGAATACTATGCATTAGAAGGTGTTGGACAACTTATGAACACAATAAATTTAATAAAAAAACAACTTAATAAAGAGTTGTATATAGAAGGTGTTGTTCTTACAATGAATGATGCAAGAACAAACTTATCAAACCAAGTTATAAGCGAAGTAAAAAAATTCTTTAAAAATAATGTTTATAAAACAATAATTCCAAGAAATGTAAAGCTAAGTGAAGCACCAAGTTATGGTATGCCAATAACAACATATGCACCTCTTTCTAAAGGTGCTAGATGCTATGAAAAGCTTGCAGGAGAAGTATTAAAAGGAAACAAAAATTAAGTATAAGGAGAGAGAAAAATGGCAAAAATGACAGGATTAGGAAAAGGATTAGATGCATTATTTACAAATAGTGTAGAAACACCAGAAGAGGAAAAAGTACAAGAAGGAGAAGTAATACAAAATTTAAAATTAATAGATGTTGAACCAAATAAAAATCAACCAAGACAAAGATTTGATAGTGAGAAAATAGATGAGCTTGCCGAATCAATAAAAGAATATGGTGTTATTCAACCAATTATAGTTACAAAAGAAGAAGATCACTATAAAATTGTTGCAGGAGAAAGAAGATGGAGAGCAGCTAAAAAGGCTGGTATAAGCGAAATACCGGCAATTGTAAGAGAATATTCAGAACAAACTAATAAGGAAATTGCATTGATAGAAAATATTCAAAGAGAAAATTTAAATCCTATTGAAAAAGCAAGAGCACTACAAGAACTTATTAATAAATACAATTTAACACAACAACAATTATCTGATAAATTAGGAATAAGCAGAAGTGGTATAGCAAATACGGTAAGAATACTAAACTTAGATAAAAGAGTTATAGATTTAGCTCAAGAAGGGAAATTAACAGAAGGACATTGCAAAACTTTATTGAGAATAGAGGATCCAGATAAACAATATGAAACAGCTAAATATATGATTGAAAGTGGAGATAGTGTAAGGGAAGCAGAAAGACAAATAGAAAGAAAACAAGCAAAACGGAAACAAACCACCCAAAAAGACAAACAATACAAGATATAATGCGTTATACAGAGACATAGAAGATTCTTTTAGAAGTTTCTTTGGTTCAAAAGTAAAAATAAATGCAGGAAAAAGAGCTGGCAAAATAATTATTGAATACTCTTCAAATGAAGAATTAGCAAGGCTTTTGGAAATAGTAAAATAAGCTCTAAACAAAATTTTTAGGAGTTAATATTATATGACAGTTTTATATACAGTAATAGCTTTAATAACCTTTATAATTATTATTTTAATATTGGGAAAAATAGATTTTAACGAAAAACCTAAAAAATATATTTTGCAAATAGTATCTGGTATATATAATATGTTTTTAGGGTATATTGATACATATGTAATACTAATAATATATGCATTTTTTGCGAATATGCCTAAAGGTAGTAGTTATGAAGTTCCAAGTTCAGAAGCAGGTTTCAATTTCTTTTTAGGATTAATAATACTTGGAATTTATTTAATAATTTTAATACCAATTAATATTTATGCAAAGCGAAAAGGAAAAATAAAACCAAGTGTTTACATAATTGCAAACACAATAGCAACAATAACAGGAATAACGCTATTTTGGATATTTATTGGGAAAAATAAAAGACTGCTTTAATGGTAATTTTTGAAAAAAAGTGGATTTTGCTTGACAAAACTGCTAGTACATGTTAAACTATTCAAGTAGCAAAATTTGCAGAGGTGGTCGAGTTGGTTTATGGCACCAGTCTTGAAAATTGGCGTAGGTTTGTAGCCTACCGTGGGTTCGAATCCCACCCTCTGCGCCAATATTAAATAAATTAAATTTGGAACGGTTTAAAACCGTTCTCTAATTTAATTATATGAAAAGGAACATATTATTTGGAGAAATACCCAAGTGGTGAAGGGGACAGTTTGCTAAACTGTTAGGTCTCGTAAGGGGCGCGAGGGTTCGAACCCCTCTTTCTCCGCCAGATATGTTCTTTTTTAATAAAAATATGGAAAGGTGTCTCGAGTGGTTTAAGGTGCCAGTCTCGAAAATTGGCGTAGGCTTGTGGCCTACCGTGGGTTCGAATCCCACCCTTTCCGCCAAAAAAAATCGTGTATGAAAAATTATTTTAATTAACAATTTTTTATACACGATTTTTTAATTATTCATTATAAATTATTCACTGTTCATTATTCATCAAAACAAATAATAAAAAATAAATGAATAATTAATAAATTGTATAAAAATAATGAAAAAATAAAAACAATAAAATAAATTAATTATAAAAATAAATAATAAAAAATGAATTAATAATTAATATAAAATTAATAATTAAAAAAATATTAAATAATAAAAATAGATTTAATTATAGAAAAAATAAATTAAAATATAAATTAATAATAAAAATAAAATTAATTATAGAAAAAACAAATTAAAAAATAAATAATAAATTAATAATCAAAATTAATTTAACAAATATTTATTAACAAAAATGTAGGGGCGATTTTAATCGCCCGAAACATAAAAAACAAATAATTAAATTATAAAAAACAAATAAAAAATATTAAATAATAAAAACCAATTTAATTATAAATAAATAATTAAAACTAATTATTAAAAAAATATTAAATAATAAAAATAAGATTAATTATAAAAAAAATTAATTATTAATAAAAAATATTAAATAATAAAATTAATTATAAAAAAATATTAAATATTAAATAATAAAATTAATTATAAAAAAATAAATTAAAAAATATATTAATAAATAAAATTAATCACAAAAAAACAATTAAATAGTAAAATAAATTTAATAATAAAAAATAAATTAAAATAATATTAAATAAAAATAAACCGAAAAAATTAACACAATAAAAAAATAATTAATATAATATATAAATTATTTTTTTGGAGTGATTTTATGAATTTAGGTTTATGCTTATCTCGGAGGTGGAGCAAAAGGAGCTGCGCACATTGGAGTATTACAAGCATTGGAAGAAGAAAATATTAAAATAAATTACATATCTGGAACATCTTCTGGGAGTATTGTTGCGAGTTTATATGCTATGGGATATAGACCAGAAGAAATATATAATTTATTTAAAAAATATTCAAAAAAAATAAAATATGTAGATTTTAAAAATGTTTTAAAATTTATTTATGGAATATTTGTTAAAAGAAAAATAATAATTGATGGATTAAATAGTGGAAACATTATTGAAGATTTAATTAATGAAGAATGTATGAAAAAAAATATAAAAAATATTAATGAAATAAAAATGCCATTAATAATTCCAAGCGTGGATTTGTATTCGGGAAACATTTATTGTTTTACATCTAAAACTCAAAATAAAAGAAATACTATAACAGATAAAATGATTTATATTAATGATATAAGCGTTGGAAAAGCTGTTAGGGCAAGTTGTAGTTACCCAGTAGTTTTTTCTCCTTGTAAATATAAAAATATAGAATTAGTGGATGGAGGAATAAGAGAGAATATTCCGTGGAGAGAAACAAAAAGCCTAGGAGCAGATAAAGTAATTAGTGTGGTTTTTGAAAAAGGAATAAAAGAAAAAAATTATAACAATGTTTTTTCTGAAAACATTGTAGATGTAATTAGCAATTCAATAAGTATTTTAAATGATGAACTTGCAAATTATGAGATGGATGGAACAGATTATTTAATAAATATTAAAACAGAAAAAATAGGTTTATTAGATATGGATAAAATTGATGAATTATGTGATTTAGGATATGCGGAAACAAAAAAACAATTAAAAAAAATAAATATTAATTAATTAAAGTTCTAAAAATTTTAAAACAATAATAATATTGAGTAAAATAATTTTAGACAAGGGGTTAGATATATGAAAACAAAAAAGACATTTATGTATATTGGAATTATTTTAGCTTTAATATTTGTAATTGTTTTAGGATGGTTAGTTTGCTTTAACAAAAAAGCTGAAACAAAAGAAATAAAAGAAATTACACCAGAAGAAGAAATAAGCAATAAACAATTAAGACAGACAATTGTAACTTTATATTTTATGGATAAGGAAACAGCTGAATTAGAACCAGAGGCAAGACAAATTGATGCAAGGCAATTATTAGAAAATCCATACCAAGTTCTTATTAATTTGTTAATTGAAGGACCTAAAAACGAACAATTATTGAAATTAATTCCCAAAAATACTAAATTGAATAATGTGGAAATAAAAGATGGCATAGTATATATAGACTTTTCTGAAGATTTTATAAAAGAACAAAATTTAGGTGAAAAACAAGAAAAATTAATAATAAATTCAATATTAAAAACTTTAATAGAATTAAGCGAAGTAAATGGTATGAAAATATTAATTAATGGCAATGAAAATAGTAGTTTTCCAGATAATGCGGTAAATTTTAATGAAACATTTTTAATAAAATAATTATTTAAAACATTTAAATAAAAATACTGCTTTTTTTGCTCTTTTTAAATTACATAAAAAAATATTTACATCTTTCAAAGATTGCACACAGCAATCTTTTTTCTTGCAAAAATCAAATTTTTTTGCTTTTTTTTGACCATCAAACCTTGAAAAATTTCCCATTTAATCACCTCTAGAAATTGTAATTTGCGTGTGTACTTGTATGTAATTTTAAATGTAGTGGCGATTTTAATCGCCCGCAAATACAAAAACACATTTTTAAATTTGTAGGGTGCGGGTTCCAAACCCGCCCGTTTGTGAACCATTGATAAATGTTATTACATAATTGAACAAAAATAATTGTAATAATGTTCTATTTCGGGCGATTAAAATCGCCCCTACATTTTTCTATATTTTTAATATATAAAATTAGTAAAAAATAAATCCAGCATTGAGCACAATACTGGATTTATCTTTTATGGAGCTTCCTGTCAGATTTGAACTGACGACCTATTGATTACTAATCAATTGCTCTACCAGCTGAGCTAAGGAAGCATTTTACGGATGAGCCATCCGTATTTATTCTTCTATCATTATATTTTTATTTGCTTTTTTTCTTATTCTTTGAATAGCATTATCTACCGATTTTACAGGAGCTTCTAGTTTTTTTGCTATATTTACATAGCTTTCTCCTCTTGCATATCTTGTTAGTACTTGTTTTTCAAAATCGCTTAAATTCTCATCTATTCTTGTTTCTATTGTTTTATAGTATTCCTTTTTTGTTATAGTGTCTAAAGGATCTTCTAAAACTTGCATATCTAGTTTTTCTAGTAATTCTGTATCGCTTTCATCATCATATGCATTAGCATTTAAGGATATTGATGAATTTAATGGAATATGTTTTTGTCTGTTAGAAGTTTTTATTGCTGTGATTAGTTGCCTTTCAATACACATATTTGCAAACGACCTGAAAGAGCTTTCTCTTTCAGAATTAAAGCTTTTCACTGCTTTATAAAGTCCAATCATTCCTTCTTGAACTATATCTTCTCTCTCAGCTCCAATTATAAAGTATTTGCTAACTTTCATATCTACTAAATCTTTATATCGTTTTAATAAATATTCTAGAGCATCTTTATCCCCATTTTTTGCAATTTCTGCTAATTCTTCATCTGTTTTATTTATACTGTCTTTTAATGAGAATGCCGTTTGTAAAACCATATTCCTTCTTTTGCCTCCGCTTTTTGTTTTTTTCTATTATATTCATAAAGTTATTTAGTGTCAAGAGTTTTAAGCTATTTTTCTAATATTATTGTTACTGGTCCATCATTTAGTAAGCTAACTGCCATATCTGCTCCAAATACTCCTGTTTCTACTTTTCTTACTCTTTTCTTGCATTCTTTTGTAAAATATTCATATAGCTCATTTGCTTTTTGAGGCATTGCTGCACCTGTAAAACTTGGTCTATTTCCTTTTTGGCAGTCCGCATATAATGTAAATTGAGATACTACCAATATTTCCCCATCTATGTCTTTAATTGATAAATTCATTTTTCCATTTTCATCTGAAAATACTCTTAAGTTACAAATTTTTTCTACTAAACTTTGGGCTATTTGTTCATCATCTTGAGGTCCTACTCCAAGTAATATTAAAAAGCCCTGTTCTATCTTTCCTACAATTTTTCCTTCTACCTTAACTTCTGCATTTTTTACTCTTTGAATTACCGTTTTCATTTTCCATTCACCTTTTTATTCTAGTTTATTTCTACTTTGTACTCTATATCTTCCATAAATGGGAATATTTCTAGCACTTTTTTTAATGTTATTATTTGCCTTCTAGGGTGCGGATTTTTCTCTTTTATTGTTATTAATTCATTTGAATAACAATTTTTTTGTAGCTTTGTAAGAATATATCTTTTTTCCATATATGTGTAATAAATTTGATATCCTTCATCTAATTCTTTCCATAATCTTTCTACTGTATAGCCATTATCCATAAGTTTCTCCTTTATTTTACCATTTCTTCAAATTGTTCTTCTGTTATAACTGTTACCCCCAAGTTTTGAGCTTTTACTAATTTACTTCCTGCATCTTCTCCTGCCAATACATAATCTGTTTTTTTAGATACTGATGATGATGTTTTTCCCCCATACTGTTCTATAATTTTGCTTGCCTCTTCTCTTGTGTATTTTTCTAAACTTCCTGTTAGTACAAAGGTTTTTCCATAGAATCTATCGTCTATAACAGTTTCTGATTTATCTTGCATATTTACTCCTGCTTTTTGCAATTTATCAAGTAAATCTTTTGTTTGTTCCTGCTCAAAAAATTCATATATACTTTTTGCAGTTATTTCTCCAACATCATCTGTATTAGTTAAATCCTCTATTGAAGCATTTTTTAAGTTTTCAATAGTTTTATATTTTTTTGCAAGTGTTTTGGCCGATTTTGTACCAATATGTCTTATTCCTAATGCACATATTAGTCTATCAATAGAATTTTCTTTACTTTTTTCTATTGATTCAATTAAATTAGTTGCAAATTTTTCGCCCTCTTTTTTTAGTGCTTTTATGTCTTCCTTTTTTAAATAATAAATGTCCGCAATTGTTTTAATTAGTTCTTTTTCATATAATTGTTCTACAATTTTTTCTCCTAGTCCATCAATATTCATTCCTTCTTTTGATGCAAAATGAATTATATTTCTTAAGTTTCTAGCCTTACATTCTATACCTATACACCTAGCTACTGCTTCTCCTTCTTCTCTTATTACAGGCCCTCCACATACTGGGCATACTTTAGGCATTTCAAATGGTTTTTCACTACCTGTTCTTTTTTCTTTTAAAGCCTTTACCACTTCTGGTATTACATCTCCTGCTTTTTGAATAACTACCGTATCTCCTATTTTTAAGTCCTTTTCTTTTATAAAATCTTCATTATGCAAAGTTGTTTTTGAAATAGTTGAACCTGCAACTTTTACTGGTTCTAATATTGCCATTGGTGTGATTGCTCCTGTTCTTCCTACTTGGCATACTATATCTTTTAAAATTGTTTCTTTTTGCTCAGGTGGGTACTTATAAGCTATTGCCCATTTAGGTACTTTAAAAGTAGTTCCTAATCTTTCTCTTTGTTCTAGATTGTCGATTTTTACAACTGCTCCATCTATTCCAAAACTTAAGTTTTCTCTATCTTCACCAATTTTTTCAATTGCTTTTATCACATCTTCAATATTACTACATAAAATTTTAACTGGATTTACATTAAACCCTAATTTTTCCATATAAGTTAAAGATTCATAATGAGATGTAAATTTTATATCATCACTCTTTTGTACATTAAAAATAAATATATTTAGTGGTCTTTTGGCTGTTACTTTGCTATCTAACTGTCGTAGAGATCCTGCAGCTAAATTTCTAGCATTAGCGAACTTTTCGCCCTCTTCTAGTTCATCATTTAGCTTTTCAAACTCTTCTTTCCCAATAAAAACCTCTCCACGAACTATAATGTCTACAGGCTCTTTTAATGTTTGTGGTATATTTTTTATTGTTTTTAAATTATCGGTAATATCTTCTCCTACTTGTCCATTTCCTCTAGTTGCTCCTTTTATGAAAATACCTTTTTTATACTCTAAAGCAACAGACAAACCATCTATTTTAGTTTCTACAACATATTTTACATCTTCACCAAGTTCTTTTTTTACCCTTGTGTCGAATGCATATAATTCTTCAAATGAAAAAACGTCTTGTAAACTTTGAAGAGGAACTATATGTTCCACTTTTTCAAACCCTTCTTTAACAGTTCCTCCAACTTTTTGAGTTAATGAATCTTTATCTATAAATTCTGGGAATTCTTTCTCTAAATTTCTCAATTCTACCATAAGCATATCATATTCAAAATCGCTTATTTCTGGTTTATCATCATCATAATACTTTGTAGCATAGTATTTTGTAAGTTTGTTTAATTCATCTATTCTTTTTTTGGCTTCTTTCTTATTCATCTGTAACCTCTTTTATAAAAATATATTTGTATTATATACTATTGATAGTTTTTTTTAAAGAATATTTTGAAATAAATTGTAATTTGTGGTAGGGGCGATTTTAATCGCCCGCAAATAATGATTATTAATTTACCACAGTAGTCCGCCCAATCTCGTCGGAGTTATATATATTATTTTTTTCAAGAAAATCCGGG
>OIYS01000331.1_pt1 | contig 35160 bp, 43 predicted proteins | sample 1588271 | NCBI WGS metagenome assembly OIYS01 (sample SAMN03283286) | human gut metagenome | biome: human-associated habitat; material: feces | host: Homo sapiens | place: Peru | collected 2012
TAACAAAACATAACGTGTCTTTAAGGCGTGGTTCAGGTGCTTTATCGACAGTCTGCGCCGATGTTAAAAATCGGCTTTGTATAACACATTATTTCGCCGGAATCCGTTATATCTATTATTCCGCACGAATTCTCCCTGACGGAGCCGGGGTTCATTATATATAATCCTTCGTCGTAATCAACGAACGGAACGTGCGTGTGCCCGTACAGTGCAATGTCCGCGCCGTACAGACGGGCAGTCGATTTCAGTTCTTCGATTCCGTACTTAACATGCTCCGTCTGACCGTGGGACATATATATTTTCTTTCCGCCGAGCGATTCCTCGGAAAAAAGAGGATACGGACAGAACGCACTGTCGCAGTTGCCCCTTACGGCCGAATAATAAACGTTCGGTCTTTTATTCTTGATCTCCTCAAAATCCCGAAGTCCGTCGCCCAGAAACAAAACGGCTTCCGCGGACAGCTCGTTGTCGACTGCATATTTCAGCGACGAAACATCGGAATGAGAGTCGGACAGCACAAGAATTCTCATACATATTTATTCCTTTCAATCAATAAAAATTAAACGAGGTGATAATCAATGATAGATAATAACGACGAAATAAAAAAAGCGGTGGAATCCGCAGTAAATTCGGGCGAAACCGAAAATTTAGCGTCAACGCTTATGAATTCAATGAATGACGAACAGAAAAACGCGCTCAATCAAATACTCAATGATCCCGCGTCGGCAAAAAAGCTTCTCGAAACACCGGAAGCCGCCGCAATAGCCGAATTTTTAAAAAACATCGGAAAGGGCTGACGATATGGACATAACCGAAATTCTCGGCTCGCTGTCAAACGAGGACATGGCTAAACTTCAGTCCGCGGCGGCGGGGCTTTTGAAAAATATGAATTCATCCTCCGGGCAGAGTGTAAACGAACCGCCGGCTGGCGAAAAAACGCCGGTCGCTGCCGAAAATACCGCGCCCGCGCTTCCCGGAGTGAATTTATCGGCACTGTCCGCGCTGGGAAAGCTTATGAATTCAGACGACGACAGAATCCGTTTAATAGAGGCTCTTAAACCGCTTTTAAGCGAGGGACGGCAGAAAAAAGCCGACGAAGCCGAAAAAATGCTCCGTCTTATGAGCGCGCTCCCCGCGTTAAAGGACAGCGGACTGTTAAACGGTCTGATATGAGGCTTTTAAGTTTCTTTAACGCAGCCGAAGCGGAAAAGGGTGGATATATTCCTTTGCGGTTCGGCTATCTTTTGCTGTAAACGGGAGGCAATCATGAAAGATTACACATATCAGGAAATGATGAAAATGCAGGAAGATGCGGTAAAACGCGTTCGGGAGATGAAAAAACGCTCCGCATTCGCCGCCGAGGACGCCCAAAATACGCTTAATTCCGGCAGATACGAAGAGGACAGACGAATTTTTACGAATTCCGACGGAGTGAAAAGAATTTCATATCCGGTGGAATACGACAAACGTCACGGCGATTTTCCGTCAGACGAAAACAGACAGGAGATAGAAACTCCTGTCTGTAGAGGACTTGCGGATTATATTCGGGACGATCCGGACGCGCTTTTGATAATGTCCGTCATCGTTCTGCTCTCCGAGGAGAAGGCGGATCCGTCGCTTTTGTCCGCGCTGGCTTATATATTATTGTGATATATAAATTTGAACCGAATATCAGCGTTTTTTCTTCTTGCTCTTTTCGGCTTTGATCTCTTCAAGCTCGACGGCGGTATCACCCTCATCGTCGACGATTATACCCTTGGCTCTGCGCTGAGTATCAAGCTCCGAAAGCATTTCGGTTTTATATTTACCCGAAATCTTATAGAAAAACATCGGTATAGCGCACAGAAGCAGGCTTATTCCGGGAACTATCGAAACGAGCGAGAACATAGCGAAATTCTGCATTTTAGTAAGCTCCGTAGCCGCAACCACGGCAGTTGATGAAAGCATCTGCGCGGGGTCGATGTCTATAAACATATACATTATGACGATTCCGCACGTTGCAAGAGCGTTGCCGAGCTTGTTTACAAAGCCCTGGCACGCACTACCGAGCGCGTTGTCTCTGAATCCCGTGTGAAGCTCCATATAATCAAGACAGTCGCCTATCATGGCGTACGAAATGACATTGAGAACGCCGAGAGGGATACAGGATATAAGAATAAAGGGAATACAAATGTAAAGGTTTGCGGTGAACCAGCCGATAAGCGTGGTAAAAATGCTTGCTATGAATCCGAGGAAGCATGTAACTATAACTATCTTCTTATAGTCAAACTTTTTCATCAGAACAGGCATGAAAAGCATAGCTCCGAACATGCCGACGATGGCGCATACCTGGAATATCGTCTTAACCGACGAAACGCTCGCGTCTATGTATTTGAGCTTTAATGCGGGATCCATTCCGGACGTAAGCTCGGGTCCTATGTAGAAAGCATATCTCGCAACGTGAACGGCGGCCGCCTGAACCATGTAACGTCCGCTTGAAAGAATACCCATGAGGATAACGAGCATTAGAGGCTTGCACTTGAATATGCGCGTAAGTCTCGACGGCTCGCCTTTTACGGGCTTAGCGTCGGGGATAACAACTCTCTCTTTGATATGGAAATAGGAATTTGCATACAGAAGCGCACCGATTACGACGGTTATAACCGTTATAATAAGATATTTCTTCTTATTATACTCAAGTCCGTCCGACGCTCCGAGAATCGAGGGCAGGACAAGACCGGAAACAAAAAACAGAATTTCGGGAACCGCGCTTCCCACGCCGTTGAGCGTTCTGCCGAACGAGATAATCGAGCTTCTCTCCGAAGCGGAGGGCGTTATAACGTTCGGTATGCTCCAAAACGGAACGTCCGCCATGGTATATGTCATACCCCATGCGACGTAAACTATTGCAGAGTAAACCATGAGGCTCGTCCTGCTGAGATTCGGGCTTAAGTACATAAGAATCGAGAGAACCGCTATCGGTATTACGGCGTAAAGTATATACGGCTTCATTTTACCGCGTTTGAGCGTGCGGCGGTCGACGATGATGCCCATAAGAGGGTCGTTAATAGCGTCCCAGACTCTCGCAAGGAGCATGAGCAGTAAAACGAACATAAGCGGGAGCTGAAGTACGTTTACATAGTAGTCACTTATATAACTGGACATCATAGCGTATATCATGCCCTGTCCCATGGCACCTACGGCGTACATCCAAAATTCTTTTTTAGGTACATGTTTTTTTTCTTCCATGTCTTCGCCTCGTTTTTTGAAAAATAGTCAAAAGCTATTATAGACGAATTGACGCAGTTTTACAATGTTTTTTATTGATACTTTTTAAATTTGGACAACATTAACAAAATAAAGTCTCTGTTTTTTACACGTCAAAATATGACTCAAATATTAACGCAACTTTGCAGTTTTATTCGATTGATGAACTGTCTTTGTAGAAAATACATAAAAACACAATCATTTCTTTGACGCCGTAACAGAATGTTAACATTTGATTTTTATTTTATTAACATATATTACGATACCTTGTGCTATTATCATATTGATATTATTAATAAATGTTGTCTCTCGGAGGTTATAAACATGGTTGAATCAATTTTAGGCGTATTCAAAAGTATAGCAGGCATCTTTAACGCTTTTTTTAATTTCTTAAAGGATTTATTCGGCGGCGGTAAAAATGATACGGAAAATGAAAAGTCTAATCAGTCCTTTCACGATATTCTCGGAAAAACGGATTTGGGCTGATACCGTAATCGAATTATCTGAACATAAATTCCCCTGCTTTTAAAATGCAGGGGTTTTTTATGCCTGAAATGCTCCGCCCAGTCCGAAGCTTACGGACAGAGCCTCATTGACCTTCGTCATCTCGCCGTCGCCGAGCGCGCCCATTCTCTCTTTGAGTCTTTTTTTATCGAGAGTTCTGACCTGTTCGAGCAAAACGACAGAATCTTTTGCAAGTCCGCAGCCGTCCGCATTTACGCGTATATGAGTAGGCAGCTTGTTTTTATACTGCTGGCTTGTAATCGCAGCCGCAATTACCGTGGGACTGAACTTGTTCCCCACATCGTTCTGAACTATAAGTACGGGTCTTATGCCTCCCTGTTCCGAGCCTACGACGGGGCTTAAGTCGGCATAATAAATATCTCCTCGTTTTACAGTCATTTTTTTCACCGTCCGTAAAATATTTATGACCTTTCGTCGATAATAGTTTTACCTGTTTTGACCGTTAATAATCATAATAACATAAAAAATATGCGGGGACGTTCGATAAAAACGCCCCCGATTATGCAGAGAATAACGGAAAATATCAAATTCATAAAATCAAATGTGCGCTCCGCCGTTCTCCGATACCTTAATAAAATTAAAATACGCGTCCGATCGATTGAATAATTCTCGTCGGCGTGACGGAATTCTCCCCGTAAAGCTTCTTAACAAAATCCCCCGCAAGGGAATGTATATACACGCCCGCACAGGAAGCGTCAAACGGAGTGAGCCCGCGGCTGATAAACGCGGCAATAATACCCGTCAGTACGTCGCCCGAACCGCCCCTTGCCATACCGGGATTGCCTGCGGAATTTACAAAAATTCTGCCGTCGGGCGAAGCGATAACTGTATTCGCACCTTTTAATACGAGCGTAACGCCGTACTCTTCGGCAAAGCTTTTCGCCGATAGAATCCTGTCCGACTGAATCTCCGATACGCTTTTAGACGTAAGTCTCGCCATTTCGCCCGGGTGCGGAGTCATAACGATATCGCATTTTGACTTTACAAGAATATCTTTATTCATCGAAACGCTGTTTATTCCGTCAGCGTCGACGATAACGGGATTTTTTGAATTTAAAAGTATAAATTCGGTCAAAAGCGCGGTATCTCTGTCGATTCCTATACCGGGGCCGAATGCCGTTACGTTAGATTTGTTCATATATTCGGATATTTTTTTAAACGCTCTCTGCGAAAATCTGCCGTTGTTGTTTGACTCCATAGGCAGAATCAGAGGCTCCGAAAGTCTCGGTGCAAGAGCTGAATAAATTTTATCGGGAAAGCCCGCGTAAACTATGCCCGCGCCGGCTTCGACCGCGCCGTTTACCGCAAAATACGCCGCGCCCGACATGTTGCAGCTGCCCGCGAGTATCAGAGCCTTGCCGAAATCGCCCTTGTTCGCGTCTGTTCTGCGTTCGGGAATTACGCTTTTTAAATCGTCTTTACAAAACGTAAAATATTTTTCATACAATTCACTGCAGAAATCTTCTTCAATTCCGATTGAGACAGCCTGAGTTTCCCCGCATAAGTTATGGGCAAAAACGTGTGCAGGCTTAAACGCGTGCATTGTAACCGTAACGCCGGCTTTAAAATAAACACCGTTATTTTCCCCGTCCGAAGTTACACCCGACGGGATATCGACGGCAAAACGTCTGCGATCTCTTAAATTCGCAGTATTGAAAAGCTCCTCAAGCTCCCCCTTTATCGTTCCCGAAAAACCGATTCCGAACACCGCGTCGATTATAACGGAGCTTTCGTTCACTGCCGCAAGGCAGTCCGCGCCGTTTTTTGTATAATCGCAAATACGGACAGAACCGAGGTATTTTTCACGCATTTTAACGCACAGCTCGTTTTTGTTTTCGCCGAGCGCAAGAATTACACATACGTCCGAATATCCGCGTTCTTTAAGATACCCCGCTATAACGAAGCCGTCTCCCCCGTTCTTTCCCTTACCGCAAAGAACGGTTATTTTTTCATTCGTATCAACGTATCGTTCGATAACCCGCCCCGTGTTTTCGCCCGCGTTTATCATCATTTTCTCATAGCTTAATCCGTTTTCGTTCGCCTTTGTCTCCAAAATACGCATGTTTTCTGCCGTTATAACTCTCATAAGCAACCGTTCTTTCTTAAAAAAATCAAAATTATAAAAAACCATTGTAATTTTTTCTTCTTTGTTATATAATACATGATGTAGAGTTGTTATTTCAAGAGGTGATTTTTCATGACAGACAAAACTATACAGTTCAAGCTTCAGAATTCCAAGGACGATCAGCTGAAGGAAATGCTCGCGGGCGTTTACGACGCGCTCGAGGAAAAGGGATATAATCCCATCAGTCAGATCGTCGGCTATATTCTATCGGAGGATCCCGCGTACATTACCACTCACAATAACGCGCGTAACACGATTCTGAAAATCGACCGTTATGAATTATTGCAATCTCTTATTAAGAATTATCTTGACAAATAAGAAAGGTTGACATTAATGGCAGAGAATAAAGACGTTAAGTTTCTGACGTATAAGAACAGACCGCTTGTCAGATGCGGTAAGACCCTGTATTACGGCAACATGTCCGACCCGTATGTCGTAATGCTTCAGATATGCAATACGAGAAATATAGGAGACAGCGAGGTTTCGGGCAGAGTCACCGTTCAGATGCTCAACACCGATCCGACCGTCCGTCCGAGAGAACGAATCGCAAAGAAATGCGAGAGACAGGGACTTTATCAGGCTATGGATATAGCGTCCATCTGGCTGGACAGAATGTAATTCAATAAGAATCTGCGGAGACGTTTTGACAGTGTCTCCGTTTTCTTTTTTTTAAAAACTCCGAAAATATTTTTTTATCATTTACGGTCTTTTAAATTTTATTTAAGACTATTGAAATTTAATTTAACCCGATGTATAAATAATGTATTAATAATTTATACGGGTGATGATTATGAAAAAAACGGCTGTTTTTATTTTAGCCGTAATTATCCTACTGTCGTTCGTTTCGTGCTCTTCGGACTCAAATGATGAACCCTCTATGGATATAATTCAGCAGGTATTCAGCGACAATCTTGACACTGAAACTTATTATGCAGACAATAAGACCTCACCGAGAACCAATTCGCTGTTTAACTATATGAATAATTTTGATACAAAGAAGACAGAATGGTTTTTTGACTACACATCATCGGACGGCAATCTCGAAATAGCAATCGTAAAGGTTAAAAACGAGGGCTACCTAAACACGGCTAAACGTATACTCGAAGATCATCTTGCCAAAAACACAGTAATTAACGCCTCTGATTCCGAAATCGCAAAGCAGGTTGAAACCTCCGTTTTCATTTATCAGAAATATGCGGTGCTTTTTAAGTCATTCGACGTTATTTCGCTTAAAAATAATTTCTTTACGTTTTTGAGAAACGGTACGCTTCCGTCGACATCGACAACGGAAATATCTTCAGAGAGTAAAATCGCCGACGTTACGGCATCGACATCACACTCTACCGTTCAGCACACAACGGTTCCGCATTATGAAGAGTAAAAAAAATAAAAAAAACTTGCACAAACTTTAAAACAGCAAAGTCCGAAAATAAGCTCTTTTTCGGCATATTGCAACATTTTAAATACACTTTATTGTGCAACTGCAACAAATACTAATTTATGGCTTAAAAGAATTTATTGAGCATTGTAATTTTGAACACTTCAATTCTTTGTATATTTTTAACAAATTCAAAACTACTCATTTGTGCATTATGCCTTGACAAATCAAAAAAAATGAGTATAATGAAGGTACAAAAGAAAAAGGAGTGATTCAATATGAAGAGTTACATTGCAGAGTATGAACAGAAGCTTATTAAGGAGATTGAAAACGGTAAGTTTTTCTCATTAAAGACGCTTCGCAAAGTCATCGAGCTTGATTCTCTCATAAAGACATATAAATAAACGTCTTTCGGTTGAGAGAACCGACTCCCTGATAAATAATTCCGGCGAAATTCCGGTTTACATATATTCCGCCTATGAGCGGAGGACATAGAAAACAAAGCGTACCGTAAAATCAGCGGTACGCTTATTTTTATAATTAATCATCTTCGCCGTTCAGTATCGACATAAATTCCTCGCCCGTTATAGTCTCTTTTTCGCAGAGATACATTGCGAGCTTATCGAGCTTGTCCCTGTTTTGAGTAAGAATCCGTTTCGCCTTTTCATGCTGTTTTTTTACAAGCTCGACGACCTTTTTGTCGATCTCTTTCTGTGTGTCCGCGGCGCACGTAAGCGACGTATCGCCCCCGAGGTACTGATTGTTGACGGTCTCCATTGCGACCATGTCGAACTCCTCACTCATGCCGTAGCGGGTTATCATCGCACGGGCAAGCTTCGTAGCCTGTTCGATATCGTTCGACGCACCCGTCGTTATTTCGTTGAATACAACCTCTTCGGCAGCTCTTCCGCCGGTGAACGTCGCGATTTTGTTCTCGATTTCCTCCTTAGTCATCAAATAGCGGTCGTCCTGTTCTACCTGCATGGTATATCCGAGTGCGCCCGAGGTTCTGGGTATAATCGTTATCTTCTGAACGGGAGCCGAATGAGTCTGCATTGCAGCAACGAGCGCGTGTCCTATTTCGTGATAAGAAACGACCTTACGTTCCTTATCGGACAGAACGGTATTTTTCTTCTGATAACCTGCGATAACAACCTCTATGCTCTCCTCTAAATCCGACTGACACACGGATTTTCTGCCGTTTCTGACCGCGCGCAGGGCGGCTTCATTGACCATGTTCGCAAGCTCCGCGCCCGAAGCGCCCGAAGCCATACGAGCGATAGCGTGAAAATCAACATCGGGAGCAATTTTTACTTTCTTTGCATGAACTTTAAGTATAGCCTCTCTGCCGTTTAAGTCGGGAAGTTCTACGGGAACGCGCCTGTCGAATCTGCCGGGACGTGTAAGTGCAGGGTCAAGGGATTCAGGACGGTTTGTTGCGGCTAAAATAATTACTCCGTTGTTACCCTCGAATCCGTCCATTTCGGTCAGAAGCTGGTTGAGCGTCTGCTCCCTCTCATCGTTCGAGCCGAGAGCGTTATCACGCTTTTTGCCGATTGCGTCGATTTCGTCGATAAATATGATACACGGTGCTTTTTCTTTCGCCTGTTTAAACAAATCACGAACCTTTGAGGCTCCCATTCCGACAAACATTTCAACGAATTCGGAACCCGATATAGAGAAAAACGGAACTCCCGCCTCACCCGCTACAGCTTTTGCGAGCATCGTTTTACCCGTTCCGGGAGGGCCTACTAAGAGCAGACCTTTGGGCATTGACGCGCCGACGTCGGTGTATTTTTCGGGATTATGAAGATAGTCGACTATTTCGGCAAGATTCTCTTTTGCCTCGTCCTCACCCGCTACGTCTTCAAATCTTATACCCTTTGTCGACTGAACATAAACCTTCGCGTTGCTTTTACCCATGCCGAAGCTCATTGCGTTTTTACCGCCCGCATGCTCGGCAAGCTTTTTACTCACATACTGACCTAAGAATATAAAGAAAATCAGCGGAACTCCGAAACTCAACAGATAACTTAACACGGGCGACATTGTTTTGTCTATATTTTTCGTAAATTTCGCCCCGCTGTTATATAACCGTTCAGTGAGATTCGGGTCATCCATAACACCCGTCTTATATATTTTTTTATCCGTATCACTGAACAGAATTTCGGAATCGTCAATCTGCACTTCGGCGATTTTCTTTTCCTCAATCATTTTCATAAAGGTGCCGTAATCAACCTCGCTGACCCTGCTTTGAGAAATCAACGGCATGACAATTAGATTAAAAAGCAGAAGAATGACAAGAGCTATCGAATAGTAAAATATGAGCGGTTTTTTCGGAGTTTTAACTTCTTTCATAACGAATCTCCTTTATATTAAATATAAAAAAATACCTTATTTTTTGTAATATTATTACTCGTCAAAATAAACTTCATGTAAACAAAAAAAGGATCGATCCGATTATCGAATCAATCCCCTTATTCTTCTGTTCAATTTAAAAAGAAACGGTCTGAATTTTATCGCATGAATCCAAACATGTTTAAAAAAGAGCCAAACCGCGCTTTTTTCGCCGATATTCTTTCCCCGTCTGACCGCGCCGACGGCTTTTGCCAGAATATCCTCTTTTTTTATCGGACCCTCTTTATACGTCTGCGCGTCGCCCGTCAGAAAAAAAGACTCCCCTTTTATCTTAACGATTCTGTGCAGAACGCACTGCCCGTTTTTCCTTACGAAGAACACAATGTCCCCGCGCTTTAAATTAGCCGCACGCGAGAGAATAACGCAGTCGCCCTCTGAATTGAGAAACGGTCTCATGCTTCCGCCGGTCACGCGCAGTCGGACGTTTCCTCCGTTTTTTACGGTCTCTTTCAATATCGGGATAAATTTATCGGGATCGACGGTTTTCTTCTCAAAATTTTGCATATACTCCGCCTCCCGTCGGCTTTCGGTACTTATTGTGTTATATATAATATTATAATATATTTTCAACTCTGTCAACAGCCGAAAAAAATGATAATACATCTTTTTTTCAAAAAAACTATTGACTTTTAATCTGATTTGTAGTATATTATTTAAGCACTGAGAAATTTAAATATCGCGGGATAGAGCAGTTGGTAGCTCGTCGGGCTCATAACCCGGAGGTCGTTGGTTCAAATCCTTCTCCCGCAACCAAAAAAAGGTCGATAATTTTGATACCATTGGTATTGAAACTATTGACCTTATTCTTTTTGTAAAAATGCTTGATTTACAAGGGGTTTCTGCCCTTTGGCAAGTTGGGTTAGTTTCATTGTAGGTGTTCAGAGGTGTGTTTTTACGCCTTCGGACACCCATTTTTTGTTTGTCCGACATTCTCGCTGAAACTATTCCTCGGAGAAAAGTTTCATTGTGGTAAGAATAGCTTCATTGTCAGAGGAAAAGTTTCAGAGTGGGCAAAAGGCTCTACGGCAACCTGGGTGTGGTTGATGTAGAGCCTTTTTCGTTTATTCTTATTGTCGATTCCCTCTACATAATCGGCCGGACAAGCCTCCAGAGGCATTCTTGTAACATCAGTGTACGCGAGGATTTTTCCCCGGGCATACATATCATCGTACCTTGCGTCCTTCAGTTTCGCCATTTCGGTATCGATTTGAGCCTTGATAAACTTAATGACATCCATTTTTTCCATAGCAATTATTCCTCCAGTGGGTCAAAATCATCATCCTTGTATTTACGGATAATATGCTTAGTACGGTCAAGCGGCAGAGGCACGTCCTCCTCCGCAAAATACTCCACCTTGACAACCTCGGCCGCAGAGTGGCGGTTGTCCTTGCCGACGGGTACGATTACATAAGGACGGAACAGGCATCGAGGTTGGGGCTGAATAAGCCCCGCCTTTTTTGTTGGTAGAAATGTTCACATTGTTATGATATACTGTATTAAAGTCCGTTTTATGGGACACCTGCCGTGATAGAATGTTATTGTAAACCAAGAAAAGCATTTATCACGCCGGATATGAGGTGAACACGATGAATAATGTCATAAGCGATTCCGTCAGCAAACTATCAGCAATTACAGACCAAACACCTATAGATTGGGATGCCTTCGATTCTGTTCTGAAGGGCTTAGAGGATATCAATGCCTATGATGAGCATTATGAAGAGACAATTTTGTCAGAGTTTATTATGGATGGAGAATTTTACAAGCGTGGGTTCATCCTGGCAGATGTTGTCCGCCGCTTTCTTGCTTGCGGTTATGATGTTTTTGCAAATGACGGGTTAAATGGTGGTTTGGCGCTTCATTCGCTTTGTTGGTCATCGTACGATCATTATGTTTTGGAGGCTGCCAAGGTTCTTATGAATGCCGGAGCCCCCGTCAAATACAGAACCAGTGACGATGATCCCAACGAAGAACCGGAGGGTCTGCTTGGAGGCATCAGCTGGAAACTTTCCGGTGCCTGGATGGTGGACAAAGACTATGCCTGGGCAAATACACTTGAAGCCTATTATGCTATGACAGAGGCTAATATTGCAGGCAAGGATTACAATGCCATAGACAATTACTTTGCTTGTATTGGAAAACCACTTACCGCTGTTTCTGCCATCAATGTTGGCGGCAAACCCGCTCTATATGACGAGGGCACTGTTTCTGTGTATTCCGAACCGCTCATCCTGTGGTTTGAGGACAAGCCCCTGGTGGTCAGCTGCTATACCGATTTTGTGGTAAACCCGGTATATGCTGATGACAAAAAGAACGACCTTGCAGATGTTACTACAGCATTTTCCTCTCTTATTGGTACTACGCTGAAAGAAGTACAGTACATTGACACAACCATTTGTTATTTCGAGTTTAGTAACGGAAAACGGCTGTTTTTTGCAAGCCGTGATATTGGGGACAGAAAACGAGTCGGCACTTTTGATATACTGGCTGACAGCAAAAAAGTGAATGTCGAGTAACTCCGTATCGAGAGTTTCTGAGCCATAAGCGGTCGCACCTTTGCCGGTACCGTCACAGAATATAGCGAGGATGCTATTGCTCTCTTCTGTGATGATGCAGCATACCTTCTCTGTCTCCGTCCTGGAACAGCCGACAGATACCGGTTTGGCATTTGCCCTTGTACCAAGGAATTGCTTACTGAATACACACGTCAGTATCCATTACAGCAACCGGTCAAAACCACATGTATTTATGACCAAAATAATCTGTCCGCAGTACGCCTTGATTTCCCGGAGGGACACTTGTATATGGCGGCTACAGAATATTATGACATCGAAATCCGGCTTTCAGATAAAATTTATAATCCTTTGGATTACAATGTTTTGCCTCGCAAAGAGGGCAAGCACATGGAATTCCTAAAAAGGAAGGTTGGTGATTAACTATGAAATTGTTCGATACTATCGAAGCAGTAAAGTTCCCGGAAGAAAATATGATATTTATAACCCGCGGTGGGTATCTTTACTATATTTACAACCCCAAATATAAATGGTGGAGAAAACACAGCAATGCCGGAAACGATCATCTTACCGTCTCCAACTACCCTGATGTAAGCAGAGAAGAACTTGTTGATGCCATGAAGGGTGTTTTCCCAAAGAAGGAAACGGATTTTATGCGTTTATGCAATTCATCCCAGCTGTGCATCAGAGATATGCTGGATTTGCTCAAAGAGGATTATCCAAAGTACATGGCTGACTATGCCATTTACCATACTACACACCGGCTTTTGTTGGAGTCGGACATCTGCCGTAAATCGTTTGAAAAATTGCAGAAACTGCTGGAGGATGCCAACACCAATCACCATGATAGCAACCAGGTTCTCACTCAAATAAAGAATCTGTCTTTTGCCATCATCGGCAGAGACATTTTCAAGAGAGAAATCGGCATTGTCGACGGTCACGACAGGTCGTCTTATTTTCGGATTATGCCCGTGAGGGTCATTGACCTTGAGAACACCGCTGATTTGGATAGCGTTGCAGAAATGAGAAGCGCAGAGATTTCGATTGAAGAGGATAACGTTGCACAATACCTCACACCGTTTCTCTACAAATATTTCGATGAGGAACTGACAGAAAACAAGAAGCGCAAAGATGTTTCCGGCTTTGAATGGTACTTAGAGCATAACTTTTTTACATTCGATTCGATGGCACTGATCTTAAAGGACATTGAGGATACCGTTGATGCGTTGATTTCTGGAAGAGAGACAGAATACACCCAAAAACTGAAAATCAAGAGAGGTACCGCAACCTACCGGTTTGCGTATGCGAAAAACCTAACCGCAGAAGAGGTCGCAGAGTACAATGACAATAGCCCCACAGAGGATGATACCGCAGTGGCGCTCGTAGTTGATTTTTATCAGCGTTTCCTCTTCCGGATGGAGTATATGCTCAAAGTCGGCAAAGAGAAGGGATATAACCTGATCTCCTTTATGGGGCCCTAATAACCCTATAGATGGTTTCATTTCTGTGAATAGGGTTTCATTTTCAAGTGAAACCTTTTGAAACCCTATGAAACCGTATCATTATTATCAACTGTTGCCAAAAAATGGGGGCTGTAAAAAACAGCTCGAAAAAAATGACGACTGCAAGTAACCGAAAAAGGTATGCTTGCAGTCGTTTTTGTGGTATAATTGATATATGCCGAACAATAAATCCCAACAAGCATATAATACACCATATCAATTAAAATTACCACCGGAAATTGAAAAAATAATAGAAATTTCCGATCCGGTATATACATTCTGCGAAGATTCTGCGAAGTTTTGAATCAAATTGACCTAAAAAGATATCTTGTTGTCAAGGAAAACAGGACAGGTCGAAAAAGATTTAATTCTGAAACTTTGCTGAAAGTAATACTGTTCTCCTTTATGGAACACGGATATGTATCAACACGGGAAATAGAAAAGTTATGTAAAACAGATATACGATTCATGTATCTGCTGAACGAACAGTCTGCACCAAGTCATATGACGATAGATAATTTTATGAACTGTTGTCTTTCAGACAGTATAGAGAATATATTCAATGAAATCAACACATACATCTTTGAACAGGAACAGGTTGACACAGAACATATTTATATAGACGGAACAAAAATTGAAGCTAATGCCAACAAATACAGTTGGGTGTGGAAAAAGAGCAGTATAAAAACAGAAACAAGACTTTCGAGAAAATATCTTCATTACTTAAAGAAATAAATATGTTTATCGCTTATCAAGGGGTAAGATTTGATATTCGTACAGAATATGCTGTTGAATATATGGAAGAAATCACAGCAAACTACATTCGTCTCGTAAATATTAATCCCTAAAAGCTTGTCAGAGGCCGAGGACACCGAAAAACAACAGAACAAAGATGTTACAAAAAACTGACAGAGTATACCGAAAAGCTAAAGAAATATGCGGAATACATCAGAATAAGCGGTGAACACAGAAACAGCTATTCAAAGACGGATAACGGAGCAACATTTTTCAGAATGAAAAAAGACTATATGGGCAATGACCGGCTTCTTCCCGGCTGCAACATTCAGCTTGGCTTATGTGACGAATATATAGCCGTATATGATGTGAAACAGTACGCTTCGAATATGGACTGATTTCAACCGTTAATGGAAAAATTCAAAGACATATATCACAAATATCCTCGGTATCCCGTAGCTGATGCAGGTTACGGAAGCTTCAACAATTATCTTTACTGTGAAGGACACGGAATGGAAAAATATATAAAATTCACAATGTTCAAAAAAGAAACGGAAGATCAAAAATACAGAGAAAATCCATACAGAGCGGTTAATTTTTACATAAATAAAAACGTCAATCCTGAATGTCCTACCGGAAAAGAATTTCGTTATCTTTACAGCAGACCTGTAAGAGGAAATCAATTCGGAAGAACAGAGGAAATGTATCAGTGTGAAGATTGTTCGGATTGTCAACTTAAAGAACAATGTTGTAAATGTGAAGGAAATCGTATCGTTCGTATAAATGAAGAACTGACAAAATTCCATAAAGAAGTTTTGAACAATCTCAACAGCACAAAAGGTGCACTTTTACGAATGAACAGAAGCATACAGGCAGAGGGTGCAATTGGCACAATCAAATGGAACAGAGAGTACAAAAGGGTGCGAAGACGAGGGCTAAAAGGTGTAAATTTTGAGTTAGTACTGATTTCCTGCGGTTTTAATCTTCATAAATATCATTTAAAGAAACAAGTGTAACAGCTTGCCGCCTGAGAAAAACCAAAATGTTTTCAACATGGCTGACGAAAACTCGTCGGCTTAGGTTAGTGTATCTTCGTGCTCCCAAACCCCAATTTTGCCAACTGACGGCAAAAAAGTATCCGAGACTCGCTTTTCACGAATCTCGGATTTTTTGAGGCTGTTTTTTTACAGCCCCCTCTTATTTTAATTTGAAGCTTATGTAATTATAAACTTAGCCTACGCTTAAGACCTTATCAAGGTTAGCGGCATATCTGAGGATAGCTCTTGCTTCCTTAGCGGTGATCTTACCGTCTTTGTTAAGATCGCCGACCTCAAGCTGTTTCTTGGTCGGATTCTCAAGACGAGCAGCGATTCTGAGAGCCGTTCTTGCGTCCTCTGCGGTTACCTTACCGTCGCCGTCAAGGTCTCCCATAAGACCGTATACAGGCTCTGACGCAGGCTCAGAAGACTCTTCCTCTGCGGGCTGAGTGGGCTTAACCTCCGAAGTAGGCTCTTCGGGATCAACACTGCCTGTTGTGGATTCTGCTTCATCCTTGGTCGTGGGTTCTGCGGGCTTTGCGGTAGTGGACTCAACTTCATCTGAAGCGGACTCGGTAGAGGAAAGCCCCTCTGCAACAGAAGAACCGCCCTTTGACGCAGCCATAACACCCATGGGAACCGCAACAACCAGCATAACAGCACTAAGCATTAATGACAAAAGTTTTACTGATTTCTTGTTCATTTTAACTACCTCCGTAACAATTATTATTAACATCAGCATTATTAATGATAACCCTTTTTACCATATAAGTCAAGCATATTTTATCAATAAAAAGCTCATTTTTGCCGTAAATTGATAGTAATTTAAGGTAAAATATACATCGTTTACATACACTGCCAAAAACGTCCCAAAGGATTACCCTCGGGACGTTTTATCGCTATCTTATTAAGATATGTAGAGTGTGTTCCTTAAGCCTTTGTTGCTAAGCTGTCGCCTAATTTAGCGTCAAGTCTTGCAGCGAATCTAAGGATAGCTCTTGCCTCATCAGCGGTGATCTTACCGTCTTTGTTGAGGTCGCCGACTTCCATCTGAGCCTTGGTGGGATTCTCAAGACGAGCGGAAATTCTGAGAGCGATTCTTGCATCAGCAGCGGTGATTCTGCCGTCACCGTCAAGGTCACCCATCTTTACGGGCTTGGGAGCCTCGGAAGAAGCCTCTTCTGAAGTGGGCTCATCGGGAGTTGCGGTGGTGGACTCGTCCTCACCCTTGGTGGTGGGCTCGGTCGTGGGATCGGTGGGCTTTACAGGCATTTCAGTGGTGGACTCAACTTCTGAGTTGTCCTCACCGGTAACGGAAGCTGCCTCAAGAGAAGCGCCCTTGCCGTTGGAAGTTGCCATAACACCCATGGGAACTGCAATGATTAACATTACAGCACTAAGCATTAATGATAAAAGCTTTACTGATTTCTTGTTCATTTTAACTACCTCCGTTGAAAATAAAGAATAATTAATATCAGCAGATATTATAATAAACCATACGGGTCAATAAGTCAAGTCTATTTTCCAAATTTATGTTATTTTATGATTATTGACCATAAAACGGTTTATTATATGCCGTCGAATTTTGCAAAGTACCAAACCTTCGGATCATTTTTACGGCGATTTTGCATTTTTATACTGTCAAAAAACAGCATTTATCATAAAAAATACATCATTCCGCACGACGACCGATTATATTATATAAAACTGTTTATTATTACATATATTTAATTATACATTTATAAATGCAATCATACACTTTTTCGAAACGTTGAACAATTTAAAAACAAAACCCGCCGAAAATTCGACGGATTTGTATTTTAATAAAATAAATACTTTTCTAAATCGAGAGGATAATATCTCCCGCTTCCGCTGCGGTGTATGCACAGTAATCCGCGCCCGAGGAGACAAGCTCCTCTTTTGTTCCGTAGCCCCAGACGGCTCCGAGACATTTTATACCGCAGTTATGCGCGCCGATAACGTCGAACTTCCTGTCGCCTATCATTAAAACGGAATCCCTGTCGAACTCTCTTATCGAAAGTCTGTCGAACGCGTTTAATATAACGTCCGTTTTAGTCTGCGTTTCGGTGTCGTCACTTCCGGCAACAAGAGTCAGATACTCGTTAAGACCGAATTTACCGGCAATTCTGACCGCCATATGCTCGGGCTTTGACGTCGCGGTTGCGATTATTATTCCGTTTGATTTAAGACGGGCAAACAGTTCGATAATACCGGGGTAGACCTCACACTCGAAGATACCCTTTGCATTATAGCGTTCGCGGTAGTACGCGATAGCCCTCATGCTCTGCTCCTCGGTCATGGAACAGAAATCCATATACGAATCCCGAAGCGGAGGCCCTATAAATTTAAATAATGTTTTAATATCCGGCATCGGGAAACCCGATTTTTCGATTGAATACTTAACGCACTCTATGACTCCGGGGTCGGAACGCATTATCGTGCCGTCAAGGTCGAAAAACGCGTACTTAATCATAGCTTAGCCTCCGAACATGACAAGCAGGAAGCCCGCCGCGACAGCCGAACCGATAACGCCCGCGACATTGGGTCCCATTGCATGCATAAGCAGGAAGTTCGTTGGGTCGTATTTTCTGCCCTCGTTCTGCGCGACTCTCGCCGCCATGGGAACTGCAGAAACTCCCGCAGCGCCGATAAGAGGATTGACCTTGCCCTTTGTGATGACGTAGAGAAGCTTGCCGAACAGAACTCCGCCGACAGTCGAGAATATAAACGCGGCAAGTCCGAGAACAACGATTTTGATGGTTCTAAGCTGTAAGAAATCCTGTCCGTTTGCAGTGGCTCCTACGCATACGCCGAGCATAATTGTTACGGTATTCATAAGAGCGTTCTGCGCGGTGTCCGAAAGTCTGTCGCAGACTCCGCACTCGCGGAGCAGATTGCCGAACATAAACATTCCGAGAAGAGGCGCAACGTCGGGGAGAAGAAGCGCGACTATTACGAGAACGACTACGGGGAATATAATTTTTTCCGTCTTTGAAACCTTTCTAAGCTGTGTCATTTTAACCTTACGCTCTTTTTCGGTAGTCAGAGCCTTCATAATGGGAGGCTGAATTATCGGGATAAGAGCCATGTACGAGTAAGCCGCAAGCGCGATAGGCGCAAGCAGGTGTGAAGCCAGCTTTGAAGCAAGGAATATAGCCGTAGGACCGTCCGCGCCGCCGATTATGGCGATAGCCGCCGCCTCGTTGGGAGCAAAGCCCAAAAGAATCGCAATAATAAATGCAACGTAAATACCAAGCTGTGCCGCGGCTCCGAGTACGAGCGAAACGGGGTTGGAAAGAAGCGGTCCGAAATCTGTCATCGCGCCTACGCCCATAAATATAAGGCAGGGGAAAACGCTCGACTTAACGCCCGTGTACAGTATCCGCAGTACGCCCGAGTCGTACCAGTGCGACCCGGCGACAACGGAAGCCGTTTCGGAAATATCGCCCAATTGTCCGCCCGTGGTGTCGAGCATTATATTCGCACCGGGAAGGTTCGCAAGAAGTATTCCGAACGCTATCGGAACGAGCAGAAGAGGCTCGAATTTAAATTTAATAGCAAGAACGAAGAAAACGACGGCTACGGCAATCATGACAAGATTCTGCCACTGAAGCAGAGCGAAGCCGGACGCATCCCATATCCCCTTTACAACTTCGGTTATAAGTTCCATAATTCACGCCTCACTTAAATAACGGCGAGAACGTCGTCGGAATTGACAACGGAGCCCTTTTGTACAAGAATCTGTTTTACCGTGCCGGCGGCGGGAGCGACAATCTCATTCTCCATTTTCATAGCCTCGAGAATAAACATAACGTCGCCTGCTTTTACGCTCTGACCTGCGCTTACCTTTACATCGAGAATGTTTCCGGGCATGGGCGCGATAACGCTTTCACCCGAAACTGCGGATGCGGCGGCAGGAGCGGGAGCCGGTGCGGCGGCAGGAGCGGGAGCCGGTGCGTTAGAGACGGAGGTGATAACAGCGTCCGTTTCGGTAACGTCTACTTCATATTTTTTACCGTTAAGTACAACTTCGTATTTCATTTTATTTATCCTCCGATAATTTAATAGAGTTAAACTGCAGTCTGTTGAGCGGAATTCCCGTCTTATGACTTACGACAGCCATTATGACTGCCGCCTGCTCGTCGGTAACACCCTCAAGCACGGGAGCGGGAAGTGCAGGCTGAACAGTCTGAACGGGCTGAACCGCAGGAGCCGGAGAAACGGCAGAAACTGCGGGAGCTTCTTTTTTCTCCGATTTTCCGAACAGAGCGGAAAAACCTCTTACGACAAGAGCCAGAAGTAAAAGAATAACTATAACAAGTAAAAATCCGACGACGGAAATGAGCAAGGCTCTGCTCACGGTCATCTGTGCATTTTCTCCGTACAAACGGGTGAATACGCCCAAAAGCTGATAATCAAACATAATTTCAGCCCTCCTTTATTTCTTTGAAAGAATAAGTAAAGGTTCTGCTCTTTCTCAATTCTCTCTCGTCAAAGAACTTCTCCGCAAGGGTCGGGAACGCTATATACGACAGAACATCCTCGTCGCTCTTTGCCTTTGAGCCGAGCTCCTTTTTCGTCTTTTCAAACATGGACTCAAGCGTATCGGCAAATCTGCCGGTAAAAGGCTTTTCATCCCCGAGAACCTGTTTCATAAGCTCATCGTCGATTTTACCGGGAGCCTTGCCGTACTCGCCCTTTATATAACTTTTGACTTCCTTTGAAATATTCTTATATTTTCCGAACAGAACGTTTGCCGTTGCCTGAACGCCGACCATCTGGCTCATGGGAGTTACGAGCGGAGGATATCCGAGGTCTGCTCTGACTCTCGGAGTCTCTGCAAGAACCTCGTCGAGCTTATCAAGCTTATTCTGCGCGGTGAGCTGGGCGACAAGATTCGACAGCATACCGCCGGGAATCTGATAATTGAGCGCGTCGGTTGCCGTAGCCATAACGACGGGATTGAGAAGTCCCGACTTTAAGCACTTGTCTCTGTAAGCTTTAAAGAATGTATTAATCTCCATAAGCTTTTTCTCGTCGAGTCCGGTCTCATAGCCGTACTGTTTGAGAACGTAATTCATAGTCTCCGTCGCGGGCTGAGCCGTACCGCCCGAGAATGATGAAATCGCCGTATCGATAACGTCGGCGCCGGCCTCAACGGCCTTTAAAAGAGTCATAAATCCGAGTCCCGTTGTCGAATGTGTATGAAGAATAACGGGAAGAGAAACGCTTTCTTTAATTGCCTTTATAAGCTCATATGCCTCTTTCGGGCTCATAATGCCCGCCATATCTTTTACGCAGATAGTCTGAACACCCATGTTTTCAAGCTCTTTCGCGCTTTTTACAAACGAATCGAGCGTGTGAACCGGACTGGTCGTATAGCAGAGCGTACCCGAAGCGATCGCTCCGCATTTAAGCGTCTCGTCGACAGCGGTTTTAATATTTCTGAAATCGTTGAGCGCGTCGAATATTCTGATTATATCAATGCCGTTTTCCACGCTCTTTCTTACGAACATGCGTACGACGTCGTCGGGATAATGCTTGTATCCCAAAAGATTCTGACCTCTCAAAAGCATCTGAAGCTTTGTATTCGGACACGCTTTCTTTATTTTTCTGAGTCTTTCCCACGGATCCTCGTTAAGATATCTTAAACAAGAGTCGAACGTCGCGCCTCCCCAGCATTCAAGCGAGTAATAACCCGCAGAATCAAGGGTTTTGAGTATCGGCTCAAACTCTTCATACGGCATTCTCGTAGCTATCAGCGACTGCTGTGCGTCACGGAGCACCGTTTCGGTAAACTGAATTTTCATATAAACAATGACCTCCGTCGGAGATAATAATATCGGGATAATCCGGCTGATTGTACAAAAAATCGAGATAATAATATGCCGGAATTTATATGCGGATTAAAGAAATCCCCTAATCTCCGCCATTGTATATTATAGCACTGCAATACAGTGATTTCAAAGAGTTTTATTGTCCTAAAACAAAAATTTACCTTTTCAACAAAATCGTTTTTTAATTTGTCGATTAACTATTTTTCTTTATATATTTTGCACAATCGTGAATATTAAAAATGCCGGGAGGAGCGCAAAAATCGTTAATTCGGGAACCGCATACCCACTTTGGGCGTTTTTATATGACAAAAATCTCCGCTTCGCACAACACGAAGCGGAGAATCCTGTTTATCTGTAAAAATCGCTTATTTGTAAAGCGGACCGTATACGGCGCACGCTCTGTAATCCGCGCCCTCGAGATCCTTTGTTCCGAACGCGTTCCATGCGGCGGGACGGAAAATCTTATCCTCGGGTACGTTATGAAGTCCTACGGGAATTCTGAGCATAGAGCACATTGTGATAAGATCTGCGCCGATGTGACCGTAGGTAATCGCGCCGTGATTTGCGCCCCATGTATTCATGAGGTCGTAAGCCGACTTGAACGGACCGACGCCGTTGCAGATGGGAGCAAACCATGTGCAGGGCCATGTATAGTCGGTACGTTTCCAGAGAGTATCCGAAACCTCGTCGGGCAGAGCGACGGTATAGCCCTCGGCAATCTGGATCGTAGGTCCGAGACCCTTTACAAGATTAATTCTGATCATGGTAGCGGGCATTTCGGCACGGGTCAGGAATCTTGACGAGAATCCGCCTCCTCTGAAATATCCGTTATCGGCGGCACACCATTCGGTAGCCTTTAACATTGTATCTATATCCTTTTCGGTTACGTCGTACCAGGGCTTGATAACGGCATTTCCGTTTTCATCCTTGATTTCACCGCATGCGTCGAGACAGCATGCGCCGGAGTTGATAAGGTGGATGAATCCGCCTGCGTCCTTAGCCTTGCCCTCGATGTCGTAGCCCGTAACTCTCTTTACGGAGTCTGCGCTCCAGAAGGTACGAACGTCAGCGAACATCTGCGCACGGTTTGTAAGCAGCTTCATAAACAGCATCGAAATACCGTTGAGCGTATCGTTTTCGGTTGCGAGAACGTACGGCTCTCTCGCACCGTTCCAGTCGAACGAGGTGTTGCACATAGCCTCGCCGAAATCGCAGTTGGGATAGAAATCCGTCCACTGACGCTGACCCTGGAAGCCCGCGGCGATAGCGTTATGTCCGACCATTTCCTCCTCGCGTCCTGCGGGAAGATTTTTATTGCCGTTCATGAGATCCTTGATAATAACCATCATCTTAACGACGAATTCCCAGTCCTTCTCCTTCTGCTCAGGTGATTTTCTTACGAATTCGGGGTTCTTATCGAAGCCCTCGGGGCAGTGTTCTTTTGTCCATTTAAGAGCCTTTTTAAACTCTTCTTCGTCATAGATGCCCTCTGTCATTCGTCTGATGATCTCGACCTCGTCGACCGACTCGACTCTCATGCCGAGATATTCCTCGATAAAGTCGGGGCTTATTGACGAACCGCCGATACCCATACATATAGAGCCTATCTGAAGATACGACTTGCCTCTCATCGAAGCCGCCGCGACAGCCGCGCGGGCAAAGCGGAGAAGCTTCTCCTTAACGTCATCGGGAACGGTTGTATCGTCGGCGTCCTGTACATCCTTGCCGTAAATACCGAATGCGGGCAGACCCTTCTGCGCATGAGTCGCGAGAACGGAAGCAAGGTAAACGGCGCCGGGACGCTCGGTAGCGTTAAATCCCCATACGCCCTTAATTGTCATGGGATCGGCGTCCATAGTCTCCGAACCGTAGCACCAACAGGGGGTTACGGAGAGAGTAATCGCAACGCCGGCTTTTCTGAATTCCTCGGCGCACTGAGCCGCCTCCGCGACTCTGCCTATGCTCGTAGAGGAGATAACGACCTTTACGGGTTCGCCGTTGGAATATTTAAGATTGTCTGTGAAGAGCTTTGCCGCGGTCTTAGCCATATTCATGGTCTGTTCCTCAAGCGACTCTCTGACCTTAAGAGGTCCTCTTCTGCCGTCGATAATGGGGCGGATTCCGATAACGGGATAATCGCCTATGTATCTGTTTTCTGCCATAGTAAAATATCTTCCTTTCCTGCGGAAAAAGCTCCGCGGTTATTTTTACGAATTAATAATATTCTTAAAGCGCTCATACGCTTCATTCCATTTGTCGGTATCTTTCGGTTCGTATTTTTTAAGAGTAAAGGAATCGGAAATAATCCTTCTCGCCTCGGCGATGTCCTTTATCCCGCCCGAAGAAATCAGCTGAACCGCAACGTTTCCGAGAACCGTCGCCTCGACGGGACCGGCATATACTTTAACATTGCACGCACACGCCGTCATTGAGGACAGAAGTCCGTCCTTCGTTCCGCCGCCGACAACATTAATGCTGTCATACGTTTTTCCCGTACAGTTTTTGATGCCGTCAAACGTCATTCTGTATTTTAACGCAAGACTTTCGTAAATACATCTTACAACCTCGCCGACGGATTCGGGAACGTACTGACCCGTTTTTCTGCAGTACGCCTTTACTCTCGACGGGATATCTCCCATAACTCCGAATTCGGGAGAATCGGGATCTATAAAGCATTTAAAGCCCTCGCATTCAAGCGCAAGAGATTCGAGTTCGGCATAAGAATAATCGCTCGACTCTCTCATCCACTGGCGTCTTGACTCCTGAATGAGCCACAGTCCGCATATATTCTTCAAAAACGCCGTCGAATAGCCGTAACCGCCCTCGTTCGTGACGTTCATTTCCTTTGATTTTTCGTCGACTATCGGGGAGTCAAGCTCCGTTCCGAAAAGCGACCACGTTCCGCTCGAAATAAACACAAAATCCTTATTTTCATTGGGAACGGCTGTTATCGCGCTCTGCGTGTCGTGTCCGCACACGGCGATAACGGGAACGCTTTCTACGGAAAGCTCTTTGCATATTTCATTAGAAAGCATACCGACTCCAGACCCCGCGGGGACTATATCGCACAGAAGCTTTTCGGGAAGCGACAGCCTGTTTATAATCTCCTTATCCCACGTTTTCGTCTCTATATTAATCATCTGCGACGTCGTCGCTATCGAATACTCCGCCGCTCTGCTGCCCGTGAGCATAAAATTAAAAAGATCGGGCATAAAGAGAAGCTTATCGGCATTGTCGAAAACGTGCGGTCTGTTCTTTTTAATCGAGAGAAGCTGGAACACGGTATTAAAGTCCATGAACTGAATACCCGTGCGCGAGTACATCTCGTCTTTTGACATATACTTCTCCGCTTCCTCAATCATTCCGCGGTTACGCTCATCCCTGTAATGAACGGGATTTTCGATAAGCTTGCCGTCCTTATCTATAAGACCGAAGTCGACGCCCCAGGTATCAATGCCTATAGAATCAAAGCCGCCTGCCTGTTTCGCTTTTAAAATACCCTGCTTTATTTCGTGGAAAAGTCTTAAAACGTCCCAATATACGGTGCCTCCGACGCTTACTGGCTCATTTAAAAAGCGGTGAACCTCGTCAAGCGTGATTTTTCCGTTTTCGTAAGAGCCTATTATAGCCCGTCCGCTCGAGGCTCCGAAATCGAACGCAAGAACGCGTTTGCTCATATATAAATTCCGACCTTTCGTTATTTTTAATTAACTGTCTTTTCTGAATTTTTCATCTGTTTTCAATACTTTTTTATAGCATTTTTCGGCCGTATTGATCTGCCTTACGGCGTTATATTCCTTCGCCCACTCGGCTACCGCGTCGCTTAACGGGTTTTCGGTGGCTTTTACAAGACATCTGTCCCTGTACTGCGTGTAAAAATCGTAATCGGCGGAGAGGATGTCCTCGCGCATCAGAAGATAGAGGTAGTCGTCTGTGATAATAACGACGGCCTTGTTGTACTCCGCCTTCTGAACGGTATCGAAGAATCCGTCGGGGAAACCGCTGTCCCTGCCGATAAGAACGGTATCGAGCGAGAGCGAATTGTAAGCCTCGTCCGAAGCGAATCTCGCATACGCTTCTTCAAGATTAGCCCCGCTGTTGTTTATTTCGGAAGCCGCCGACAGGTAGTTATTATAAATTTCGTCAATCTCGTTTTGAGATTTTTTTACGGCGTTTCCGTTCTCGTCGGTATCGTAAAGATAGTCGCATACAAATCTGAATCCGCAGTATTCCGAGTTAAAAACGGCTTTTATACTGTCCTCGCTGACGGGCGTTTCACCCCCCGTGTCAAAGAGTCTGAATCTTATAGCCTCTCTGTACTCCTCGGCGGTCTTTATTTTGTAAAAAATCTCTTTTGTAATGCCGAGCGCGGAATAATACTCGCCGTACTGTCGCCAAAGCGTGTTCGTCTCTTTGGATATTTCGGCCTTCTGCGCCGGGGTAAGAGTCATGTTAAGCTGCTTGAATTTAGTGTTTACCGCAACATATTTAATACATTCGTTCGTCGCAATATCGAGGTATTCGGAGTCGGTCATGTCCTTATTGTCCGTCATGGCGGTTTTTAAATAATATGAAAACACGTCGGTATTTACCGCCGCCGAGCCGTCGTTTATCGTAATGACCTCGTTATCCCTGCGGTTCGAGCACGACGAAAACGACAACGCCGTTATAATCGCGAGCAATATAACGGTAAAACGGCGCATGAAAACAACTCCTTTTGTTATTTATGTAAATAATTATAGCAATATAAATTTATAATGTCAATTATATTGCTTTACTATCATACAGTTTTTTTATTTAAATTAAATTTAATTTGTACGCTTTGTAAATTGAATCGAAAAAATATTTATATTAAAATAATTGTGAAGAGAAAATAAAATGAAAAGGGGTCGTTTTATGACCGAAACAAAAACGAAAGAGAAATTTTCAACTCTCGACATAGCTCTGATTCCGCTTTTCTCCGCGCTGATTACGGTATGCGCGTGGGTCACGATTCCGATACCGGGAATACCGTTTACAATGCAGGTTTTCGGCGTGTTTACGGCTATCGCGGTGCTGGGAGCAAAAAAGGGTGCGTTGAGCATACTTATTTATATTCTGTTAGGAGCCGTCGGAGTCCCCGTTTTTTCGGGATTCAACGGAGGTATCGGCGCACTTTTGGGCACAACGGGCGGATATATAGTCGGATTCCTCGTCTCTGCGTTCGCATACGGAATATTTGACGCGGTAATCAAGAAAAACGGATTTTTCATAACGTTTTTAAAGATGTTCGCTTCGCACATTTTCTGCTACATTTTCGGAAGCGTATGGTATATGGCGGTTTATACGAAAAACACGGGCGCGATAGGATTTTTCGGCATACTCATGGGATGCGTAATACCGTATATCATTCCCGACATGGTAAAAATCGCGCTTGCGATTTTCATCGGCGGAGAAGTAAAAAAACGCGTAAGGCATTTATAAATTTAGTTTATTTATCCATTTGAGCTTCCGTTCCGGAGGCTCTTTCTTTTTCGATTTTACTAATGCTTTCCTGTCTTACAGACTCTCTTAACTCTTTTAAATACTCGGAAAACGCCGTCTTGTCGTCGGCGTACGTCAGCTGTAAGCCGTACTCTGATTCGAGCCATGTTTTTATGTCCGATTCGTTATGCTGTATAAGAGCCTCTATGCCGTCCAAAGCCTTGTAAACTCTCGATTCCGTCGTCTTAAGCTCATCCATTTCCTTATATAAACAGAGCATTTCCGTTCTGAACGGCTCATCTAAGGTCTCCAGCCACCTAAACAGCAGATTCTCCTCCGTTTCCTCGTTCGATTTTGTCTTATTGAATACAGGAATATCTCCCGTAAATATTTCGCCGAGGTCGTGAATTATACACATTTTCAAAAGCTTCTCCGTGTCGATTCCCTCGAATTCGTCCGTTACGAAATACGCTAAAAGCGAGAGTCTCCAGCAGTGCTCTCCCACGCTCTCGCGCCTGCCGGCGGACGTATAGCAGTGTCTCATTGTGTCTTTTAATCTTTCGGTCGTATGCATAACCTTGAGCAGTTTTTCACAATCCATAATCATTATCCCCGTATGCCGTGATTAATATATACAAAGTATATCATTCCCGAATTTGAGTGTCAATGCATTGAACCGTCAAACCCTTGCGGATACTGAAAAACGGATACAATTCTATAAAACGTGAATACCGGAACTTAAAAAAAAGAAACACTCACAAGCCCGGTTCAGTGCGTTTCGGGCTTGTAAGTCCGTCCCGGTTATGCTATAATATATTTATTATTATAAAAAGCAGGTGTTAATTATGTCAGATTGTTCGCATGACTGCGAAAACTGCGATTCAAAGTGTGATTCTCCGGAGAGCTTTCTTGAAAAACCCAATCAGCTTTCAAGCATAAAAAGGGTTATAGGCGTAGTCAGCGGTAAGGGCGGAGTCGGAAAATCGCTCGTTACCTCCATGCTCGCCGTTCTGATGAACAGAAAAGGTTATCATACCGCCGTTCTCGACGCGGATATCACGGGTCCGTCAATTCCTAAGATGTTCGGACTCAACGCGAGAGCAGAGGGAACCGATGCCGGTATCATCCCCGTAAAGTCGACTAAGGGAATCGACATTATGTCTCTTAATCTCCTTCTGCCCAACGAGACAGACCCCGTCGTATGGAGAGGTCCCGTCATCGCAGGCGTTGTAAAGCAGTTCTGGACGGACGTTATATGGGACAATGTAGATTTCATGTTCGTGGACATGCCTCCCGGAACGGGCGACGTTCCGCTGACGGTATTTCAGAGCATCCCGGTCGACGGAATTATAATAGTAACCTCGCCCCAGGATCTCGTTTCCATGATAGTCGCAAAGGCTGTAAACATGGCAAAGCTCATGAATATTCCCGTACTCGGAATGGTCGAAAATATGTCGTATTTCGAATGTCCCGACTGTCATAAGAAGCATTATATTTACGGCGACAGCCATCTTGAAGAGACGGCGAAAGAGCACGGAATAGACGTTACATCGAGAATCCCCGTCAACCCCGACTTCGCTCAGCAGTGCGACAGCGGACTTATCGAATTATTCGAGGGCGAATATCTTAACAACATGTCCGACGCAATCGAAAAACTCTTATGACGCGCAGGGAAAAAGCAATTTCACTCTTTTACGAGGGATATAACTGTTCGCAGTCCGTACTGCTCGCATTTTCCGATTTAATTGACGACAGCGAGGAAAATCTCGCGAGACTTTCATTTCTTTTAGGAGGCGGAGTCAGCCGGTTAAGAGAGGTCTGCGGAGCGGTTTCCGGCATGGGCATGGCGGCGGGAATGATATTCCCCGTGCCGGTTCCGTGTACGGGAAAAGAAAAAGCGGAAAACTACAAAATGATGCAGTCTCTCGCCTTCGAATTCAAGGAAAAACACGGGTCGTATATATGCCGTGAGCTTTTAAATATCGATAAACCGGGAGCGCAGACTCCGACTCCCGAAGCGAGAACGCCGGAGTATTATAAAAAACGCCCGTGTCCCGAATTAATAGGCGACGCGGTCGGCATACTTGAAAAATATATCAGCAATAAATAGACAAAATGTCGAAATAATCAGTCCTTTCCGCCGTTTATTTCGACATTTATGTTTATAATCAGTATATATAATAAGTGTAGAATTAATTATTATTTCATATAAGAAGGAGACGGCGATGGGATTACTCAAAGAACGCAGATGGCAGGAAGAAATCAAAAAAGCTTCGAAAGTTATATATGAAAGCGAAACGACAAAAAGCGAAGCTCCGCAGATAAATACAACCTTGAGAAGTCACGCGCTGACCGTTCCCGAGGAAATCGGCGCGTGCAGCGGAATCGTCGTTTTTGGAAAACGGATTCAGTCGCTCGTATACACAACGGACATTGCAATAATCAGAAATGTCAACGCCGACGCGATATTTGCCGTTTATCCGTTCTCTCCGCAGCCGATCATAAGCGAAATGCTCATTCACGCGGCAGACGTTCCCGTATTTACCGGCGTGGGAGGCGGAACAACGCAGGGAAAACGGGTCGTGCATCTCGGTCAGTTTGCCGAAATGCAGGGAGCGTCGGGAGTAGTTGTAAATTCACCGACGCAGAATATTATTCTCAAAAAACTAAGCGAAAATATCGACATTCCGATTATCGTAACATGCGTAAGCGCGTCCGAGGTCGCGGACAGAATCCATTTCGGAGCCTCGATAATCAATGTCGCCGCCGGCTCAAAAACGCCGAAAGTCGTATCAGAGATCAGAAAGATAAATAAAAATATTCCGATAATCGCAACCGGAGGCCCCACGCGCGAGAGTATCAAAGCAACCGTCGCCGCCGGAGCAAATGCGATAATCTGGACTCCGCCGTCATGCTCGGATATATTCGGCGAGCTTATGGACGCGTACCGTGAAAAGAAATAAAAGTTGAAAAAATCAATACTCGGTGATATAATTTTTATGCGGATAAAAACACGTCCCGGCCGGTAGTCCGGGAGTAACGGCAAAACAAACCGTTATCAGTAACCTGCCTCCTTGGTTGTCCGTTCCGCATTTATTTTTTAAGGAGGAATTCGAATGTCACTTTCACATTCGTCTGTCACCGTTTTGTTCGACGACCCTTTTTGGATTGCGCTTTTTGAACGCGAGTACGACGAGAAATACGAAGTCTGCAAAATTATTTTCGGCGCGGAACCTAAGGATTACGAGGTTTATTCGTTTCTTTTAAAAAATTATAAAAATCTCGTTTTCAGCCCGCAGACCGAGATCAAAACGCAGGAGAAAAGCGCGTCCAACCCGAAACGCTTACAGCGCGTTATCAGAAAAAACGAAACACGCGGCATTTCGACAAAAGCGCAGAGAGCGTTGAGTCTAATGCGTGAACAAAACAAAACCGAACGAAAAAAACGTTCAAAAGAAATCAGAGAGCTTGAAGCCGAACGCCGTTTTGAGCAAAAGAAGCTCAAGCACAAAGAAAAACACAGGGGACATTGATTCCCGCGGAGCCGATTTATACATCGGCTCCGTTATTTAAAAAGGGTGAAAAAAATGATACTTTATTTCACGGGTACAAACAACAGCAAATATATTGCCGAATTTATCGCCGATAAAACGGGAGAAGATGTTTTTTCAATCAACGAGTCGATAAAAAATCGTACCGCTCCGACAATCTCTCCGGACGGCAGACTTATATTCGTAACGCCGACGTATGCGTGGCGCATTCCGAAAATCGTCGAGGAATGGATTGAAAAAACGACTTTTACCGGTAAAAACAAGGCGTGGTTTATAATGGACTGCGGCGGCGAGATCGGCAATGCTTCAAAGTATATTTCGGCTCTCTGCGATAAAAAGGGATTTGAATATATGGGCGTTTTCCCGATTAAAATGCCCGAAAACTATACCGCACTGTTTTACGTTCCGAATGAAGAGGAAGCCGATTCGATTGTAGAAAAAGCCATCCCGAAAATGGACGAAGCCGTCGGATTCTTAAAGGAAAACAAGCGTTTCCCCGCCGTGCGGAACAATCTTTACGATAAATTCATGAGCGGTCCCGTTAATCCGATTTTCTATAAATTCTTCGTAAAAGCCGATAAATTCTATTCGACCGATAAATGTATTTCGTGCGCAAAGTGCGTAAAAGCCTGCCCGCTAAACAATATCAAACTTACCTCCTCCCGCCCCGAATGGGGCAAAAACTGCACGCATTGCATGGCGTGCATCGCCTCCTGCCCGACAAGAGCAATCGAGTACGGAACAAAGAGCGTGAAGAGGAATAGGTATATATGTAAAGATTATAATCCGTGACGAAAAAACTTATAAACCAAAAGGCTGAAAATCAAAACTCAACCGCATTTGCGATTATGTCATGATTTTCAGCCTTTATTAGTTTCAAATAAAACTATTACGAAAAATTTAAAAAAAGCGATAACAGACGATCAATTTCAGCCTCGGATTGGTCGCTGATTGCAATAGCAGCCATTCTGTCTCCGATTTTTCTCACACAAAAAACTCCATAGACAAAAATACCATCTGTATTATAATTAATAGACATAACGCTGTATTCATAACCGGCAATGACACGTTTCGAATAGATATCATTTATCGTACAATTGAACGCTTGAGAAGATTCTGCTAAATCAGAAAATGACTTTTCTATATTTCTTTTGCAAGCGTCCAAATAACTCTCTTCTGTAATTATACTATAAGGTATCTTTTCAAAAGTAAGGTCAAATGAATTACCGATTTCTCCGCTGAAAATAATTAGTCCATGGTCTATATTGTCGTCTGAAACATAATCCGATTCTGTCCCATCAAAATAACCGACGGGAATAGAAAATTTCATATCTGCCCATTCGTTTGTATAAACATTATCAGTTACAAAACCTTTCGAATATGCAACTTCTTCCTTCGGCTCGCCGTCATTGTCCGAATAGGCACTGTTATCAACATAACCGCTGTCAACATCAGTTAAATCCGAATTTAAAAAATTGCCTATCAGTGCTGTTCGAATAACAAAACCGACAATACCCAAAACAAAAACCGAACAGACAATAAATACTATACCCCACGGTTTCATTTTTATTTTTTTTGCCGGTTTCGGCATAACGGGCGACTGATAAAATTCTGCCGAAGTTTGATTAAAATTATTCTTTTGTACATTTTTTTGATAAAAACCAAATTCAATTGAAGCGCAGTTAGGACAAAATTTTGTGTTGTCATCCACAATTGTTCCGCATCTCAAACATTGTTTTGCCATATATACTCCTTTTTACATGTTATAATTTTGAGATTTAAAGGTTTTATATTCTTTATCGAATTTTCTAAATGAATAGACAGCCAGTATTCCTGCAACAAGCCACCATACCGGAGGCGTCATTCCTTCAATCATCGCAACAGCAAATTCAATTAAACTCAATATAAGAAGCAGCACGGCGAAAATTTTATTATAACTTAGATGCATACCAAGTGAAACTGCCGCAAGAATTAATGCATCAATAATTCCGTAGGGATTAAAAAAACATGAAAAAACAAATGTTACGGCTGCGCAGACATAACCAATAACGGCAGCTGCTTTTACATCTCTTTTTACAGATGCGGACGCATAATTTTTTATAAATTCTTTTTTGCTTATATTCTTATCAACGCTATCAAAATTCGCTTCATTTTGCATAGGATTTGAAATATTTTTGTCTGTACAACCAATATTGGAGGGCGTTGACTGCTGCGGCCGTACGCAAGTATCAAAAACATATCCGCAGTTTTGACATTTGTTACGTTGCATACTCATTAAAGCTCCGCAATTGGGACAATATCCATTATTTACATTTTTACTATTACTCTGCATATAAAAACCACGTGAATTGTTTAATAATTCTGTCTCATCTGAAATAAGTAATTCGGTATCATTTTCATTATTATGTTTGTTTTGATTATAATTTACGCCTCTATTGACAGATTCTTGTCCGAAGCTGTTATAACCGACAAATCCGGTCTGTACATTCTCTCTTCCGTTTCTATTAAAAATAGATTCTATATATGCAATTCGAGTTTTCCAACGTCCCTTAACTGCAGCTCCTACAAAACCATCAACAGACAATTCTCCTACAAAAACTCCCGGAACAATAGTATACTTCATCCATGTTTCCATTCTCACACAATTTCCGTTATATATGAATTTAAAAAATGTCGGAGCAGAAAAAATACCCATACCTTTTTTAAAAACATTCTCACCGTCGTATTCAATATATTTATATCCGTCATTTTGCAGATATGCCGTTATTTCATTTTGAATTTGCTGTAAATTTCCGTTTAACACAAAATTCTTTATATATCTTGCCATTGTAATTCCCCCTGATTTGACATCTATCATATGATAGTAAGAGTATATATTACCAATCTATATTTTGTCAATACTGTTTTAAAAAAGGGAATAAAATGCGAATTTTCGGCACGAAATGCATACATATTAGAGAAACTTTGAATTATTTTGCCGTAAAGATTTCAGCAACGGTTTTATTGGGATTGTATTTCCATGCAAAAAAAATTATTCGCCGAAATATTTTTGACATATTGACATCGGAACGGCAAACGCATATCATTAATCTAAAAGGCATTAAAAGAGGAAATAAAATGAAAAATTTATCATTGAGAACAAGAGATTTTACCGATTCTGTCATACGCAGGATGACCAGGATTTCGAACGAATACAACGCCGTCAATCTCTCGCAGGGCTTCCCCGATTTCGACCCGCCGAAAGAGATTCTCGACCGGCTCGCGCAGGTTTCACACGGGGATTTTCACCAGTATTCGATAACGTGGGGCGCGCAGAATTTCCGCGAAGCTTTGGCTAAGAAGCAGTCGCGTTTCATGAGCATGGATATAGATCCGAATTCCGAAATCGTCGTAACATGCGGCAGCACGGAGGCAATGATGGCGGCAATGACGACCGTCGTCGACCCGGGCGACAAGGTAATTGTTTTCTCGCCGTTTTATGAAAATTACTCCGCCGACGCGATTCTCTCGGGCGCAGAACCCATATATGTAGAGCTGACTCCGCCCGAATTCAAATTCGACACGGAAAAACTCGAAGAAGCGTTTAAGCAGAACCCGAAAGCGTTGATTCTCTGCAATCCGTCAAACCCGTGCGGAAAGGTCTTCACACTCGAAGAACTCAAAATTATCGCCGATCTCGCAGAAAAATACGACGTATACGTTATAACCGACGAGGTTTACGAACACATTGTTTATGAACCTAATAAGCACATATATTTCGCCTCGCTCCCCGGCATGAGAAAACGCACGATTTCTTGCAGTTCATTGTCAAAAACATACTCGATAACAGGCTGGAGACTCGGCTATATAATCGCCCCGCCCGAAATTATCGACACAGCTAAAAAAGTCCACGATTTTCTCACCGTCGGAGCCGCCGCGCCGTTACAGGAGGCCGCCGTCACGGGACTGAAATTTCCGGACGAATACTATAAGGATTTACAGAATAAATACTCGTCAAAAAGAGAGCTGTTCTTAAAAGGACTTGACGATATCGGTATAAATCATACCGTTCCCGAGGGAGCGTATTACATACTGCTCGACATATCGGAATTCGGATTCGATTCAGACCTTGAATTCTGTGAAACGCTCGCCCGTGACGTGGGCGTCGGCGCGGTTCCCGGTTCGAGCTTTTTTAAAGAAAACGTCAACAGTCTGATCCGTCTGCACTTTGCAAAAAGGGACGAAACGCTGTACGAAGCGTTAAACAGACTCGAAACGATAAGAAAGAAAATCCCGTCAAGATATTAAAATAACGGAGGACTGCCGATTCGGGCGATCCTCCGTTTTTTGTCAGTTAAAATTATTATATAATTCTGTGTATTTTCCGTTTATTTTCATTAGGTCATCATGTTTTCCGGATTCAATGATTCTGCCGTTATCCATAACATATATCTTATCACACTCTTTTACTGTTGATAATCTATGTGTAATCATAAACGACTGTTAAATCAGGATTTGAAAATAATGTTTTTTTGATTAACGATTCCGCTTCCGTTATCAAGAAAATTATAATAAATTTCTGCTGAAATAATTGCCAACGAGTCAAATGCCATATATACACGTCCCAATTCTGTAAAAAAACAATAATAATATAAATTACAATAACATTATAGCATATTTACAATTATCAGCAATACGTTGCCTTATTTTATTATACATCAATATTTATCGGAATTTTATAAAACAATTTGCAAAAAATATTGAATTTTATAATTTTCAATGGTACAATATTCTAAAAGTTTTGTATTACAAGCGGTGATGTTTTATGACTTT
>OIYS01000332.1_pt1 | contig 35125 bp, 53 predicted proteins | sample 1588271 | NCBI WGS metagenome assembly OIYS01 (sample SAMN03283286) | human gut metagenome | biome: human-associated habitat; material: feces | host: Homo sapiens | place: Peru | collected 2012
GTATCCCGCGGCACGTTCAAAACTTTTTCGCCCCGGGGGAGGGGCGAGAGGAACCCCGCCCGACGCGCGTCACGTCACGCGCCCGCCCAAAGCTGGCTGCCGATTGCCCGTCAGCGCCGTTGTTTTTGCGTCCGTTTTTGCTGCAATTCCGCAGCCGTTTTGCGACTGTGGCATGAGTGGCACAGGCTTTGCAGGTTGCTTGCATCGCAAAACAGCTTCCAGTCGCCCTTGTGGTCGATGATGTGATCCACATCCGTCGCCCTGGTACGCTGGCCGTACTTTGCGCACTCACGACACCACGGCTCCCGCAGGAGCTGCTCCGGCCGCAGGCGCTTGCGCCACTCGTCGGTCTGGTACATCCAGCGCCACGATCTGGCTTCCTCACTCCGCTTGTCTGGGGTCTCTCGTCGTTTTGGCTGGTGCTCTGCGCAATATCCTCCCGGCACCAGAGCAAAGCACCCCGGATGTCGGCAGGGCCTTAGCGGCTTTGTTGCCATGGGCTATCACCTCCTGGCTAAAACAAAAGCGCCTGAGCCCTCCACACCCGTCTCGGGTGCTTTGTGGCTCAGGCGCTGGTCTCTGTGGACGCTGGCTCAGGCGCATCGATATTGACGTTTGTCTCCTGTCCGCACCGCTTGCACGGTCGCGGCAGATTGTGGGCCGTCGAATCCGGGTTGAGCTTGAGGATTTTTCCTCTGCCGCATCTTGGACAGATAACCCATCCATCCTTGATTGCAAGTGTACCATTTTCCCAATACGCTTTCAAGCCCTTTTCCTCACTTTCTTCCACGTGTGTTTACTTTTCCACTAGATTTCAAGATTGACGCGGGCGCGCCCGCGCGCGACCTCTTCTAAATTTAAAGCACTTCCGCGCGGTAAAATATAGCTTGCGTAGTAGTACTCGCCAAAGTCATTCTCACGCTGCCCCCGGCGCGACCAGATCACATCGTCCGGCACGTAGATCACATTGCTCTCATCCCGCCACCGCTCCGGCAGTGGCACACGCTGGCTCAGGCTGCGGGAGCAGCTCCACGGGTGCCTGCCGATGGGTATCCAAAACCCGTCGGGCCGCTCCTTGTTGAGATATTCCGCCAAACGGCGATACCCGCCCTCCTTACGGAGGACAGGCTCGTCGTCCACATCGCCCTGCCGCCAGAGGTATCGTACCTCCGCGGGCGAGAAATCCAGATCACTTAACACCTGATGCACATGCCAGCGGTGCTCACCGTGCTTACCCTCAATGGCATATATCCAATCATAGGGCGTATCGTGCCTCCACCGCTTGCACCGGGCCTGATAGGCCCGCACCACCCGCCGGACGTCCGCAAACGTCCGGGGAAGGTGGTCGTCGTCAAACGTCAACGTGTAGTGGCTGCCGCGCCAGCCGAAGAGAGCCAGCCGCAGCTCCAGCCGATCCACCTGCGAGCGGCACACCGCGCTGTGTGCATAGCGGTTGATCTCCTGCTTGTCCCGGCGGTCCTGCGCGGTGTCGCTGGTAGAGAGCCGCGGGCGGAACGCCCGGCACTCCTTGACCAGCGGCCCCGCCCGCTGCCGGACGCAGGCGTAAGTCCCGGCGTCTATGTGGCATCACCTCCGTCCATCTTGGCCCCGCATTTACGACAGCACTCATAATGACGGATTACCGATGCGTAGTATTCGCGGCCGCAATTTGAGCATCGCGCATATCCTCTCCGCCAGTTGCCATCATCATCAAAACACGGTTCCCACCGTCCATGCACCACCGGGGCCACATCGGCGGCTGGAATCCTTTTGGCGTATCGCATCAGCGTTTGCCCAACCACACGCCCCATGCCGCCATGATCTACGGCATTGGAAATATCAGCCAAAAGCGCATCCCGCTCAATATATTCAGCCATCTTTTCCCTCTTTCGGCGGCTCTGGAAGTGGCATCCAGTGCGTGATCCTATTGTCTCCCTCGCAAAACCATCTGCCGCAATTAGCGCTTGGTCCGCTGCCGCAAAATGCAGCAGTTTTTGTTTCGCCGCTCATTGATCTCACCAAATAGCTGTCGTCTCGTATCGGCAAACGATCCCCAGCCGCCGTGACGGAAATCCACCGAAATTGCCCGTTTGTTTCCGCCTGGGGCGAAACGAAATCCGCAAACTCCGGAAAACACGTGTGGAAGCATTGTTTTTGGCACGCAGTTTTTTTACAAATCGTATTTTTCTCCGGGTCGCACAAAAACAATCCATCGTGGGTCCCTCTCAAGTGCTCTCTCAATCCTCGGACTTTTGCCTCCAGACTGCAAATGCGCATCTCCATCGTATAGATTTCTTTCTCCGCCTCCCGCATGATCGCGCAGCCCTTTACCCCGCAATCACACTCATACCCGCAGCCAGTGCACGCCAGACTCCCCGTCTCAACTTTCAGGTGCTTCAGCGCCTCGATCAACTCATCCGTCCTCAAAATGGCAACTCTCCTTCCTCATCCGCCGACAGTTCCCGGACCTCCTGCTTGTCCGCCGCCCCGCTCTCGGGGCACTTGCTGTCGCCAAAATAGATATTCTCGGCAACGACCTCCGTGCTCCTGCGCTTGTTGCCGTCCTTGTCCGTCCAGTCGCGGACCTGCATCCGCCCCTCCAGCACGGCCATGCGGCCCTTGGTGAAATACTTGCTGACAAACTCCGCCGTGGAGCGCCACGCCACAATGTCGATGAAATCCGTCTCCCGGTCACCGTCCTGCGTCTTAAAGTCCCGGTCCACCGCAAGGGAGAAGAAGGCCACCGCCGTCCCGCTCCCGGTCCGCCGCAGCTCCGGGTCGCGGGTCAGCCGACCCATGAGAATGATCTTGTTAAGCATTTTTACCCCTCCGTCATCTTTGTTTTTCCCGCCGCATCGCCGTGGCGATGACTTGGCGCTTGGCAGTCTTAAAATCATCGTGGGAGCGGGTCTCCGCCTGCCAGTCCCGCCGCCACTGGGCAAGCTTTGCCTGATAAGCCGCCCACGCGCCGCAGATCACCGGGTCATGGCAGTTCGGCGCGGCGCAGCGGCGGGGACAATGAGACCCGCAGGGAGGCATCGGCTTCATTTTGCGCCTCCGCTCTCCGGTATGGGCGGGAGACGCATGTACCACGCAGGTGGGTTTTCTGAGCGTACCACGTTCCCTTTCATCGACCACCATTCCCACTTGTTTCCATCCCATCGGTAAAAGTCCCGCATCATCCAATCGCCTCTGTCTATGAGCACCGCAAAATCTCCCGGCTCCGCCGGATTGACCCCGCCGGGCATCCACCCGGCGATCATCTGGCATTCCGGCAGCGTCGGCGATGCTGCATCGTCCGTTAGGCCAAACAGGTAATCTGTTGTGACGCCAAAGCACAGCGCCAGCTTTGGCACTTTTTCGCAACCCGGCATACTGGCATTTTCCCAAGCGCTGTATGTGTTTTGATACTCTCCGATGCTCTCTGCAAACTCTTTTTTACTCAATCCGGTTTTTTCCCGCAGCGCCTTGACCCTGCTGCAAAACGTGGGTGTCATTGTCCTCCAGTCCAGTCGAGGGTCTTTAATTGCAGGATTTGTCGGCAGCTCCTCCATCTCAGGTGCTGGCGCTGGCGACCGCTCCACGTACTCGCACGCCGCCGGGCAAGCGTCCTTTTGCAGGCACATTGCACAGCACCCCGCGCCGCTCCACTCTCCATGATGCAAATCGTGGTTGTAGATTTGCTCTGCATTTGCACACGTCCGCCCGGTGTGTTTGCATTTGCCAAATTTGCGGTAGCAAATATCAAACTTTTTAACCTCGTTAATGCTGTAACTGCGTCCCTTGTCGATCATCCAGTCCAGCAATCGGTACTGCTCCTCCAGATCCATCCGGGCGATCATCAGCGCCGCCGCCTCCGGTATCTCGTCCCGCTCCCACCGCTCCTTGATCCCCGGCACCTTGAGGCCGTTTTTGATGGCCGACAAATTGGCAAGCTTCGTCCGATTGACCTCCAGCGCTGCGGCCACCCGGTCCCGGATGCGCCCCGGCAGCTTCTCACCGTTTTCCCGCCGCCGGATGTACAGCTGTGTCAGCCGCTCCGCCTCGCTGGCCAGCAGCGCCTGGGTCTTGACCCGCTGGCGGTTGGCCTCGATCACGGCCGTGGTCTCCGTGTCATCGTCCATGGGCGGCAGCACCCGGCACACCACCTTGTCCCAGCGGTGCCCGCCGCTTATGCTGTCCTTTTGCCGCAGCTCCCGCACCGCCGCCATCCGGCTGTGGCCGGAGATCAGGCGATAGCGCCCCTCGCCGTCCGGCGTCACCGTCGGCGGCTCCAAAAGACCGTTGGCGGCGATGCTGTCCATCAACGCCTCCAGCTGGTCATAGGTCGGAGACGGGTAAAAATTCCGGGGGTTTTTCACAATCTTGTCAATCTCGATCTCCATCATCGTGTCCGACTCGGACACGCTCTGCAGCGTGCCTGCAAACTTGCTGATGTCAAAATTTTTGCCCGCCATGCTCATATCTCCTCCAAAAGCTCCCGTACCCACGCCTTATAGTCCACCGTCGCCGCGCTGTTGGGGCTATACTGCCTCAGCGGCATCAGGCTCATGGTGCTCTCCGGCACCTTGTCCGTCCGCCTGATCTTGATGCGGTAAGTCTCCACGCCCATCTGGGCCAGCAGCTGCTCTCCGGCGGTCACGGCGTCGGAGGTCCGGGTCTGCGTCATTAGCGCCTTGGCCACCACGCCGGGCCGCGCCCGCTGAATGGTGCGCACCTGCCGCATCACCGCCGCCACGCCGTCCACGGAAAAGGCGTCCGCCGTCACCGGGATCACCACGATGTCCGCCGCCAGAAGCGCCGCCACGCTGGCCACGGTGTAGCCCGGGGGGCAGTCGAAAATCATATAATCCGTGTCGTCGTCCTCTCGGGCCGCGTCCACAAAGTGCACCATGCGCTCCGGGGCGCTCACCCCGTCCTTGACGGCTTGCAGGTCCAGATCGTACAGGTCCGAGCTGCTGGGCAGCAGCTGCATCCGCTCCCCGATGGGCATCAGGTTGTCGCTCCACACCTGCTCACACTCTCCCCGCAGCACATCGCCCACGGTCACGGCCTGCTCGGCTGCCACGTCAAGGGCGGGCAGGTAAAAGTGGGTCAGGTTAGCCTGTCCATCACAGTCCACCAGCACCACGTCCAGATGATAGCTGTTGGCCAGCATGTCGGCAAGATTGATTGCGGTGATCGTCTTCCCGACCCCGCCCTTGTTATTCATGATCGCAATTGTTACCATTTATTTCCTCCACATAGCACCAGCTTTGTGGTGCGCGTCTGATTTTTAAGATTGTATTTCCGCAAAAATCATCAGAATTGTTATACATTGCGCACGATTCGCACCGAAAATCGTTTTTACATGGGCGCATAAAATCACTTAAGGACAGTTGCCTGTTATATATGCGCAGTCCCGAGATATGCCAGCCGCAGCCAGCGGCACCGTCAAGGTATCTCTCCAGCTCTCCCATCGTCATGCAGGCCTCTTTGAGCAGGTTGTCGATCGGCTTAACACATCCATCTCGTCTCCCTGCATAGATGCTGTACTTCGGCGGCTCGCTGCTCCCCATATAGCCGATCCGCGCGATCTCATCAATTTTGTCGCAAACAAATTCCCCAATAATCACTTGTCCTCCAACACAATGGCAGATCATCCCATTCGGGCACTTGTACGAGAGATTTCCCTCCGTGCAGTAAATATATGCCCTAAAAGGCGTTTTCAGCTGCGGCCTGTTTTTCCGGATTTCCACGGTTTTCTCGCCCCGTGCGATTTTCTCCGCCCACTCCGGGCGAATAGAAATCAGCACAGCCTTGCTCATAGTCTTGTCCTCCTTTTTTGCTTTATTTACGAGGTCTTGATCTCATCAGTAGTGATACAGCGCGTCCTTTTTGCGCTGATTGCGCCGGGTCGTGCCCACCATCTGCGGGTGCCTGGGTCACTTGTCCTCATCCTTGTGGGCGATCCGCCCCGCCGGGGCGGACCAGAAGCTCTCCCGCCATGTCGCGCCGTTTGTGGCCATAAACTCCAGCGTGTAAAACCGCTCCTCCGGGTGGATGTACACCACCCGTCCCGGCTGCAGGCGTCCCTCGCTCTCTCCGGTCTCGCCGCCCACGATGGGGCGGGCCATGATCTTGTCTCCGATCTGCATAATCTCTCTTTTCCGCCCGCGTCACTCCACCCACGCGGGCTTGAATGTGTTGGTCTCCGGCCAAAATGACAAATTGGTCTTACCCGTCGTCCCGTGGCGGTTTTTGGCCAGTATTACCTCCGTCCGCTCCGGGGCCGGGGGCTTGCGCACGTAATCCGGACGGTAATAGTCCGGGCGATGGACAAAGATCACGCCGTCGGCGTCCTCCTCCATGGCGCCCGTGGCCCGCAGGTCGGCCAGCGTGGGCCGCTTGTCCGTCCGTTTCTCGTTCTCTCGGTTAAGCTGAGCAAGGCACAGCACGGGCTGCTTGATGGCCTGCGCCAGCCGCTTGAGCTCGTGGGCGATCTCCCGGGACTCCTGCGCGTCGTCCCGCCGCCCGGGGCGGACGATCAGGCCAAAGTGATCCACCACCACCAGCTTCGTCTCCCGGCTGGCCCGGGAGACGGAGGTGATCCGCCCGATGGTCTGTGCCTGCCCGTTGGTGGTGTAGAGCGGCACCCGCCCCGCCGTCACAACGGCCTCGGCCAGCGTCCGCTGCTGCGCGTCGGTCAGCGTGTCCATCAGGATGGCCTTGCTGTCCAGCCGCCCGATGGCGGAGAGCCGCCGGGCCATCAGCTGGGCGGAGGACATCTCAAGGCTAAAAAAATCTACCCGGCCACATACCTGCGCCACATATTCGGCAATGGACACCGCCAGCGCGGTCTTGCCCATGCCCGGGCGGCCAGCCAAAATGTAAAGCCCGCCCTGCACCATGCCGCCGCCCAGCAGCTTGTCCAGCGACTTGATCCCCGTCCGCACATAGGGATTTTTGCCCTCGTCAATGATCTCGCGGTAGGCGCAAAAGCTGTCCACCTGCTCCTTGGGGGCCATCAACCCGCTGGCCGTCCGCTCTGCCGTGGCCGTCAGGGATTGATCCAGCGCCGCCATCACCGTCTCCTGCGGCTCACCGTCCTCCAGCGCCTGCAATCCGTCGGCAAGCGCCGTCCGCAGCTCCCGCCGCCGGGCCGTCTGGGCCACGATGTCGGCATACTCCTCCGCGTTGGCACTGGTGGGCGTGATCTCTATCAGCTCCGCCAGGTACTTCCGCAGCCGCGCCTCCTCCGCGATTTTGCGCTCCACGACCGCGCGGCACACCGTCAGCGCATCCACGGGACGGCCGTCCCGGTCCAGTGTTACTATCACGCCAAAAAGCGCTTGATTGAGGGCCAGCGAAAAGTCCGTCTCCCGCAGGATAGCCCCCACCGCCCGGATGCACCGCTGGTCGATCAGCATCGACCCGAGGACGGCCTGCTCTGCCTCGATGTTGGCAAGATTACTCATACACGTCCACCTCCTCACCGTCGATGATTTTCGTTCCCACAAACCGCCGCTCCGCCGGGACCTCCGGTGCGGGCGCTCCGCCAGCGGGCCGGATCGTGTCCTCCCACCGCCGCTTGCGTATCCAGCGGCAGGCGTAGGGGATGCCGATGCCCCGCCGCCACGTCTCGCTCTGGGTCTGCGCCTTGAGGGCAGCGGCCATGGTGTCAATCAGGGCGTCGTCCGGCTGCAGGCGGTCCCATGCCTCCACCGCTCCGGCCCGATCCTCGCCCCGGGCGTGGTCCCGGTAAAAAGCCCAAAATCCCTCAAACCGCTCCGGCTTCCACTTTGCGGTTGCCTTACTTTTGCGCCTTCGCACGTCCCCCATGGGGGGGATTATAGGGGGGGTTATATTTAAGTCTTTACTAGGTTGTGCCGGGAAAACCGATGACGGTTTTTTCCGTTGACGGCTTTCACCGTTGTCGGTGTTTTCGGACAACGGTGAAATTGCGGCATTTTCCCCGTCGATTTTTGGCGGGGCGAAGTCCTGCAGCACGTAGACGTTGCCCGCAAACTTGCCGCTCTCGTCGTGCCCCTGCGCCCGCAGGAGATAGCCCACCTCCTCCAGCTGCTGCAGCGCGCGGCGTATCTTGTCCTTGCTCACGCCAGCGTAGGCGGCTAAGCCGCTCACGCTGAACTCCCATCCCTCCGGGCGTGAGATCATCACGGCAAAAAGTCCCTTGGCCTCCAGTCCCAGTCTGGTGTCTGAGATCATGGAGTTATAGAGCACTGTAAAGCTCTCCCGCCTGCCGGAGCGGTAAACAGCATCCTCACTCATTGCGTCCCCCTTATCGCTCGATCCACTGCTCCAGCCGAAAAAGCTGGCCAACGCAGGCCCCAACGCCGACGACCGTGAAAAACAAACTCCATCCGCTCACCGGGAGGCACCTCCCTCCCGGCGAAAACTGGGACTTGCATTTTGCGCAGTGTGTGCTATAATAATCTTGTCCTTTTTGATGGGCGCAAGTCCATCGCTCCGGCGTCCCGACGTGCCACCGTCGGGGCGCTCTTTTTTTGCGCTCTCTGGCGAGTAGATCACCTGATAGATCGCGGCCATGGTCTCCCGCAGCTCCGCCACGATCTTGTCAAACTCCGGCCGCTCCACCTCGTCGATCACGCCGTCCTCCGCGATCCGCAGCAGCGCGTCCAGCCGCCCCGTGGCGTCGTGCAGTCGGTTGCGCAGGGCGATGCTGGCCAGCGGCAGCGGCTTGGGCGCGGCCGCTGGAAGAACGCCCAGCACATCCGTCATCTGGCTGTGCTCCAGCGCCAGCGCCGGGGCGCCGTAAACGGTCACCATCCGGCCCACCGTCTCATCCGGCGGCACCCGGCCACCGCACTCATACTGCTTGATGCTCTCCGGCGAGATGCCGATCCGCTCCGCGGCCTGCTCCTGCGTCAGTCGTGCCGCTCGCCGTGCCCTTTGGTAACAATTTGTGTATTTTGTCTCCATTGTCTCTCAGTCCCCTCCGTGCTATATTGCATATAGGCCCGCAGCAGATGCCGCAGCCGGGCCAGCGTGATCTCGTCCGATACCTCACCCTCCTCGTTGGATTCCAACAGCCCAATGACGGACTGGATAATCAGTGCGTAGCCGCCGGGAAGAGTGGCCGCGCTCCGTGCCACGTTGTTATACCGCTCCGCCCACTGGGCTGGGAGCGACGCTTGCTCATTGCTCACACATCTCACCTCCTCACCATGTCACCATCCACCGTGCCAGCGGCACGATGGGAATGATATACCGCTTGCCCACCTTTTTTCGGGGGAAATCCCGGTCGGCCAGTAGTGCGTCCCGGTCCAGCCCCAGCAGCTTGCAGCTCTGGTCCATAGTCAAAACCTCCTGCTCCGGGAAGCGGGCCTGCAGGGCCGCCAGCTGGTCGCGGAAGCTCTCGCGCTCTCTTGCCATACCTCCACCCCTCCTCTCAGCTCCGCTGCACGATCTGCTCAATGGGCACGCCGAAGATCAGGGACATCCGGAAGATCCTTTCGATCTCCGGCGTCCGCAGGTTAAGCTCCCACTTGCTCACCGTGGGCACGGTCACGCCCAGCTTGTCCGCCAGATCCTTTTGCGTCATCCCGGCGGCCGTCCGCAGCTCTCTCACTCTGTTAACGATCATTTTTGCTCCTCTCCCGCCTTGACGGCGTTTTCCCCCTGTGGTATCATTGGCGTGGGGGATATGTCCTTGATGGCTATACTATACTCCAACTTTGAGTAATCGTCAAGCAAATTTGGAGTATTAATTTGCACAAAGTTAGAGGTTTGTTTATGCCGTTTTCGTCAAACTTAGAGTATTTGATGAAATACTTTAATGTAACAAATTACAGATTGGCTAAATATTTAGGCGTGAGCCAGACATCAGTAAAAAACTGGATTTCCGGCGAGCGTTTACCGCATTACAAAACTCAAAAAATGATTGCAGATTTATTCGGTATTGCGGCAGAGGAGCTTACTGGCGACAGTACTCCACACATAACTGGGCAAAACATACTACCCTTTAAAAGCAAAAAAAGCCCGCCCCCGGATGGGGACGAGCTGCCGGATGTGTGGTATCAACTTAGCGATGAGGGCAGGGCCAAGGCCATGGAGTACATGGATTTTTTAAAAGCACAGCAAGATAAGCGTTGACCTGCGCCCGGCTCTCCGGGCTGAGCGCGCGGTAAACCTCCCGCGCGCGGTCCGAATCAGACACAAATTTTTGCATAACAATCCCCCTAAAAAAATTTTTGGAGCGTGAAAAAGGTGGAAGATTACCGTAAATATGTTCAAAAGCGCGATTTTATTGATTTAATTCCGTATTTTCTCGCGGTCCCTGTGGTTGCGTTTTTTGTCCTGTCCCGCCTCTCCTTTATCGGCGGAAAATTGCCGGAAAAGTTAGTGGCGGATGCTGGACTTGTCGCCGCGATCCTCATGATGGTCGTCTGGGCCGCCACCGATCGGCGTGGCTTGTACCGCAGCATCGCGGCAGCCAAAGCCAAAGTCGCCGCAGAGGAGGCGGAGCGCATCCGCCTCGCAGAGGAGGCGGAGCAGGCAAAGTATGAATACCTGACCTTTGATGTCCACGGCGTCCAGTATGCTAACACGGATGGCATGCATCGGCAGGCGATCTTAGAGCAGCTGTCCCAGAAAAACCGCCCCTTTGACGTGCAGAATGTCGAGCTGCGCAAGGAGACCTATCAGGGCGAGGATGCCTGCGGCGTCTATGTGGGCGGCTGGAAGATCGGCTACGTGCCCCGGCTGCTGGCCGATGACCTGTGCGGCCGCTTTGACCATATTGACGACATCGTTGATTTTAAAATCACCAAGGACGACCGCCCGGAAAAGGCCAGCGCCCTGCGCTCCTATGGAGCACGGATGCGCGTCCGTCTGCTGACGGATGATGCCTATGCCGCCCAGCATTGGGACGATCAATAACCTCATCGGCCCCGCCGCCTCTGCAACAACGGCGGGGCCGAATCCGTCCAGTGACTGGCACTGATTGGGGGGACGCCTATATCATAGCCCGTCCCCGGTGGAAAAAGTTGTTGAATTTGGGCAGAACGCATAAATTAGTAAAATCTAAACGCGCGAGGATGGGGGAATTATGGCGAAATATCCAAAATACTACGTCAGGCCGGACGGCCTGCACGAGACGATCCTGCGCGTCAATGGCAAGCGCAAGGCCTTCCGCGGCAAGACGGACAAAGAGGTCTGGGAAAAGGTCAAGGCTTTTGACCGCACCCAGTGTCAGCAGGACAAACAGGTGGTCACCTTTGCGCAGATTGCGAACGAGTGGTGGGCGGAAATTGCAGACACGTTGGAGCACAACACCCAAAAGAGCTACCGCCCGGCGCTTGCCCGGGCGATAGAGGAATTTGGCGCGCAGCCTGCAGCGGAGATCACCGCCCGCCAGCTGGAGCGCTACATACAAGACTTTGCCGCCACCCGCGCCCGGAAAACCGTCGTCACACAGCTCCAGATCATCCGCCAGATTTTCCGCCGCGCCGAAGTCAGCGGCGTCGTGCAGTATAATCCGGCCGGGGCGGTCCGCCCGCCCAGAAACTTGCCGCAGACCCACCGGGACGCCCCGACGCCGGAAGAGATACAGCGCATCAAGGACAGCGTGGGCCTGCCCTTTGGCCTGTTTGCCTACCTGATCTATTACACCGGATGCCGCCGGGGAGAGGCGCTGGCACTCACAGGCCGGGACATTGACCGCAAAAAAAAGTTGGTGCATATCTCAAAATCTGTCTACTACATGGGCAACTCCCCCCATATCAAGCAGCCCAAAACTAAGGCGGGCTCCCGCTCTGTGCCCCTGCTCCCGGCGCTGGAACTGCGCTTGCCGCGCAAGCTGGGCAAAGGGTATCTCTTTGCCGAGCCCGACGGCGCCCTGCTGACCAATGACCATTTTACCACCCTCTACGACGCTTACCGCGCCGACAGCGGCGTGACCGTCACGCCCCACCAGATACGCCACGGCTACGCCACGGCGCTGCTGGAAAGCGACGTGGACCCCAAAACCACGCAGGTGCTGCTGGGCCACGCGCAGCTCTCCACCACCATGGATGTCTATACCCACGTCCGCGACGGTCAACTTCGCGCCGCCGCGGAGAAAATGAAAAAAGGCTTTTGAACACAGCCGCGAACACAGACAGCCAGAAAATGCCGAAATTCCGGCAAAAGAATAGGGTTCAAATCCCTCCTTCCGCGCCAAAACGAAAACCCCTGCAATTACCGGGAAATCCAGTAATTGCAGGGGTTTTAGCGTGTATTTAACTTGCCAGTTGATGCCAGTTGATGCCAGTTATAGCCGCTGGCGTGAACACAGCCGCGAACACAGTTGCGGTTACTTGTCGCCCTTGCTGATGCCCCAATAGTAGGCGCTGAGCTTTTTTTTGGGGCCGGGACCATCCTTGTCCATCAAAAATGCCTGCGCCAGCTCCGCGTAAAACTCGGGGGTGGAGACGCCATAGTGGGTGGCCACGCCAGAGTAGTCGCTGTACATCATATTCATGGCGGCCCACCAGCACCAGGGGGAGAGAGTGGACCAAGAGATGCCCAGGTTCTCCGCCACGGCGCTGGTTTGCTCCCGCGACCAGTGGGCACCCGTAGTGCCGTCCTCGTTGGCCATGTGGTTAACCCACGCCTCCGCGTCGGCCTGCGTCATCTCTCTGCCCACGCAGATGGATTTCTGGGCGCCCTTGAGCATGTCCAGGCACTCCAGCATTGCCATGATCCCCTGCGCCGCGTTGGGGGTCGCGGGGCTGCGCATATACTCCCAGATGCTGCGCTCCAGCTTGGGGATATACGCCTCAATTTGCTCGTGCAGACTCTCCATCGTCATTCTCCTTTCCGGAGGCCGTGCGGACGGCCTCCTTGATCTTGTCCATTGCAGCATCACCAATCTGATTGCCAATGCTGCGCCCGGTGGGGGTGGCCGCCATGGCCCCCAACAGCATACCGACTAGCAGCTGTACCATCATGCATCACCTCAGATGCGCTGGACGCGCAGACCCACGTTGTTGACGGTGGCCTCCGCGCCTGTCAGCACCAGCGTCAGCGCAGAGCCAGCAGCGCAGCAGGCCTGCCGCACCAGCGCCGTGATATTGAGGTTGACGGTGCCGCTGGCCGTCCCGGTCTCGGATGCTGTTGCGCCGGGGATGGCCACGCCGTCCTTGTAGAGGGTCGCGGTGACGGTCCCGGCTGCCGTGAGAGTGGCCGTGATGGAGGCGTCCACGTCGTAGTAGCCCTGGCTCTGGCAGTTACCCGCGATGTTGACCGCGCTGCCACTGAGCGAGAGATCAGACCCGTATCGCCGGATCAGGCTGCCCAGAGGGATCACACCGCCAGCAGCCACCGCCGTGGGGGTTTGCATGGCGGCAAAAAGTGCAGATTTACAACTCATGTCATTTTCTCCTTTCAAAAATTAAGGGCGGGGCTCCGGCCCCGCCCATTGCCCGGCCGGAATGGCCTAACTGTTTCCAAAATGGAAATAGTTGTTAAATGTTGCTGTTGCCGCAGCTGGCGGGGATGATCTGCCCCGCGCAGGTGGAGGCCACACCGTACAGGGCGGGCTTGGTCAGCATACGGCACTCAATACCGTCCAGACGGCGGTTAAAGCCGCAGGCATACTCAGAGAGTTTTGCCGCCAGCGCGTCGGTCTGTTCCTTGGTAAAAATGCCGTTCTTGAGGCCCTGATTTTCCATTTTCAGATCAAAAATGGCCTCCTGCAGGCGCTGCTCATAGATGCGGCTGGCCTGAGAGGTGATGGCCTCTGTGCTGGCGTTGATCGCCATCCGGGTGTCATTGCTCTGCTGCTCAATGAGATACTGCGTCCGGGCGGTGTCGATGATCTCCTGTTTTTCGACCTGACAGTTGCTCACCCGGTTACAGCCGCCACCTCCCTCCTGCACGGGGATAGGGACTCCGCCGCGATTCCAGCCACATCCGCCGCCAAAGCCACCGCCGAAAATGGCAAAGATGACGATGATGACAAAGAGGACTGCGATCCAGCTCATGCCTGTGCTGCGCTCTTCCATTTGCTTTCGCTCCTTTCGCTTTTTTTATTCCAACCGACTATTTAAGCCGGGGGAATTTGCTTTGACCCGCCGCTTTCGCGCTTTGCGGGGCCTGTGAGGCGTTTTGCGCGCCGCCCAGTATCTTGTTAGCATCAGACCGCAAAGCCTCTGGAGTGGTGCCCAGCAGGCCGCACAGAGCCTTTGCCTGCATGCTCTTACCGTAGCGGCTATACAGACTGTTGGCGATATTGGGGTCTATCCCCAGTCGGTGGGCAGTGCTCCGGACCCCCTCCAGCGTATCAGGCGTCCCGCTGATCGCCTGCTCCGCCCTCTGCACTGCGCCTTGCAGGTCGGCGCTGGGAAACATCCTCGACGCGGCTGCCACGATCTGCTTGAGATCCATGATCCCTCAACTCCTTAACTTGGGCCGTCAGGCCCTTAATAACATCAGCCATGTCACTCATGGCCGTCTGCATCTCACCCATGAGCTGCTCTTGTGTCTTGGGCGGCACGATCACGCCCAGCTCCACCAGCTTGTCGTAATACTGCTGCGTGGTGCTCTCCAGCTCCGCATAGGCAGCCGCAGTTTTACCGATTTTCTGCTGGCGGTTACCCCAGTAGTCCACCAGCCAGATGTCCGAGCCATCAATGGCACACATCTGGTTAGTCGTGCCAGCATAGCCCGCGATCGCAAATTGCTGATCCATCCCGCACACCTCCTTGATCTGCCTTGATGGTATCAAAATTCCGGGCAGTCAAACTGCCCGGAATCTGCCCTCATTTTGCCTTCAAAAATTTTGGACTTTTTGTGATTTTTCTCTTGACTTTACGCTAATATTAGCGTATAATAAAATCATCAAGAGGGGGGAACACCCCAGGAGGAGAAAATTATGAAATACACTTATCGCATGTTTGAGGATAACGCAGGTTTTTTACATCTAGCTGTTATGGATGAGCACAACGTCTGCATCTATTACCTCCACGACGCTGACCGGGAACTGGTCATGCAGACTCTGGCCGACCTCAAAGCTGGCGGGGACCCCATCGCCGACGGCTGGGAGGGAAGCGAGGAAGACCCCGAAGCTTGCCTCGACGAGGTGCTGACTTTTGTGGATGCCCGCAACGGCGGCGCATACGAGATCGATTGTTAAGGAGGACACCAAAATGCGAAAAAAATATGCAGACTGCCAGCGGGAGGACGGGGATTGCACCGTCTGCTCTCTGGTCAACTACGGGCGGGACTGCCGGAATCGTCCCATCACTAAGCTGGAGTGGTCCCGACGCATGGCAGGACTGACCCAGGCGGAGCTGGCCAGCCGCGCTGGCGTTAATATCCGTCAGATCCAGCGGGTGGAGCTGGGGGAGGCCGACGCCGGGAATCTGACCGCTAAAAACATCATTGCACTGTCGGACGCCTTGGGCGTGGGCGTGCGGGACCTGATGTAGAGCCATGGCAAAATCTGATTTGACGGGTCAGGTGATCGGCAAATGGACCGTGCTCAGGGAGGCAGAGCCGGGCAAAGCCAACCGTACCCGCTGGCTCTGCCGCTGCGTGTGCGGAAAAGAGCGTGTTGTAGATGACTATAATTTACGCGGGGGCCTTAGTACCTCTTGCGGATGTGCAAAAAAGACGCGGCGGATAGACCTGACAGGGCAGCGCTTTGGGCGGCTGACGGTGCTGGAATTTGTAAGGACGAGCGAAAAAGGACACTCTCTCATCTGGCGATGCCAATGCGACTGCGGAAATGTGGTGGAGGTCGCCGGGAACAACCTCCGAAATGGACATACAACGTCCTGCGGCTGTGCATTGGCGGAGGCGCAGCAGGCTCCGGAGATCAGGATCGCCGCGCTGAAAAAGTCTCCGCTGACCGGAGCCTTTGAGACAAATATCCGAGCCAAATGGTATGCGATCTCAAATGGCAAGCGCGAGTGGAAAATCAAAAATTTGTCCAAATTTGTACGAGACAACGCGGAAATGTTGGGCGTCAACCCGGATGACACGGTGGAGCTGGAGCGCACGGCCAAAGCGCTGTACGGTGCTTATTACAGCAACTGCCGATGGCACGGTTGGAGCGTGGCTCTTATCGAGGACCCCACACCCCCGCCAATGGAAGAGACCCCGGCAGAGCCGGAGCTTGTGGCACTGACGCCGGAGATCATCAAGGAGCTGGAGCCGGACTTGCTGTCTGTCATCAAGCGGTGCCCGGATTGCGGGAAATTATTTGTCAAAAAAACACGGAATGCAATATTTTGCCGAGACTGCGCAGCGAAGCGTAAAAAGGAGAGCCAGAAAAAATCATATTACGAGCACTATCATGCCGATATTGAGGCAAGCCGTGCCGAGCGCCGTGAAAAGTATGCAAAAAATCGAGAGGCTAACCTGGCTTATCAGGCAGACTGGTACGTTAAGCACAAAGACGAGCTTAAGGAGCGGCGTAAGGCCAAAGCTCAAAATAAGCCTCCCAATAAGGAGGCGGAAAAAGCATATCAGGCCGAGTATTATGCCCAAAACAGGGAGCGGATCATGGCCCAGCGCAAGGCCAAAAAAGAGCGGGACGCCGCCGAAAAAAAGTGATTTTTTCGCGTTTTCCTCTTGACTTTACGCTAATATTAGCGTATAATAAAATCATCAAGAGGGGGGATGACCCCAGGAGGACAAGAAAATGAAAGAATGGAAAACCGCTGTTGCACAAGTTATCGTTGACGAATTTAACTCCAGCAATACCGTAGAGGTCCCTCAGATTGGCATGACCGACCGGGCCGTGAAATTTTCGGACGCCGCCAAAAAGGCTGGTTACAATCACATCAACCGGGCTGACATCGAGGACATCTCCAAGCATGTGTACAAGCTGGCCCCCAATCTGCGGCCCGTGCGCTTTGTGAAAAATCCGGATCGTCCGAAGGCGACGGAAAGTCTCTGGGAGACGCTGTACTTTACCGACCTCGAATTTTAAGGCTAAGAGGGGAGCGGCCCGAAGCAGGCCGCTCCTACCAAAAGGACGGAGGAACACACGATGTATTTTTATCGCTATGTTAACTTTACCACCGGGGAGGGAAACCCCGTCTGTGGCTCCAGCGAGGACGTGGGCTTCCTCCGGCAGTGGGCGGAAAAGACCTTCCGACGGGAATCCGGCAAGGGCCTGTGCCGGGTGGAGCTGTGCAAGACCGACAGCACGGACCTCAGCAACAACCCCGGTAACGTTAAAATTTGCGAAACGTGGGAAAATTGAGCAAGAGAGGGAGCGTGCCCGAATCGGGCACGCTCCCTCTCTTATCCTCGCATCTCGTCCGCCAGCTTGGCATAGGCTCGGCGTCTGATCTTGGCCAGACCGTCCACACTGACGTGCAGCTGCGCCGCCGTCTGGACGCAGCTCTGGCCGTAGACATCCACGGCCAGCACGGCCGCCTCCTCGTCACAGGGCAGCCGTGCCGCGCGGACGGTCTGCTCCGCCCGCCGGGGCGACATGGACGACAGCCGCGCCCGTATCTCCTTGTGTTGCGCATCCATGTGTGATCCGGGCTTGCAGAGCGCGGCGCTGCCGCGTGGATGTTGCCATCGTCCGTGTCCACCTCCTTAGTCCGGGTATCTGGGCCGGACGCCACAGGTGACGAGACCCACGGCCCGTCTCCGCTGCATCACCGCGCCGCCGTTGGCGTCGCTCCCGGTTCCGGTGTTGCCCTCCATGGTGATGAGGGTGCTGCCGATCACGCCGACCACAATGCCAGCGTGCTCCGTGATCTTCCGATGGCCGGAAAAATCAAAAAAGACAATGTCTCCCGGCTTGTAGCCCCCCGTGACGATCTGGCCGGGCGCGACGGCCCGGTAGCGATTGACAAACTTGGTGCACCCCGCGGACTTGTAGAGATTAAACCCAGCCTCGCGGAATACCCACCAGACAAAGGCCATGCACCACGGATAGGCCGTCCCTTGGACCTCCCGGCCATAGTATGCCGTGTTATACTTGACCTTGTTAGACCCGGAGGGCGCCTCAAGGACGCCCTCCTGCCACTGCGCGATCTGGAGCACGGCAGCTTTGGTCCGGAGCTGGAGCGCCCCGGTCACTCTGCCGCCTCCGGCTCCGCCAGCGCAGTGCCGTGCACGCGGTACGTCTTGCCGCCGATCAGGCACAGGGCATACATCTCACCGCAGTCCGTGTCCACCAGCTCACCGTCCCGGACCTCCACCTTGTCCAGCGTGCCCGTGCCCGTGTCCAGCAGGCCCCAGCCGCTGGTGGTGGCGGCAGTCTCCGCCGTGGTCTCCTCAATCTCGTCCTCCGTCAGAGCGTTTTTCCCGGGCGCCAGATGCAGTCCCGCGCTGACCTCCGTCAGCGCCGCGTTGGTCTCCTCCAGCGTGGCCATGCCCTCGGTGTACTTGCTGATGATCTCTGTGATTTTCATAATTTTCCCTCCATTTTTTATTTCTCGGCAAGCTGCTTGCCGATTTGGTTGATTCCAACGGCCGCAAGGCCGCTGACAATGCCCACCGCGACGGCGGTGAGGCAGTCCTGCGCCGGGAAATCTGCCATCAGATACATCCCGGTCACGCCCAGCGCGCCGCCGCAGGTCCCCACGATGATAGGGATCCATTTGTTGTCCAGCCCGCTGGCCTTGACGGCCTGCCCAATGAGATAGCAGATGATGGTGATTGCTGCCACTCCGGCAATTCCGAATTCCATGTTCTTCCTCCTTTCTGCGCCCGTTGGGCGCTTTTTTTAGCTCTCGCCGCTCTCAAGGTCGGCGATGCGGTGGTTGATGACCTTGATCTGCTCCTCCACCACAGGCATCCGCCGGGCGAAGTGGTTGTGCTCCCGGACCTCCCGGGTCAACTCGTCCAGCTTGGCCTCCGTCACCGCCTGGGACTTGCTGTTGGCGATCAGCACCCCCAAGAGCGTCACGCCTCCGGTGATGAGCGCCACCACGATCTGATCCATATGATCCCCCCGATCCTTAAAAATTGAGCCGACTAGGTGCGCAGCTCCATCAGCTCCTCGTATTGCTCCTGCGTGATCCGCTTGCCCAGCAGGTAGACATCCAGCAGATTGCGATTTTCCTCTGTCAGCCCTTCCCGGGCAATTTTGCGTCGCATCAACTTATAGATCATCGTTGTCCTCCTCCATCATCTCAAGCAGGATGCTGTTATACTCCGCCCTTAAATAGGCTGACTCAGCAAGGTCCTGCGCGGTAGGCTGCGGCTTAAAATCCTCCTCCGTCAGCCCGGCCGCCGAAATCATCCTCATCTCCAAATCCGTCATACGCTCTCCACATCCTTTAGGCTCCGGATATATTTCACCGCGTTGGGCACCGCCAATTTGACCTCATTTGCAAATGTGATACTCCCGCCAGCAGTGGCGGGGAAAATATCCACAAAATCTGCCATCAGATCAGATATATCCGTGGTCACTGGCTCCTCAAACACGGTATAGCCATCCTCCGTTGCAGGCGCTCCAACACGCTGCACATATTGCCACTTGCCATCGTCCACCCGCTCAATGCTGTTGTGCACATCGCCAGCAGACCAGCCGTAGCCGGGGAGCTGCTGGACGGCTGCGGGAATCGGATAAGCACTCACATCGCCAGCCGTATCAGCAACTTGCACCTCGCTGACCAGCGCGCTCAGCAGCTCCCCGGCGTTGTACTCCGGATGCGCCGTGGCGTACTGCTCTACCCACGCAACACGTTGGTCGTCAGTGGTGCTTGGCTCGTTTCCGGCGCCAAAGAGGCGGGTGAGGTCGATAATCGACGCTCGCACTGTAAGTGTGCTGATCGTTTGGCCGATTGCAAATCCATTAAACCCCTGTGACTTGCCTCTATTAAGGTTACTCTCGCTCTGTGCGATCACACTTATTGCAGTACCTGAGTTAATTTTTCCCGTTCCACCGGGGCGATTTAACCAGCCGAACGATATAGTTGCTCCATCTGGATTGTCAATAATCTGGAGCACAAATGCGTAGGTATGGGCTAAATTCATGGCTGCGGTCATGTTTGACGTATTGATATAGTAGCTGGTTGGAGTCCCGGAAATAATGATAGAGCCGTCTGCATTATTTTTGTACGTACAACCGTTTGATGAGCCCAACAAATTTTTAAACAGCTGATTCCATATCGCCGTTTTCCCGCCAATCTCTTCTACGGCGGTGCTGATGCATCCGGCAGGCACGGTTTTGCTGTAAGCCTCTGTCCGATCATCCACAAAATCGTAGCTGATCCCCTCGTTGAGCTTCCACAGGGCATCTAGTGATTCCGCCGTTTTTTTGTTGGCCTTGGTGTTTTCCGCCACATCTGTCCGGATCGCGGCGATGTCCGAAACAATACCGCTGTAACTAGCCGCAATCTCCTCGGCACTCTTCCCGGCTGCATCCTTGGCCGCCTCCGCGCCCTCTGCCGACTTGGCGGCCGCTGCTGCGGACTTGCCCGCATCCGTGGCGGAGCCTTGGGCGTCCTCGGCGCTCTTCCCGGCAGCAGCTTTGGCATCCTCAGCGGCCCCTGCCGACTTAGCCGCCGCTGCTGCGGAGCTTCCCGCCCCCGTGGCGGAGCCCTGGGCATCCTCGGCGCTCTTTGCGGCAGCATTTTTGGCGTCCTCAGCGGCCTCCGCCGACTTAGCCGCCGCGGCCCCCGCGGCAAGCACCTGATCCACCCACGTCTGCTGAGGCTCTGGCGGGTCGGCTGTGGCGTCATCCGCCAGAGCCTCATCTACCACCGTCAGCCATATGCGGGACTTGACCACCGCCTCGCCTGAGAGATAGCGCAGCTCCGCCCGGCCGTATCGGCCGGAGACAAATGTGTCCGCCGCCGTCAGCACCCAGCGCACGGTGTCGCCCTCCCGCACCAGCGCGGCGGGATAGAGAGTCTCCTCGCCCGGGCGCTGGACCAGCAGCTCCGCCGTGCCGGAGCCGTACTCCGCCGCCCAGTCCGCCACGTCAAAGACGATGGCCCGTGCAAGGTTTTCTCCCTGCCGCCCCAGCAGCAGCTCACTGCGCCCGTTGGCCTTGATCTCGATCATGTTGCCGCCTCCTTATGCATCGGTAAATTGCACGATCGCATTGACCTCGTGATTGGCGGCGGCCAGATTGTCTCCCGCATACAGCGTGATCGACCTGCCGCCCGCGTAAAAGCCGCCCTGCCAGCCCGTCAGCACGCTGTCCTTGGGCACCAGCGGAAAAAGATCGGGGTTGCCCTTGAGCCGCACGTCCAAAATGCGAAATGCGTTGGAGACAAGCTCGACCACCTTGCCGTTGGCCATCGCGCCGCAGCTGATGACCTTTGCGTATACGGGTTTGCCCCAATAGTATTTATCGGTCAAGTACTCTGCGCCCAGCATCATGCTCGGGTCGATCCATTTCCACTGCTTGATCGTCTCACCATATCGCGTGCGCTGGATTTTGCTTCCATCTGCCGCAAAAATCAGTTGATGGGAGATATAGGCGCTGCCCTTGTTGATGCTCAACATCGAGCCGTAGCTCACGGGCGCATTTTTTGGTGCTGCGTCCCAAGCGTAAAAGCCGTTTTCCCAAACCGCGTCCAGATCGTCGTCCGCAGTCAGATACTTGCTGCTGCCGCCCAGCCGGGCGTAGTCGGCCACGCTGCGCAGGGCGGTGTCCACCTCGGTGGCGGACATCTGCAGCTCGTGGTACTTGGTGGGGGCCGGCGTCTGGGCGGCCAGCTGGGCCTCCAGCGCGGCAATGCGGGCGCTCAGCTCCGCCAATGTCATCTCTGCCATGGTCTCTCTCCTCTCGTCATGTGATGAGCCAGCGCCCGTCCCGGCTGATGAGCCAGCTGCCGTCGCTGCTCCGCAGTGGCCCGGTGGGGATGACCTGCTCGGTCTGATAGTAGATCAGGACAAACCCCTTGGCCCCCTTGCCGCCCCGCGACCCGGAGGCGGGAAGCACGGACGACCCGCCAGCGCCGATGGATAGATCAGCGGACACGGCGTTGCCGGAGATCGTGCTGTACACTTCTGCTTCGCCAAAGCTTCCTTGCCCGCCGCCGCCATTTCCTCCAGCGCCGCCCTTGCCCGGGATTGTCTCATCCGGGGGCGGAAGCGCGGTCGCGCCTTTGCCGCCATCCACGGGACGGGCATACGCGGACGTGTTGGTGACGGAGATATTCCCGGAGCTGGGCTGCCTGCCGTTATTGCCGTTGGCTCCGTATGCCGGACCGCCGCCATACGAGCCGTAGGCGATAGCCTCTTTGTAGCCGTGGCCAAGATTGGCCTGCCCGCGCTCGTCCTCAATGGAGCTGTTGTTGTCTGTGCCTGGCACATAGTCCACGCCGTCCACGGTGATCGTTGCGCCGGGAACAGATACCCAGCTCCCGTTTTGCTGCTCAGCGCCGGAGCCGTTGGACCCGGCCACGCCCGCATTGCCGGGGGCGGCATAGATCGTTTTTGTCAGCTCATCATAATATCCGGATGGATAGACAGAGCCGCTAACGGAAGAGCGCCCCGCAAAGGTTGTGTCGCCGCCCAAGCTGCCCGGGTTAGACTCGTCGCCCGGCTCGCCGCCGTCGCCGCCCAAGCCGATGGCAGCGTGCAGCGCCTGCCCGGGCGTCACATCCATGTCGACCACGAGGATCTTTCCACCGTCGCCAGACGCTCCGGCCTCGCCGCCGTCACCGCCCAGCGTAGCCGTGACATACACCTTTGTGATGGTACGCTTGCTATCACCAGCGCCGCTGGTAGTCGTCGATTTTTGCACCTTTTGCACTGGCGCTCTGCCGCCCGGCAGTCCAGACCAGCCGCCCTGTCCGCCGCCGCAGATCACCGCATGGATCGCCAGCACGCCCTCCGGCACCACCCAGTCCGTGTCCTCCGTCAAGAGGACGTACCCGGTAAAATACTGGCTCCCCTCCGGCTGCGGCGGGACATACCCCACCAGCGCCTGCGTCTGGGCCTTGAGCAGGCCGGAGATAGAGGTCTCCCGCTCGGCGATGGTGGCCTGCACATAGGCGTCGTCCCACGGGTGCCAGAGCTTGACCACCGCACCGGGCGGGCCTGCGTGGGGATTGGTGTCGGCACTGATGGTCTCGCGGCAGGCGTAATACTGCGCCAGCCGCTGGGCCACTGCCGCCACGCTGACCATGGAGACGAGATAGGACGTGTCCGGGATGGCCACGACATTCTCCGCCGCCCCGGGCGTCACCGTGCGGCGGACGATGCGGGTGATGTGGTTATACTTTTTCCCGGTGACAGTGCCCGTTCCGGCAGAGAGCCGGGCATAATTGCAGTTGCTCTCCAGCACGGTGACGCCGTCGCCCACCAGATCATAGGCGGGCTCGTCAAAGGTCACCACGTCGCCCTTCTCTGCGGTGCCGTCAAAAAGCGTCACCGCCTCGTCGGTCCGGACCCACTGGTGCTCCGTCACCTCCACGGCGCTGACGGGCGCAGTGTATGGCACGGAGCAGTTATCCACGTGGATGCGGCCGGGACCGATGGTGCAGGAGTAGCCGTCCCACAGCTTTTCCACCCGCAGCACGCCATCTGCGTCCACGCCCAGCCACGCGCCGATGACAAAGAGCACCTGCGCAAGGTTATCCCGGGCAGAGTTGCCTGAGCCATCGGGGTTGGGCTTGCAGTAAGGCAGCCAGTTGTAGAGCTTGCGGCCCTCATACACGGACTGGACGAGGACGGGGAGGTCGCCGCAAATCTCGCGGATCACCTCTCCGGCGGTCTGCCCGGTGAGCATCCCGCCGGGGTGAAGCATGGTCATCAGCCGCCCCACGGCGCTGTACGCCGTGAGCTTGTAAAACGCCCGGCCCACGCGCTCCACCGTCTGGAGGTAAAACGTGCCCATCTTGTCGCCCTCGCGCCAGTACTCCACGGGGTCGTTGAGGGCAAAGCGGGTGATCGCGCGGCTGGGGTCGGACACGGTGACGGCGAGGGTGTTGGCCTCAAGGCTGTCGCACATCAGCGACTTGGTCTCATACAGCGTCCCGCCGCCGGAAACAAGGCTGCTCTCCACCGCGTAGACCGCGCCCTTGTATCTGATCTCGTCTCTTGCCATTATCTCTCCTCCATGGTCACCCTAAAGCCCTTGCCCCACCGGGTGGACCCCGGCACGGGGGGAATTTGAATCTCCTCCACGGTCGGGTGGAAGGTCGCGGTGCGGTCGGCGTTGTCTGCGGGCTCAAAATAGGTGAGCTGCACCTCGTTTTTGAGCACTGCCGACAAAAAGGCGGACAGCTGCGGGCCGGGGCGGTCATTGAGGGTGACAGACACCACCCGCTTGATGGCCAGCAGGTCCCGCAGATAGCTGCCGTCCATCATCAACCCGCCGTTTTTCCCCTCCCGGTAGTCATAGCGCACGGCATACTGCCAGCGGTTGACGTAGGCGCTAAAGTCCACGTCGTCCACAATGTAGGATAGCCGCTCCACTTATCTCCCTCCCTTGCCAGTCAGCGGAGAGCCGCGCCGGGCGTCCTCCGCGATCCGGTACTTGTATTCTTTGCGAGCAAAGGTCGCGCCGTCGATGGTCAGCTCCACGGGGATGGTGAGATCGTAGACGGCGGGCTGGGCGCTGGCGCTCTGCACAGCAGGCCCGGCGCTGACGGCTCCGCCACCACCCAGCATCGACCCGGAGCGGCGCAAGCCCCGCAGCGCGTCGGCCTCGTTGGAGGTGAGCACCGCCTCGCCCCGGTGCAGCTCCGCCACATAGCCGTCGTAGGGGACGTAATCCAGACCGTTGGCATGGGAGCCGGAAATCTTAGATTGATCTCTGGCAGCCAGAGCGCGCTTGCCAAATGAGCTGAAATTGTCCCAAAAGTCTTGGCCCAAATTCATCAGCCCCAATTTGACTTCCTGCAGCGTTTGTGCGACAGGGCGGAGAGTTCTTCCAAATTCTGCTGTTTTCTGGGTAATTTTGTCTTGCGTCTGGTTGTAGGTAATCATGGATTGGTTATTTTCCTGCCACGCCTGTCCGGTTGCCTCAAGTCCCTGTGTGCGGAGCTGCTCCATGATGATTGCGGCACGCTCGGAGCGCGCCGCCGTGGCAGAGAGTTGTTGGTTAAAATAATCTTCATTAACGCCCGCCCAGTTCAGGGCATCGGCAAAGACGCCCGTCACCTTGCCGACCTGAATCGTCTCGTTGATGCTCTCAGCCAGACCGTCGATGGGGATGGAGTCTCCATAGGTGGCCCACGCGCCGATCACCTCATCCAGCAGCACCTTGAGGTCGCCCTGATAGAGGCCGATAGCCTGCAGGTTGGCGATGGTGGTGGCGGCAGCCTGACTGTCGCCCAGCACGCCGTTGAGCTGCTCATACAGCTCCGAGGTCTCGTCGGCTGTGTATCCTGCGGCGGCGCTGGATGCCTCCAGCCGCCCCATTACGCCGTCGTACTCGTTGGCGGCGTCCACCAGCTCAAACATCTTGCTGGTGATCTCCTCCAGTCCCTTGACGACCGCGGCCCCGGCCAGCACGCCGCCCAGTGCCTGCAGGGATGTGGACAGTGCGCCGATGTCTCCGGTGGCGGCCGCCTGCTGGACGTTTTGAAGCGCCTCAAACAGACCTCCAAGGCTGCCGGAAGATTCCTCGCCCGTCTCCCCGGCCTCCTTGACTTTTTTCCCGAACTCGTCGATGCTGCTGGCCGTTCCGTCGGCAGACTTTTCCGCCTCCTCCAGATACTTGTTAGTGTCTTCCAGCTCCCGGCCAAAATTTATGAGAGCTACCTGCGCATAATCCAGATTTTTTTTGTACTTAAGGACAATGTCGCTGTTCTCGTCGTACTGCTCCCGGACATCTTCCAGCATTTCCTCCAGCGCTTTCACTTTTTCCCGCTGCTGGTCATACTGCTGCTGCAGGACGGACTGCTTTTTCCGCAGGGCTTCGGCGGAGTTGGCCTGCCCGTCATACTCTGCCGACACGAGAGCCATCTCGGATTTCATCCCGGCCAAGCTGTTATTGACGGCTCTGAGCTGCCGCTTAAACTCCTGCTCATTGCTCAGGCTGATCTCTGTCTCAATTTTGCGGACGGCCAATCAGATCACCTCCTGCTCCTCGTCCCGGTCCGGGGCGAGGGTGTCCAACATATCCAGATACTCTCCCGGCGTCAGCAGCAGCGCGTCGGCAGGGGAGAGGTGCAGCCGGACGGCGCAGACCGTCAGCAAGCCGATCCGCAGCGCCTCGGCGCTGGCGTCCGGGTGCTCTGCCCGGGCGGCCAGCACCAGATTGACGGTCTTGGGCTCATTTTTTTGCACGCTGCGGGAAAATCCTTGCCGGACGGCCACGCTGGCGGCATAACGGAGCAGGTCCCAGCTGCCGCCCGCAAAAATCTCATCCTCATCAGGGATGGCCCGGGGCGTGTGGCCCAGTCTCCGGCGGCGCAGCTCCGCCTGCTCCGCAAGCAGGGCCACCAGCCGCGCGCAGGCCCGATGCCCGTCGGACGTGTCCTCCAGCGCTCCGGTGCTCTGGAGCAGGTTATCGCTGACACTGTGGTGTTCGTAGAGATCAAACAGGGCCGCTGCCGTCAGCGTCAGCGGGACATCCCGGCCATTGATTAAGATGGATACAGGCTGCATGGCAAAACCTCCTGCAAGGACGGCCGGAAAAAGGCCGTCCTTGCGAAAAATCAGGTGCTCCAGATCGCCAAGATCTTATGATCGGCGGCGATGGAAGAGATCGTGTACTTGTGGTTCAAAATTTTTGCGGTGACGTTGACCGCGTTGTCATAGAGCGCGGTAGGATCGGTGGCGCCGAAGTCAATGACCTGGCTCTGCCCGGAGGTAACGTAGACCGTCCCCGCGCCGGGGGTGCTGGCGCCGCCGCCCTCATGCTGGATGGTGACGGCATAGGCCGCCGTTTTCCCCTGGGCAAGGGCCGTGATAAAGGCCTCGGCGTTTTCCAACGTGTTCAAATCCTTCCGCTCCCGCCATGCGCCCGTATTATCTGCCATGGCGTAGAGGCTGACCGCGTTGTTTTTGGGGTTAAAGTCGTTTTTACGGGTATCGGCCTCCTGCTTTTCCGCCGACTGCATGGCCGTGGTCTTATAGATCCACGTGACACGGTAGACGACTTTTTTGCTCTTGAGCAGCAGCGGCTCGATAAACGCATACGCCCCGTTGGGGGCGCTGTCGGCCATATTGGAGGTCTCCTTGCCGTCCTCATAAGTATGGCCGTAAAGGATGGAGTTAACCTCCAGATCGCTCAGGGTGGTCTCCACATCCACCTGCGCGGATGTCCATTGCTCAAAGTGCAGCAGTGCGGCGTCGTCTCCGCTGACATCGCCGGACGCGACTGTCACGCTGAGATAGCCCTTGACGGCCGCGCCCATGTCCACGCGGGTAGCCGCATAGATCGGGTGCGCATTGTCGGGTTCCGACGCGATGGGAAAAAAATAACTGGATCGCATCCCCAAAGGGACTTTTACAGCTTTGTTGCCCATGTTTTCCTCCTTATAGGTTTAGAGATTTCAAATAGCGGTCATAGATGGCCATCTCAGCCTGTATGACATCCTCCGCACAGCTCTCGTTGGCGTCTCGCACCGCGGGTCGGGCGGCTTGCCCCTTCTTCCCGTATTCGTTCACAAACAGGATTTCCGCGTTTCTGGTCGTCTTGTTTCCGCGCTTACGGGTGCCCGTTGGGCTGACATAGATGATCCGCTCGCCCTTTTTGACCTTGATCTTGCCCGGCTTGATAGAGTCCGCCACATGCTTTGTGCTGTCCGGATCATAGATACCGTACGCCAGCACCTTTCTCCGTTGCGCCTTGGCGGCGACGGCCGCCCCGGCCTCGATCATCTCATCATGCACCGCGGTGGGAAGCTGCGCCATCTCCTGCAGGGAGAGAGAGAAATCGTCCAATCCTTTAACTTTTAATGGCATCATCCCACCTCCCAGTCGACCGCCTGGCACTCAAGCACATAGTGCTGAGACGTCAAATCGCTTGCGTTGGTAAAATCGCCTACGGTCATGCCCGCATCAAGCATCGCTCTGCGCAGCTGCCGCTTGAGGCGCAGCGGCGTCGCGCCGACGGGAAGAAACAGGTGCAGCTGGACCAAATACCGGACAGCATCCGGCATATTATCCCCAAAGACCTCCGGGGTCTCCGTGTAGTCAAATGTGCAGTAGGTCTCCGCGCCCTGCTCTCCGGCTGCCGGACGATATACATCCGGCACACAGATCGGCACGATGGGGGTAACGCTTGTGATGATCGTCTCGTTGATGCTCACAGTCTCAGCCTCCCGTATCGATGCGCCTGCAGATCAGCTCTGTATACTCTCCGGCATCGCCATAGTCGTTGACGTACTCGATCTCATACTCGTCATTGTCATACCGCACCACGTCCTTTCGGCTGATGCGGCTTTTGCCGGAGCGGATCAAAAATCGGACCTTGATGTCCTCCATCTCCGCCCCGGCACGTTGGGCCTCCGTCCCGCTGGTCCGGCTAAACTGCGCCCACGGGGTCCGCACCACGGTGTCCGTCACCGTCTCATAGCCGTCCTTGTCCTTGGTCTTGGTGCGGCGGATGATCTCGATGCGCTTGCTCAGATTGCCTGCGTTAACCTCCATTGCCGCCGTCCTCCCCGCTGGCCGTACCCGAATCGGGTACGGCCTCCGTCAGCTTGAGCTGGTTGATCCTCCGGCGGAAAGCGGGGTTGTCCGCAAGCCCCTGGGCGCCCCCTGCGGTGCCCCGATGGTCCCAGTCATCCAGAAAAAGGGCCTTGAGGCAGCGCATATACTGGTGCCAGCGCAGCGTCCCCACCTCCGGGCAGGAGACGCCCGCCGTCTCCAGATAGCCGACGGCGCCCAGATAGCAGTCCTCAAAATCGGCCTCCTCCTCCGGGCTCAGCTCGTCGATCCTGGCATACGCCATTAGCGATGCGCGGACCTCTCCCAGCTCCATCGCTTACCCCTCCGATCAGCCGCCAGTCTTGGGCAGCGTTGCCACCACAAAGCCCTTGTCGACCACGACGTTGCCGCCGATCATCACGTCACCCAGGATCGTCAGCAGCCGCTCCTGCGCCTTATAGCTCTCGTCCACGCGGACCGTGAAATCCGAGAACAGGCCCAGCTCATAGTTGAGCGGGTTGCCGTAGATCATCGTCTGGATGGGATTGCTGCCCGCAGTGGCGCCGCTCAAGCTGTTAAGGTCCGGGCAGATGGTATAGGGGATCACCACGCCGCCGTCTCGGATCACGCCAATGTTTGGGTTGGACATATCCGGCTCCACCGTAAACAGTCTCCGCTTCTCGTTCGTCCCGCGCAGCGCACCGATGGCCTTGAGGTCAGCCTTGGTCAACAGCAGCCGGGCAGAGCCGCCCACCTCTGTGTCCGCGCCGTAGGCAAAATACAGCGTGTCCAGCAGATTGACATCCACGGCGCTCACATTCGCAGTCTCATAGATGGCCGCGCCCGCCTTATTCTTCGCCGTTTTCATGCCGTGCATCACGGGGCTGGTCCCGCCGTCGCCGTTGGCGATCATCTCAGACGCCTTGCGCCGCATGGCTCGCAGCGCCATGCCCCAAATTTTGGCGTAATAGTCCGCCGGGGTCAGGTTGCCTACGTTGCGGTCCACAAAGCTGGTGGTGCTCATGTCGTAGGGCTTGATCTGCGACACGCCAAAGGTGGGGTCATCGCTGGCCGTCCGGGCCTTGCCCGCAGTGCTGGCCACCGTGCCCACCTTGGCATCCAGCTCAGAGATCACATAGGGCTCCTGATACTCACCCATGCCAGACAGGTTGACCACGCTTACCTGGTCAATAATCGCGCTGATGGCGCTGTCGCCGCCCCGGATGTTGGTGCCCACGCCCGTGGGCTCTGCCAGCGTGGCCGTGGCCAGCGTAATGGCCTTGCGGACCTCCGCGACGCTAAACGTGACCGCGCCGCCCTTGCGCAGGATGTCAGCCCGCTCCAGCGCCTTGTCCCGCTCCTCAGCCGGGTCGTCCGGCTTCGCCAAAAACTTCCGCTCCTGCTCGTCGATCAGCGCCTTGACCTCCGTGATCTCGTCGTTGAGATTGCTGATCTCCGTCATCTTGCTCTTGTAGTCCTCGCGCTTGCCCTCCTTGAGCAGCGTCTCCGCCTCCGTGAGGTACGTGGCCCGCTTGGCCAAAAGGTCGTTGTATTTTCTTCGCATTGTCGGTCTCCTCCTCAAAATCTCATTTTCTCCAGCTCTAAAGCGGCCTCGTCCGCCCAGTGCTCATTGTCGTCCGCGCCCTTTTGGGCGCTCTGTGGGGTCTCTGTGCCGCCGTAGCGCTTGGCCTTGATGATCCCGGCCTCCGGCTGCGCCGGAACGGCCACAAGGCTCACCTCATAGGCCTCCGCGGCGCCGTCAAGGTCAAAGTGGCACACCTGCCCCTCATACTCATGGCCCGCATGGTGCTTGCACAGCGTCTCCCGCTGATCTGCTCCACAGATCGAGCAGTTGACGTGCTCCACCGCGCAGCCCACGCTGCACTCCCGCAAAATGCCGCCCTCAATGGCGGAGATACTTGCGGCCGTGTCCGCTGTCCGCACGGTGTAGCAGTGCAGGATCAGTCGGCTCACTGCGCCGTCCGTCCGCACCTCCGACCGATATACCCGGGCGGTCTGGGCCTTGGCACTCCACTCATGATCCAGCAGCACAGGTCTCCCGGTAAACTTCTCCGCCAACTGGGCAAGGGTGGCCTCGGTAAAGCGCTCACCGTCCCGGTCCACCTGATTGTCGCAGGCGGCCAGCGCAAAGGTAAATACCTCCTCCGCCATCAGCTCCCGCAGCGTCTGGCGGTTGATGAGCGCCAGCTCCTCCTCGTCCGCCGCCTGCTTCTCCACCCGCGCGGCCTTAAAAATCATATCCATGGCTTACTCCTCTCCGGCGCCGCCGGAATTGCGCCGCGTGCTCAGCTCTGCCCAGAGGTCCAGCGGCACGTAATTCAGGCTGGCCCTCCGGCGCTCTCCACCGGGCACGTCCGGCATATCCTCCAGCGCCAGAATGTCGTTGGGGGAGAACACCCCCAGATCACTCATTGTCCTGTACCAGTTGCCCCGGCTCCCGGTGTCGCCCTTAAGCTCGGCCATCATGTTGATCCGCAGCTCCAGCCCGGCGGCAAGCTCGCTGTCCGTCAGCAGCTTGTAGCTCTGCTCCTCCTCGTATTGAGTGACGATGGGGTGCAGCGTGCCCACCACATACTCAATGGCGTTTTGCTCATTGCTCCCGTAGGCCTGCTTGCCCTCGTTGAGCTTATAGAGTGGCACGCCAAAATAGCGGGCGATGTCCGTCACGCTCATCTGCTTGGTCTCCGCAAACTGCGCGTCCCGGTTGGTGCTTGCCACGCTGGTGTACTTGAGCCCCAGATCAAGGATTGCCGTCCGGTGGGCCTTGCTGGCCCCCATGTGCACACGCTCCCACTCGCTCCGCAGTTGGTCCTTCAGTGTCACGAGGCTACCGTCTGCCCGCTTGAGGGGCGCTCCGGTCTCGTCTCTGGCATAGCCGTTAAGGTCCGAGTCCGTCTCCAGCACGCCGCCGGGCTGTCCGCCGTTGGCATAGTAGCTCAGCTCATACTCCTGCGCGGCCCGGGCGGCGGAGATCACCTCGCCCGCCCGCTTGACCGTGCTCAGCCCGGTCAAGCCATTCCTTGTCGCGTTTTTGTAGTGGCACACATCCTCGTTGGGCAGCCGCATGACCTCGGCGGAAAAAGGATGCGTTACATCATACCAGATGTGCCCCCCCCGGTCGTGCCACGGCTGCACCAGATACCACGGCACTGGGATCAGCTCCACGGGCCGTCCGGTCCGCTCGTTCCGGATGATCCAGTCGTACCCGTTGCCGCCCTCCAGTCGGCTCGTCTCCAATACCTTTTTGCGCACAAACGGCGTCATCGCCTCATTGGGGCGGATATTCAGCAGCCGCAGCAGCTCATGGGGCACCCGCTGCCGGGTGTTGCTGTCGATCGCGTAGTTTGGCAGCTTGGCAATGCTGTCGCTCAAAATCTCAATGCAGCGGTCCACGGCGCTCAGCTTCCGCGCCGCCGTCTCCGGTGCCTCTCCGGCGGCCAGACCGCCGGAAGATGCCAGGCTCCCCACGCTCACGCTCTTGATCGTCGCCGGGGTAGGGGAGCGGGCAGTGGCCGCCCGCAGGCCCTTGAGTATGCTCATCCCTCGTCGCTCCTCTCACTGTCGTCACAGCTGTCCGCCACGGCCATCGCGATCAGCATCACGCCGCCCACGATCAGCCCCGCAGGCACATAGATCAGTGCCGCGCCCAGCGCGATCAGCGCCGCGCCCAGCAGCGCGGCCCCCTCCTGTACTCTCTCTCGGATGTTGTCCATGTCGTCACCTCAAAGCGTATATCCCGGGCGGCTCATTGCCGCCGCCAAATCGGGTTTTTGCCCCCGCATCACGATCCACACCGCCACCGCAATGATCCACGCCACCGCGATATCGATCCGTCCCGTGCTGCGGTTTTTCATGGGCTTTTGATTCTCGTTGCCGTCCACCGCGCAGCGCACATTGCCAAAGCACCACCGGGCGCAGGTGTTGTGCACGTGCAGCATCTTGTGCTCCCGGATCAGCCCCTCCAGCTCCTTCATGGCCGGGCTCATCCCGGCCATCGTCTGGGGGATCGCCACAATTTTCACGCCCTCGTCCTCCAAAAGCGGGGTCATGGTGGCGGTCAAATACTGGTCGATGCCCAGTGCCTGCAGATTGTAGCGGTCTTTTGCGTCTAAGATCGCCGCGATCACGTCCCGGTTGTCGATCATGTCTCCTTGGCATAGGGTCAAAAATCCGGCCCGCTCCCAATCTCGATACGGCACATGGTCCCTCCTCTCCGCGTCCAGCACGCCCTCCAGCGGCCGCCACGCCCGGAACAGCGCCACGCCCTGATCCAGTCCCGGCTGCGGGGGAAAAATCAGCACCAGCGCGCTCAAATCGGTGCGCAGAGACATGTCCAGCCCGCCATAGCAGGTCTTGCCTGTCAGGTGCTCCGCCACCCACGCCTCCCGCTCCGCCTTGGCGGAGGGGCCGATCTGGGTCTTGTCATACAGGGTCAGCGGCAGCCACCCCACGTCCTTGGTGCTGATCCACTGGTTGAGCCGCAGCCACCGGAAGTTGCGCTCCGCTGCCTCGCTCATTCGGGCGGCCTGCGCCTCCTTCCGGAATTTTCTGGCCCTCATCGTCACCCCATAGCTGGGGTTGCACTTTTTCCAGAGATTCTCATCGTAGATGTCCAGGTCTGCGATCTTGTCCGGGTCATCCTGGGTCATCCGTGAGATGCCGTACATGATCGGCAGCCACTCACTGTTGTCCGTGTCGCCCGGGCGCTCCGGCTGCCCCTCCCGCCATGCCAAAATCCGGCGGCAGCTCTCGTGCACCTCCCAGCCGATGGATGTCCGGTCCGGGTCGTCTCCCGCCGTTGTCAGCACCATCACCGTCTGCTGTGCGCGGGCAGCGTCTGATCCGGTTGTCAGTACATTCCATCTTGCCCGCCCCGCCTGGCCAGACCATGCGTGGAGCTCATCGCAGAGGATAGCGGAATAGCTGGGGCCGTGTCGGTTGTCCACCTCTCCCGAGTAGACCTTCATCCGCCCCCCGAATCGTGTCCGTATCTCCCGCACGCTGGGCCTTACCCATGCCAGCGGTCGGTGCGTCGGCTGGCCGATCACGGACTCCTCCACCATGGTCTTGGCGCACTGGAATATAATGTCAGCGTTGTCCTTGTCTACCGCGAAAATGCCCACATCCGGCTTTTTCTCGCCGTCCAACAGCAGGTGATACAGCCCCAGCCCGGCCGCCAGCTCGCTCTTCCCGTTTTTTTTGGGGATCTCATTGTACAAAAATCGGCGGTAGCGCACCCAGCGCCCGTCGTCGTCCTTGACCTCGACGCCGTAAAATTGTCGGATCAAATCCCGCTCCCATGGCAGTAGCTCAAACGGCTTGCCCGCCCAGTCGTTTTGGCCAAACACCAGCAGGCTAAAAAACTGCTCCACCCGATCCACTGCGCTCTGGTTGTACCGTAGCTCCGCGCCGTCGTCCGGCTTGGGGACGAGGATGCCGGGCGCCAGCGTCAGCATCTCAGGCATGGCGCTCAAGTCCTCCCCGGATCAGCTGGAGCATGGGGTTATCCTCCTCGGTAGACTTCCCCGGTGCATCCGGCACCACCAGTCGGCAGCGGCTGGTGACCGTCAGCCCCAAATCGTTGGCGCAATTGCGGGCCTGCTTAAAGTGTCGGTCCTGTATCCGGCTCCAGTCCTCCACCTCCTCCGGGTCCCGCTCCGCATAAGCCTTGTGTACGTATTTTGTTGCCATCAGATACTCGCTCTGCGCCACGAGATAGCGCGCCAGCGTGTCGGCGTCCAGATCAGTGTAGATACCCAGAGCAATGAGCCGCTTGCCCACGGCCCGGAACTCCTTGCGCAGCTCCTCCGGCAGCCACTTGGGCGGCTTGGCCGTCTTGGCCGTGGGCGCTCGCACCTCTCCGGCCCGGCGCTCCGCCTCCTCGCTCTTGCTTAGGTGCTTCCGCCCCTTGGCAATCACCACATCCGTCGGTTGTCTCGTCCCAGCCATTCCAGCCCTCCTTTCTCAATCCGTCGATATTTGTGCTCCAATCATTTCCGCCAGCGCTGCCGCGTAAAAATCATACAGCTCTGCATTTTGGCCAAAACTAAATTGCTCATAATTGGGGGCCTCGTTGAGGTTGCAGCTGCCCTCCAGCACAAACTTGCCCGCATCCGTGTCAAAGAGCGCAAGCTTGGTGTGGTTGTCCCTGCTGACGCACTGCCAGCCGTACCGCTGGCACATTTCCTGCAGCTCATCCCAATACTGGATCGCGCTGGCCTTGCGCTTGTCGCGGCTCATCAGTTTTCCGACCACAAAATCCGCATCCTGCAAATGGCCCAGATCGCGCAGGCGGCGAAGCTGACGCAGTGTGTTGGGTCCGATCCGGTAGGTAGACACGCTTAGCCGTCTGATCCGGGTATTGTCTGCGACGTACCGCAAAAATCCGGCGGCGCTCAGGTTGGCCATGGAGACGATCTTGATGGTCTCGTCCTCACTTGGCAGCGGCCCGATCAGCCGCTCCAGCTTGGACGACTGCACATACAGCGCGCAGGTCGTGTGCCGCCGTTTTTGTCTCAAAATCCGCTCCATCTCCTGTCCGCGCTCCTTCCGTGTCCGATTCGGTCCGCCCCGGCCCCCCGCGCCAAAATCCCCGTGGGGGAAATTTCTCTCACCTGTA
>OIYS01000333.1_pt1 | contig 35082 bp, 37 predicted proteins | sample 1588271 | NCBI WGS metagenome assembly OIYS01 (sample SAMN03283286) | human gut metagenome | biome: human-associated habitat; material: feces | host: Homo sapiens | place: Peru | collected 2012
AATCTTAATGCACAACTTCTGTGCACTTCTTTTTTTAAAATACAGCAAAAAGAAGTAATATCTTTTTTGTTTACATAAATTTGACAAAATTGCAAAAGTGTGATAAAATATAGCCAATATTAAGGGGGATAAATATGTTTGTTACAAGGGGGAATATACTATCTTTATTAAGTAGCACTAAAATTAGCTATAAAGAAAAAGAAAGTATTATTAAAAAAAATGACAAATTATTAAAAAAAGTATTACAAAATGCAAATCCAAACTTACTAGTTGAATATCTTTTTGATGGAAAAATACCTAAAAGTGTCAAAAAAATTATTAAAACTGTAATTGAAGATAAATCTAATAATTATGAGTTTAACAAAGAATTAAAACATTTATTCCAACAACATCATGGATATAAAGAAAGTGATTTATTTAAATCTCATTTTCCTGATGTATTAAAAAGTTACATTGTAAAATATTTATATAATGGTGATATTTTAGAAATATTAAATTCTAACAAAAAGGATCAAAAATTAAAAGAATTAATTATATTATATGGAGTAAATGATAATTTACTCGCAGAGTTTTTATCATTGTCATCTGATAAAGAATTAATTAAATATTGTTTAGAAAATAAATTTAAAGCTTCAAATAATATTGCTTATGTACTATATAATGAAAAAATAAGTATTGAATTAAAAGAACTTATTATAAAAAGATTTATTAATGAAGATAATATTTTTGAGGTATTAAAAAAACCATCTACTGAAGAAATAAAAAATAAAATTATAGAATTAAAAAAAGAAGAATTGTTTCAAAAAATAATTAATATTACAGAAGTAGAGTTAAAAGATTTAATAACAAGTAGTGATCTTTTACCTGAAATAATATATGATATTTTATTAAAAGAAAAGAAATCTATGATAATTAATTTAATTAATAAAATGAGTTTTAATGAGTTTAAAAAAACACTTATAAATATTAAAAATATTAAAATATCAAGCATGATTATTAAGAATTTTTCTTTAAAAACAAAAATGGTATTATCAAATACTAGTGATATAAATGTTTTATCATGGATCTATAATGATTCAATACCTTATGAAATAAAAGAATTTATTATGGACAAAAAAGAGTCAGATCTAAAATTAGCGATAAAAGGTAGATCCATAGCAAATTTAAAAATATGTTATTTAAGAAATTCTAAAAATATACCAATGGAAATTCAAACATTAATTTTAGAACTAAAAAAAGATGAGTTATTACTAGATTTAAAAAAGAAGCCATCATCCATTATTATACCTGATATTCTATATGGTAACTATTGTGATTTATATAAAATATTTTTAATTAAAAATGGAGAATTTGAATTAAAAGAATTATTAGAAAGAAGTAATGAAGAATTAACTGCATTGATTTTTACAGCTAAAAAAGAATATATAAAAAATATAATTATAAATATGTCTTTAAAAGAACTAGTAACCCTTGAAGTATTTCCAACATTATTATCTAAAGAACTAGCAGTTTTTCAAAACAAGGAATTAATTTTAAAGAAAATAAATAATGAAAAAAAAGAAGATTTATATATATACCTTAAATCTTATGAAACACATAGAGAAATTAAAAAACTTATTCTAAAAAGCCTGGATATAAATGAAAACGACCTAGATAATTGTGTAGAATTAATAAATTATACCGATGTAGAACTCGTAGTAAAAAACTATAATAAAATAAAATCGTTTATAAATAAATCTGGAATAAATTTTGATGCTTTTGTTCAATATGGATCAGGTAGTGAAAATTATAAAGATTGGTTTAAAAAAGTTATAGAAATAATGGAATTTAATAAAGAAGAAGATTTTTTTGCATCCGTTAAATACTTAATGAATGAATTATTTCATGAAGATCAAAATAAAGAAAACATGGTATATAGTATAATTAATTACTTAACTATAATAGATGCTTTTAAAGATTGTTATTATCTTATAATGAATTTAGTTCATGATAATGTTTTACTAGATAAAGAAAATAGTGATAACTTAAAAAGATTGTTTGCATCATCTTATAATAAAAAGAATGAAGTAAGAAGTCTTGATGATATAAAAACAATCAGAATAAAAATATTAGAACAATATAAAGATCCAATTTTAAAAACAAGTTCAATTGAAGAACTAAAAACTATTTTTATGGATGTTATTTGTCAAAAAGCTAGTAAAACCCTTAACTATATTGGTGGTACTAAAACATTATTAACCTTAAAAGAAGTTAATAAGAGTAATAAAAAATTTACTGAATTTACTGATGAATTATTAAAATTTTCTAAAGTAATAGATGCAATTAATAATACCAATAATATTGAAACATTACGAAATTTATTAAAATATTTTATAATAGATCATCCTGAAAATTTGCTTATAATTGAATCATCATTTATAAACTTTCAAAAAAATATTCAAAAACTATTCGAGTTAGATGCAAAATTAAATTTAACAAAACTAGATAGTGAAGTTGCTAAAAGTTTAATAAATAGTGAATTATCTCAAAAATATGGCGGAGTTGTATATGATTTTTCTAGTGTTAACTATTGTTTATATGCCCACATATTAAGTCGAAGTGAAAATGTTGAAGATTTAATTAATGGAGAAGCTAATAGTAAAAGAAACTTTTTATCAGTAAGTCCGATAAGTTATCTAGGACAAAAATATTATTTTGATAAAACATCACCAACATTTGCTATAGATAATATTCTTACGGGTAGTTTTATTCACAGTTCATTAATAAATATGGGAACAAACTATAATATAAAAAATAATTCTGTAGAGGTAAAAGAATTAAATCGTACTGAAAGAGGAATATTAGAAACAAGTGCAGTTACAATGACCAATTCTGAAGTTTTACTATATCGTGAAGGTATAAAAGTAAGTGGTATTATTTTGCCCGGTGGAAGGATTCCATCTGAAGAAGAATTATTTTATCATGAAAAATATAATTTGCCATTTATAATAACTCAAAATCCAATGGAAACGATTAACAATGTTAAAAAGATTTTTGATTTAAATGAAGTTGAATTTTCTTATACACGTATACCAAAAGAACTTGATGACATTTTAAATACTTTAACTACAAGAATAAATATAAATAAAAAATCTAATATATATACAGGTAGAGAAATTGCAATAATTACAGATGCTCACTCATTATACGAACCGACTTTAGCAGTTTTAGAAGAAATAAGAAAAAATAGCATAACAGAAATTTATTCGCTTGGAGATAACGTCGGGGTAGGTCCAAATCCTCATGAAATATTAGGCTTACTTGAAGATTACAATGTTAAATCTATCGCTGGAAATAGTGAATATTATAATACTTTGGGTATTGAACCATTTACATATTTTGATGATGAAAAACGAGAAAATCAAGAATGGACTTATAATAAATTAAGTGCATCAGATATAAAAAATCTAAAACTATATAAGCCATCAATTGATTTAAGCATTGGAAATCAAAATGTTGCATTATGTCATTTTGCAAACGATATTCGTTGGGATTACCTAGGCAATAATTCAACTTGGGCATATCAAAGAAATTTTAAAGTAGGTTCTTCAAGCAAACAATTCTTATACACAAATAGCAAGGAAGCAAATAGAAAAATTAAAGATATTGTATCACATGCTAATTTAGCTGATCCAAAGGTAAAGGGCTACATTGATGCTTTAAATAATCCTTTATTTGATGGCAAAAAAGTAACAGATTATGATACAGTAATTCAAGGACACGTCCATTTTGCTTTAGATGATAAACTATTTACTACAAAAATTGCCTCCCTAAGGGCAGTAGGAATGGGACATGCTAAAAATGACTTTGGTGATGCTTGCTATTATGTTTTAAAAGAAAAATGTGACGGAACATTTGATATTGAAAAAAGACTCGTAGATTTTAATAAGAATATTATGCTCGCAAACATCGTATCAAGTGATATACCCCACAAAGAAAAAATATTAAAGTTTGTTAAATCGTAAAATCTAAGAATAATTTTTAATTTAAAAGATAAAATAGTAATATGGAGTTGGTAAAAATATTGACAAATATTAGAAAAAGTGTAGAATATTATATTAACTTGTGTTATTATTTAATTGAGAATAGCAAAGAAAATGAGGTGATAAATATGATTGGAACAATGCCCAGTTTATATAATCAAGTTATAGAAAAAGGCAAAGGACAAAAAGAAAAAATGTCTTTAATTAAATGTATTTCTTGTTATAAAAGATTAAAAAAGTTAGCTAACAAAACAGACTTTAGTAAATATATAGAAAGTAATAGTGAAGTTTTAGATGGAAAATTTGTAATTAAAAATACAAGAATACAACCTGAAATCATATTTTATTATTTTGCTAACAAATGTGAAGAAATAGATGATTCTGAAAAAATAATGGAAATGATAAAAGAAAATTACCCATCCTTAAATGATGAAAAAATACTAATGTCTTTTCTATATGTAATTAAAGAAAAAGGAATTAAGGCATTTTTATAGAATGAAATTTTTACTTGACGAAAATATTCCTAAAGAAATAGGAAATTTTCTGAAAAATAAAGGATTTAAAGTTGAGTCTATAAACAGTAACAAACACAAGGGAAAAAGTGACAAAGAAGTATTCGAATATGCGGAAAAAAATGAATATACAATAATTACTTTCGATGCTGATTTTTGTTCATTTAAAAAAGAATGTCACTATGGAATAATTAAATTAAATGGTAAATTAAAAAGTCCTGAAGAAATATTAGTAAAAGTAATAAATTATTATAAAAATAAGGGTTTTAAAGATTTATTTGTTGAAGTAGAATCATCAGTTAAAATGATTGAAGAGAGCAAAAAATATAGTAAAAAAAATATTTTTAAACAATTTAGAAGAATGCCAATTAAATTAAAAACATTTATTTAAACTTATAAATGTAGTATAATATAAATGGAAACGAGGTGTAATAATGGAAAATAAAGATAAATTAGAAACTTGCAATTGTGGTTGTGAATGCGAAGAATGCAGTTGTGATGAAACCTGTGAATGTGGTTGCAACTGCGGTGAAAATTGTGATTGTGAAGAATGCAATTGCGAAAACTGTGAATGCTAATTAAATATTAAAGAAATCTAAAAAAGGTTTCTTTTTTCTTTGATGACAGATATAAAATATTTTGGTATAATATGAACAACGGGGGTATCTATGACTGAAAAAGAGTTGGATTCAAGTATAAATGATTATAAGAAGCTAAAACTCCAAAAAAATATATAAAAAATACAATTGAACATGGGTAGTGGGCTTTAAAATTTGATAACTTAAAACCATATAGATCTTACTAAAAGCGAAAGAGTATTAAATATTGATTCAATTACCTATGGAGATTGTAAAACATTAGTTAATATAGTGTAGTAAATAAATGTTGAACACAATAAAAATAAAATTTGAGAAAAGGTAATAAAAATGGAAATAGGAAAATTAAAAGAAGTAGAAATTAGAAAATTATGGCAACACGAACAATATGATTTTTCAGAATGGCTTTCAAAAGAAGTCAATATAGAAATGTTAAATGAGATACTAGGATTAACTTTAAGTAATGTATCGAAAGAAGTTTATGTTGGGTCATATAGATGTGATTTAGTAGCAACAGATGAATCATCAGGTATAAAAGTTGTAATAGAAAATCAATTAGAAACATCTAATCATGATCATTTAGGAAAGATTATTACATACGCATCAGGATTAAATGCAAATGTTATTGTGTGGATTGTAAAACAAGCGAAAGAAGAACATAAAAGTGCAATAGAATGGCTTAACAATAATACAAATAGTGATATAAATTTTTTCTTAATTGAGTTACACGCATATAAGATAGGAGATTCACTTCCCGCACCTTATTTTAAAGTTGTAGAAGAACCAAATGATTTTATAAAAAATAATAAAGTAAATGGTAATCAAAATGAATTAAATAAATCTCAAGCTGAAAGACTAGAATTTTGGACATTGTTTAATGAAATGTTGATTGAAAAAGGAAAACCATTTAATGTAAGAAAAGCTACTACAGATCATTGGTATGATGTTGCTATAGGTAAAAGTGGCGTTCATGTTTCAATTAGTTTAATTAATAGAGATTCACTTATTTGTTTAGAATTGTATATAAGTGATAATAAGGATTTATTTGATAGATTATATAGTCAAAAAGGAATAATTGAATCGGAATTAAACATGAAGCTTATCTGGGATAGATTAGATAAAGGAAAAGCCAGTCGTATAAAATACAATATTTATGGTTTTAATTTTGATAATCATGCAAATTATAGAGAATTAATGGAAACAATAATAGCAGATGTTATAAAAATGAGAGATACATTTAAAAAGTATATTTAGATTAATAATATAAATAGTTAATTATTACATAAAAAGCACTTATTAAAGAAAGCTAAGTGCTTTTTATATTAACTAAATTATTTATTGTAAGTTGTTAATTAATACTACAAAATAATAATTTTACAATCAATTTAATGATATTACTAACAAAATATTTTGATAAATTATAAAATATCTTATCATATTATTTTTTCTATTATTGAATTTATTTCGTTTAATGCTTTAAAATAATCATCACTTGTAGTAGGATGGTTATCAGGAATTGCTTCAAATCTATAAGCATAGGATAGCTTTCCATCAAAAGTGTCATACAAATTATTGTATATAAATGTGCAAAGTTCATCGTAAAAATCAAAGTCTTTTAAAAACATATACTCTTTTTTAAAAGTTAAAATTACTTTGTCAATTTCTTTAGTAGCAATTTCATAAAGTTTGTCTTCTCTTGCATCAGGACTTCCCTCTAAATCATACCAATAATCATTAAAACCATCTGAATAGTCAAATATATATAGAAAGTCGATGATAGAATCATAAATTCTTTTTAGTGATTGTAATTGTAAGTCAGTTAATTTCATTTTTTCCTCCTTTGTTTTTTCTAACATTAATAGTGGCTCGACAGTATCTAATTTAAAGAAAATACGAAGCTCTTCTATTAAATCTAATGATCCAGGCCCACATGTGCCAAATCTCCAATTGTGAATTGATTCTTTAGAAACATGCAATTGGTCTGCTAATTCTATTTCAAGTTCAGTAACATTTTTACTACCATTTTTACGTAAATTTGTAAAAAGTTCAAAAAAACAATTGGTATTAAAATAATAATTATTATTTTTATAAAATATTTTTCTTTTTGCCATAATGCCTCCTTTCACCATTTATTATACCTAAACAGATAAATATGTAAAGTTTAAAAAAATTTTTAAACTAATTAAACTAACCTCTGTAAAAAAGATTATATTTTGAACTTGTCAATATTACAAAATTAAATAAAAATGAAATTCTTTAGTATTAGTTACATATATAATTCAAAATATATTTGACGTAAATTACTTAAAACGTTATAATGATAATGTAAATAATTAACATTTTAAAGTAAGGTGATTGATTTGATATCTAGATATGAAAGTTTAATAACAGTAATAAATTTTGAAAAATTAAAAATGTTAGCTTTAAAATTCAAAAAAATAGATAATAAATTATTTGCTTTTAATTTTTATGAACGGAAAGAAAATCAAAAATTAATTGAAGTAACAAAAATAAATGGAGTATTAATAAGTTCATTTATAAAAGATTTTGATAGTGATGATCTTTATAATATTGAAAAGCTAAAAACTATTGGTATCGATACAACTAAAGAATTTAAACTAGAGTTAAAAGTTGATGAAAAAAATATAGTCTACAATATCCTCGATGAAAATAGCAAAGATGATATTTTTAGAAAAGATCATGAAATAAATGAAAATATTAAATTAGAAAATCCAATAGAATATAAGCAAAGTGCATCAGAAAATGCAATGTTAAATTATGCAAGCACCAATACCAAAGCATTGATGACGATTTTAAAAAATCTATCAGTAAGTGATAATGACAAAGCCTTAATGAATGATTTTTTAATTACAATATCTCAATTTAATGAATATTTTATAAATTTAGATAATAATTTAGATGTTTTGTTTCTTTCTACCCAGATGTTTTGTTTAAATGACATGATAGATTATATTCCATCTAAAATAAAAGATATTTTAAATAGAGTTTTGATTATCGATTATGATAGTAAGCCTATTATACCAAACGATGTCATTTTAACTGATGGAATAATAGATTATAAAAAAGTTGTATCTACAATTAGAAACTGTTTAGCACATTCAAATTATAAAGTGTCTAATGAAGGACTAGTTGAATTTTTGTATGAAAGTAAAAATAAAATAAAAATTTCAATGTATACAAAGGATTTAAAGCATTTATTTAAAAGTATTATCGATTTTTATTTATTAGAATGTGTATTTCCAGTATTACATTACAACATCCCAAATAGTCCTTCACCATTTAGTAGGGAAGAATTAACTGACTTTTTAAAAAATATGGAAATATTTACAGTCAGAAATATGAAAATTAAACAGTTTAACAATTCAGAAAAACAAGATTATATGGATGCTTCAATTGGTTTAGATGTAGACTATTTTTATTTATCAATTTCAGATTGTTCAAAAAAACAAAAACTTGAATCTTTTGAGAATAGGATAAAGAAACATTTAAGTGATGATAGTGAGTTAATTATAACAAAATTAAGCGAAGAAGAAATTAAAACTATATTAAATATAATTGAGAAAATGGGAAGTAATTACTTTTTTAGTTTAGGTAAAACAACTCAAATACAAATTATAAAAACAATAATAAGGAAAAAATATAATAAACAATATGAAATAATAGCAAATATTGATGAAATAATAAACAGTAAATATGATAGTAATGAAACCTTAATAAATCAAGCATCTAATTATATAAAGTTAAATACTAAAATAGAACTAGTAATAACTGCAATCCTTAATAATATATTTTTATTTTGTTTCAATCAAAATAAGGAAAAAGTAGATGTAAGTGGTATTAAGTTTCCAAGAAAAATATATCAAGATTATTTAAGAGCAAAAGTAAAAGAATTTTATGATATTTCCAAAAGTTCATCAGATTATAATTGTCTATACAAATCGTTATTACAAGTGGCTTCAAGCCATAGTGTACCTTTAAGTGTTTTTAGAGAAACTGAAAATGGCATAATTAAAGAAAAAAACAAATTAATAAAAAGTAAAAATAGCATAGAAATTATTAATCGTGTTTTAGATGAAAAAGCAACTGAAGACGAATATAGAATAGTTAATTTAGAAATAATTAATAGATTTAGAAACAGTTTAGCACATGGTAAATTAAAGGTAGAATGTAACGATTTTCAAAATATAAGTAGTACAACATTAATTGTTGAGGATTTTTATGAAGGTCAAAGAACTTTTTATACTGAAACAACCTTTGGAGATATGTTTTCTACTATAAATCAACAAAATTTTTTACAATCTTTATTAAACGATAACCAAAATTTTTTAAAACACAATAAATAAAAATATATAAATCATGAAATAAAATTATGCTAAAATTATCAATTGTAAGTATTTTTAAAATAGAAATCATCTAGACATATTTTCAAAATTGTATTATCATAAATTTGAAAGGATTGATAAAATGAAAAGTAAAGTATATTTTACAAAAGAAATAACAAGTGAAAGTTTAGTTAAAATTTATGAAAGTTTAAATCATGAACTAAAAGGAAAAGTTGCAGTTAAAATTTCAACCGGAGAACCAGGGGGACATAACTTTTTAAATCCCAATTTAATTAAAGATTTAGTAAATAAATTAAATGGTACAATCGTAGAATGTTGTACAGCTTATGCTGGAAAAAGAATGAATTCAAGTGACCACTGGCAAGCCATCAAAGACCATGGTTTTTATGATATAGCTCCATGTGATATTATGGATGAAGATGGTGAAATAACAATACCTATAAATGGTGGAAAACACTTAAAGGGCATAAACTATGTTGGAAGTCATATTAAAAATTATGATTCAATGTTAATGTTATCCCACTTTAAAGGTCACATGATGGGTGGCTTCGGCGGAGCATTAAAAAATATGTCTATCGGAGTGGCATCAAAAAATGGCAAAGCATGGATACATTCAGCAGGAAAGACAACTATACCAGATGAATGTTGGAAACTAGAAACTAAACAAGATGATTTTCTGGAAAGTATGGCTGAAGCAGATAAATCTGTAGTGGATTATTTCAAACCGGAAAATATGGTATACATAAATGTTGCCAATAATATTTCAATAGATTGTGATTGCGATAATAATCCAAAAGATCCAGAAATTGCAGATATAGGAATATTTGCATCACTTGACCCAGTTGCTTTAGATAAATGTTGTTATGATACTATTATGAATTTAACTGAAAATGGTGCAAACTCTTTAAAGGAAAGAATGCTTGATAGACATGCAATTCATACAGTTGAAGAAGCAGAAAAACTTGGATTAGGTACAACTGAATATGAACTAATAAGTATTGATTGAGGTTATTATGAAATTAGAAGAAATAGTAAAAATATTAACAGAGCAAAATAAAACTGTATCTACGATGGAATCTTGTACCGGCGGAGGTTTAGCTAATGCTATAACAAACATCCCCGGTGCTAGTGAAATTCTAAAATTTAGTGCAGTAACTTACTCAAATGAATTTAAAATAAAAATGGGAGTGCCTAAAGATGTAATTGATACTTTTTCAGTTTACAGTATGGAAACAGCCATAGAAATGAGTAAAAAAATATCTGTATTTACCAATTCCAATTATGGAATAGGTATAACAGGTAAACTAAACCGATTAGATCCTCATAATTTATCTGGTGATGATAGCACAGTTTATTTTAGCATACATAATAAAGATACCAACACTAATTATAATGATTCATTAAAAGTAACAAAAGAAACTAGAAAAGAAAATAAAGAAGAAGTAATAGAAAAAATAATTGATAAATTTTATGAGATATTAAAAAAAGAAGACTAAAGCAAATCCCCTTGATAAATATTTCTCTTAACCATTTCTTTATCTATATCATTTAAAACTACAAACTTCTTTATAAGCCAATCCGGAGCTATCAACTCATCTAAAGTTGGATCCCCAGTTATTCTCATTATAACAATATCTTGATTTAAAAGTCTTAATTGATCACAAACAATATCAATATATTCCTCTTTAGTTAGAATATGAAATTTATCTTTTTCATAAATACTAGCTAAAGGGGTATTTTTTGCTACATAAAGCATATGTATTTTAATTCCATCAATCCCACAATCATTAACAAACTTTATTGTATTTAACATATCTTCTTTAACTTCATAAGGAAGTCCATTTATAATGTGAGCAACTACAAATATATTTCTTTTATGTAATTTTTTTACAGCATCTTTAAATACTTCACTATTATGTCCACGATTTATAAAATTTAATGTATTGTTATTACTACTTTGTAAGCCAAGTTCGACGATTAAGAATGTTTTTTTATTTAGTTCATTTAAATAATCTAGCCATTCATCTGTTAAACAATCAGGTCTAGTAGCAATATCTATTCCTACAATTTTAGGTAATAATAACAACTTATCAACATAATTTTTAACCAAATTCTTATCATTATAAGTATTCGTACCAGATTGGAAATATGGAATATATAAACTATTTGGCCATTTTTGTTCCATAACATTTCTACCAGTTTCAAATTGTTCTAAAATATCAACAGTACCATCACTTATATTAGCTTTAGATTTATTAGAACAATAAATACACCCACCATTAACTTGATTTGGACACGTACTATTAATATCAATTGGCACTTTAAAAACTTTTTGACCAAATTTCTTTTTAAAAAAACAATTTAAAGTATAATATCTTTTATTATCTAATGTATTTTTAAACATAATACCACCTGCCAATATTTTAACATGTAAAAATATAAAATTAAAGTTGTTATTTTTAATATTTGTGGTATACTAATATTAGTTGCTGGAATAGCTCAGTTGGTAGAGCAATGCCCTCGTAACGCATAGGTCATAGGTTCGAGTCCCATTTCCAGCACCATAAAAAATAACTAATGCTCTTAAATCAGAAATGAAAATAGAGCATTTTTAATTTTAAAATAAATTTTATATATACAAAAAGTATACTATATGATATAATATGATTATCAAAAAAGGAGAAATAAAAATGCGTGTATACGGAATGAATGTTTTAAAAGAACTAGATAAAAAGAAAATTAAAAAAGTATTTACATCAAGAAAAGAAGTTTGCACATATTGCCAAGAAAACAAAATAAAATATGAAATGGTTGATAATCATTTATTAAATAAAATGTGTGAATATAATCATCAAGGAGTAGTGATTGAGGCTTTTGACTACGATTATTATACAATCGAAGATTTAGAAGGAGATTTAGTTTTAATATTAGACCATTTAGAAGATCCCCATAACTTCGGAGCAATTATCAGAACTTGTGCTGCCGTAGGTGTAAAATCTATAATAATACCTAAGGATAGAAGTGTCGGAGTAACAGATGTTGTAGTAAAAACAAGTGTAGGAACAATAAATTATGTAAAAATAATAATGGTTAATAACCTTGTTGCAACAATAAAAACTTTAGAAAAAAAAGGATACTTTGTTTATGCAGCATCCATGGAAGGTGAAGATTTTAGAAAAATTGATTATAGTGACAAAAGAGTTTTAGTTATCGGAAATGAAGGATCTGGAGTAAGTAGATTAGTAAAAGAAAATAGTGATGTTTTAATAAGTATACCGATGAATAAAAATGTTGAAAGCCTAAACGCATCAGTAGCAGCAAGCATATTGATCTATCATATGGGGATAAATGGATAAGATAAGTGATTCAGAACTTATAATGCTATGTCGAGAAAACATAGAAGATGCTGAAGAAATTTTAAATAAAAAATATGATAAGATTATAAAAACTATAATAAAAAATAATATGGTAACATTAAAACAATTAAATATTGCAACAGATGACTTATATACTGAATGTTTTGAAGTTTATCGCAATGCTGTTGATAATTATAGTAATTTAAGAAAAGCTTGCTTAAATACATATGTAACTACTATTATCAATAGAAAAATAAAAAAGTCAATTCTAAATCAAATAAGAAAAAATAAAAAGTACACTATAGTTTTTATTAATGATTTAATGAATAATCAAGACAACAAATTTATTATAGATAACAAAGCCAAGGATCCTCTCGATGTAATATGTGAAAAGGAAAATATTGAATCGATTAATAACATTATATTACAAAAATTAAATATTAAGGAAATAAATACATTAGTTTTATTAACTGAAGGTTTTAAATGTAGTGAAATAGCAAAAATATTAAAAAGAGATTATTATTGTATTTATAGAACTATAAAATCTATTAGAAGAAAGCTAATTCCAGAGTTAATTTAAGTAAATAGCTTGCATTTTAAGAATTATTATGCTATATTATTAATGAACACGAAAGTGTTTTTTTAAATGGAGGTTTTTAAGCTATGACAAAAGAAACAAAAGAAGCAAAAAAAGTAACAAAAGTTACTAAAGAAGCCAAGAAAAATAATGTAAAAACAAAAAAAGAAAAGAAAGGTCCTAAAGAAAGTTATTTTAAAAAAGTAAACAAAGAACTTAAACTTGTTAAATGGCCAACATTAAAAGAAGTATTAAAATATACAATATCAACAATTGTATTTTGTATAATTTTATGTTGTTTATTTATGGTATTAAACGTTATATTATCAATAGTAAAAGGATGGTTAGCATAATGGAAAAACTTTGGTACGTAGTAAATACTTATTCAGGACATGAAAATAAAGTAAAAGAAAAATTAGAAGCAAGAACAGAATCAATGGGAATGCAAGATTACATATTTCGTGTAATTGTTCCTGAAACAACAGAAGTTGAAGTAAAAGATGGAGTAAAAAAAGAAAAAGTTAAAAAAATGTTCCCAGGATATGTTTTAGTAGAAATGATTATGACTGATGAAGCATGGTATATAGTAAGAAATACTCCGGGAGTTACAGGATTCATTGGTTCAAGCGGAAAGGGAGCAAAACCAACACCATTACTTCCTCAAGAAATTGACAGAATTCTTGCAAATATGGGTATGAGTAGAGTAGATGTAGAATCTGAACTACAAGTTGGGGACACAGTAAATATTGTTGATGGACCATTTAGTGGAATGACTGGTAAAGTTGATAATATAGATCTTGAAAATAATAGATTAAATATTATAATTGACTTATTTGGTCAAGAAACAAATGTTGATGTAGAAGTATATCAAGTTAGCAAAATATAATTAAAAAGTTGAAGGTTTTTAATCTTCAGCTTTTTGTATGCTTTCAAATATTTTCAAATTATTTTTAATTCTTTCATTATTAGGGTTAATTTTTAAAGCTAATTTAGCATTCTTAACTGCATCCTTGTAATAATTTAGATTAAAATAAGCTATAGATAATAAATCATATAATGTTTCATCATAACTAAACACTTCATTTATATAAGTTTTGGGATTGTTTTTAATTTTTAATGCTTTTTTTCCATATTTACAAACATTATTATAATCTTCTAAGGTATAATAAAGTATGGCTAATTCAATATATGGATCCCTTAAATATGGAGCTTCTTTAATTGCTTTTTGTAACCACATTTCAGCCTCGTCATATCTATTTAAATTTTTATAACATCTAGAAATAAATCTCATAGATGCACATCTTTCATCTTTCCATGTGGCAGATTCTAATTTTAAATGCTTAATTAAAGTATCAATTGCATCATTCCATCTTCCATAATACATATATTCTCTTCCCAAATAATGCATATTTCTATCATTCAAAGGATTTTCTCGAACAGATAATTCAAGCAAAGGTAAATAATTAGCTCGAGACTTTTCTCTATCTGGATAATGGTTAATTATGATATTATCAGTAAAAATTTGCTTTTCTTCATGATCAAACTCAAGAACTTCATGAACAGGATTTACCCATTTGCATCCACTTCTTTTATGTATTTTATCTGCATAAAAACTTATCTTAGGTATACTATTTTCAATATACCAATTATAAATATATTTTATTCTATCTGTATCGTTTTCCCAGATTTTTAAAATTTCTTCTTTCCAACCAGGCATCATTATTTCATCTAAATCTAGAGAAATACATATGTCATATTCATTAGGAATCATTTTTAATGCTTCATTTCTTGCAACATCAAAGCGCCATGGATTTATTATTTTTTTCTTAACTACAACTCTATGCATTCTTAACTTTTCCCTAGTTTTATCAGTTGATCCAGTATCTAAAACAAATATGCCATCAGCATCTTTTATAGATTCATACCATCTATCTACAAAATTCTCTTCATTTTTGCATATTGCATATACGCATATTTTTTTTATAATTATACCTTCTTTCTCTAAATTATATAAATTAATTTCCTAAATATTCTATAATTATCGTAACTGGTGAATTAACAAAATAAGAGTTACTATTAATATTTTTCAAATCTGGTGTTTTTAAATATATACTATGTTTTGATAAATTAACTAGATTATATTCGACATTTGTATCTAAAACAACAAGAATACCATCTGCGGTTATTTCTCTAGATACTTCATCAGGTATAAATGCACTTGCTCCAATATAAATATTATCAGAATCCTTTGGTTTAAAACCTAAAGCCACAAAATCTTTATTAGAATCAAAATTAGTATCATTTTTTTTAACATATGCGTTAACTTTAAATGACACTTTAAAATGTCCAATTTTCCTAAATTTTATTGTATCGTTTTCCAACATAACAATATTTTTATTATCAATTTCTTTCCTCGTTAAAGGAAGATTTCCTAATTCTTTAACTTCAATACCATCATTAGTAAAATTATCAATAAATTTTGCTAAATATGCCATTTCTATTAAACTTGGTCCTTGAGGTCCAGTTGGTCCAATATCTCCTTTTTCGCCTTTTATTCCATCAAAACCTTGTGGAATATAAAAATCTATTGTGTGAGTTTTGCCATCGTAAGTATCTTCAACTCTAGCTCTAGCATTAGCATCTAAAGTTTCTGTTTTACCTACCAAAATTCTATCTCCATTACCATCGCTACCTTTAGGTATGTAAAAATCTAAAACTACATTTGTATTTGTTCCATTATTTTGTACTCTAGCTTTTTGATTGGAATTAAGAGTATAAGTTTCTCCAACCTCAATAGTAGCAGGCCCAGCAGGTCCTGTAGGTCCAGGAATTGGCATGCAAGTATAAATTGGCCCATCCAATTTTGCACATTTTACTTTTTTTTGAGCTTTTTCCAAATTATTCATAGTTATTCAACCCCCTTAGGATATAGTATGTTAAAATCACATTCTTTAATAATTATTCTGCCTAAAATGTAAACGAAAAGTAAAATGGTTTACATTATATTTATAACGTGATATACTTATAAAAATGAAATGAGGTAAAAATGAAAATAAAAGTAATAGGTTCAGGAAGTATGTGGACAAAATATAATAGTGCATGCTATCTAATTGATGAAGATATAATGGTGGATTTTCCAAATGGTGCATGTAAATATTTATATAGATTAAATATTAAACCAAATAGTATTAATCATATTTTATTAACTCATTTCCATGGTGATCATTATTTTGATATGCCATTTTATATATTAAACAAATCCAAAAGTGATAATAAAAAAGTAAATGTTTACTGTTCAAAAGAAGGTAAAAGAAAAATTTATAAAATTGGAAAACTAGCATTTCCAAATTCTTTTAAAGATGCTTGCATTGCTACAAATTTATCATATAATTTTAATGGCAGTTTTATGATAAATCCATACAAAGTTAACAAATTACTTGTTGATCACGGAAGAATGAGACCAGCATATGGCTACATATTTAATGATAATGAAAAATGCGTTGGCTTTACTGGAGATACATCATTTTGTAAAAACGTAGAGATTATGTCAGAAAAATGTTGTTATTTGTTTTGTGATTGTATGTTAAAAGAAGGAAATAAAAAACATATGGGAATAGACAACATAAAATATTTAGCTGAAAAATATGAAAAATGTACTTTCGTAGTAAGTCATCTTGATGATTCAACTAGAGATTTATTAAAAGAATTAAATATTAAAAATGTTAAAGTTCCTGAAGATGGTGAAGAAATAATAATCTAGGATCCGTAATATTTTTACAAATCTTGTTAATAAAATAAATTTGTACTATAATATTAATGCGGAGAAAAAAGATGAAAGAAGATAAGGTTTATTTAAAATACAAAGAATTTACTAAGCAATACAAATTATCAAATTATGATACAAAGAGGTTATGGAAGATAATTGAACCTATTGCAACTCATGAAGAATTTGCTAAAAGGTGTAGTGATCCATATTTTCATCATGATATAAAAACCCTCGGAGACCATATTCTTTGTGATGCCATTGTAACATATAAGCTGGCAACTAAGCTTAAAAGAAAAAAACATGCAATGAAAAATATAAATGTTGAACTAGCAGTAGTAATAGCAATGTTTCATGATTTATATGAATTGCCATGGCAAAATATAGATATAAAGAAAATAATGCGAAATAAACATGGCTTTGTTCATCCAATCGAAGCTATTACTAACGCCATCACCTGGTATCCAGAATATTTTGAAAATAAGGATAAAGCTATGATTATAATTGATGGTGTAATACATCATATGTTTCCTTTGGCAGTAAGAAGAATAGATGACACCGATATGGAACTTAACAACAAAGAAAAGTATGAAAAGTTACCAAAAAAATATAAAGATATGATTAAATTATCCACTGATATAGGTAAAATTGGCCATTATTCTTTAAGAAAAACATTTTTTGTAGAGGGTAGAATTATGTCAAAAGCAGATAAACTTGTAGCATTAAGAAAAGATATTGGTTCATTTTATGGTTATCTAGCTCTTTTAAGTGGTAAGAATAAAAATATTAAGATAAAACATAATAAAAAAGGTGATAATAGTGAATATAAACATAAATAAAGTTAAAATTGTAGTAATGGTTCCAAGGAATTGTGTCGATAATTTAAGAGAGTTAATTTGTGCAACTGGAGCAGGGGCAATAGGTAATTATACAGATTGTTCAGTATCCACAAAAGTAATTGGAACATTTAAACCAAATATGAAAGCTAATCCAACTATTGGCAAAAAAGAAAAATTAGAAAAAGTAAAAGAAACTAAATTAGAAATAATTTGTAATGTTGAAAAAGTAAAAGAAGTTTTAAAAATAATTAAAAAAAATCATCCATATGAGACACCAGGCATTGATATCATACCATTAATGGATGAAAGTTATTTTAATTAATATATTTTGTTAGGAAGTAGGGTATCCAAATATTTAAGGATATCCTCTTTTTCATATTTGTTTGGAAATTTAATATATTCTAAACAAACATTTATAACAGCACTAACATAGAATTTAGATATTATTTCTACAGGAATTTCTGTTTTTAATTTTTTATCGCTATTTCTAATGTGAGTTTCAACATCTCTATAAATTGCATCACTAGCCATATCCATAACAATGCTATTATTATTTTTTTTGAGTATTGAAGAATAAACATTAATATTATTACTAATATGATCAAAAAATATTTCAATCATTTGCATATAATATTCTTTAGCATTACTATAATTTACGTTTTCTTCTAACTTTTCAACTAAATCATTTTCCAAATCATTAATTAAGGAATCTAGTAACTCATATTTATCTGAAAAATGATCATAAAATGTTGAACGATTCGTCAAAGACGCATTACAAATATCAGATACCTTTATTTCCTCAAAAGTTCTTTCTTTCATTAAGTTTAACAATCCTTCATATAGGTTCTTTTTTGTTTTTATTATTCTCAAATCCACTTTTTTTGCCATTTTGACCACCTACCTACATTATATACATCAAAAACTACTTTTGTAAAGTTAAACAACGAATGTATGGATAAATACAGTACAATAAGCTACATTTTGTTGGATATTATACAAAAATAATATTTTGCTTTTGAAATTTTAATTTATTTAGCATAGTATATATAGCGTGGTGAGAAAAAATGAAAAAATTTGCAAAGTTTATAGCAAACCATAGTGTGCTTATATTAATAATAAATATATTGTTACTAGTACCAGCTATCTATGGATATGTAAACACGAGGATTAACTATGATATCTTAGTTTATCTTCCAGATTCAGTAGATACCATAAAAGGTGAAAACATTCTAACAGATGATTTTGGTCTTGGAGCTTATGCCTTTGTTATGGTAGATAGTTCTAATAACAAAAAAATATTAGATCTAGAAAAAGATATTAAAAAAATTGAAGGAGTAAACGCCGTTATTAGTATTGCAGATGCAACTGATACACTTATTCCAATTGATATGTTACCAACAACAGTGACAGAAAAATTAAATAAAGATAATGAAACAGTTATCATGGTAACATTCGATGGCACAACTAGTGAAGATGTAACAATTGATGCCGTAAGAAACTTACGAGAAATAGTTGGAGATGCAACAAAAGTAAGTAGCATGACAAGCATGGTAATTGATACAATGGATTTATCAAACAAAGAAATATTTGCATATGTAACAATTGCTGTTATTCTTTGCCTAGCTGTATTATTTATTGCAACAGATTCTTATGTAATACCATTTTTCCTACTTGGTAATATTGGATTTGCTATAATTTACAACATGGGGTCAAATATATTTTTAGGACAAATTTCTTATATAACTCAAGCTATAACAGCCGTTTTACAACTTGGGGTCACAATGGACTTTTCAATATTCTTATATCATAAGTATGAACAAGCAAAACTAGATAATCCTAAAATGTCTAAACGTGATGCTATGTCTAATGCAATCGTTGCAACATTCCAATCAGTATTAGGATCATCCCTTACAACATTTGCAGGATTCCTTGCATTATGTACCATGGATTTAACTCTTGGTACTGACATTGGTATTGTAATGGCTAAAGGAGTTTTATGGGGCTTAATTTGTGTTCTTACTCTATTTCCAGCACTTTTAATGGTGGGTGATAAATTAATAGATAAAACAAAACACAAGGTATTGCTTCCTGAATTTAAAAAATTACAAGAATTTTCAACAAAACATTATAAAGGTATAATCGCAGCATTCTTAATTTTATTAATTCCAGCTTATTATGGTAATAAAAATTATGATGTGTATTATAAACTAGATGAATCTTTACCAAAAAATTTAGCATTCAATGTTGCAAATTCTAAGTTAGCAGATAAATTTAATATTGTTTCTCCGGAAATTATATTACTTGACAAAAATGTTAAGACAAATGATGTTAAAGAACTTGTAAACAAACTAGAAAGTATTGAAGGTATTGATTTAGTTTTAGCCCCATCAACATTTATAGATCCATCAATGGCAATGTTACTTCCAAGTGACTTAAGTAAAATACTAGATAATGATAAATATCAACTTATCATTGTAAACTCAACATATGAAATTGCCTCCGATGAACTAGCAAATCAAATTGAAAAAATTGAAACTTTAGTTAAATCTTATGATAAGTCAAGTATCATTGCAGGTGAGGGACCACTTATGAATGACTTAGTTACAATTGCTGACCATGACTTTAGAATGGTTAACTACACCTCAATAATTGTAATATTTATAATAATGGTTCTAGTATTAAAACAAATTAATTTACCAATAGTTTTAATACTTACAATAGAGTTTGCAATATTCTGCAATATGTCCGTAGCATTTTACACAAATACAACACTTCCATTTATAGCATCTATCGTCGTAGGTACTATTCAACTTGGTGCAACAATTGACTATGCAATTTTAATGTCAACAAAATATATGGAAGAAAGACAAACGATTAAAGATAAAAAAGAAGCAATGTTAAAAACATTAAGTTTAACAGTTCCATCAATTATAACATCAGCATTATGCTTCTTTGCTGCAACATTCGGAGTTGCTGCTTATACGAAAATAGATATGATAGGTAGCATATGTGAACTTTTATCTCGAGGAGCCGTTATATCAATGCTTGTAGTTATATTAATATTACCATCACTATTAATGGTATGTGATAAATTTATTATTAAAAATAAGAAAGAAGGAAAAAATATGAAAAATCTAAAAACAGTAGCAATAGTTCTTACAATAAGTGCTTTATCTCTAATTCCATTCGGTGTTAATGCATCAAAAACTGAAAGTATTTACACAAATATGGATTATGAAGGAACAATAAAAAAGACTACCGTTAGTAATCATCTAGAAAATGATAAAGATGGAGAAATTAAAGACAATTCTATCTTAACAAACATTCTAAATGTAAATGGTAGTGAAGACTTTACATTAGATAACAACATTGTCACCTGGTATGCAAAAGGTAAAGACATATTTTACACTGGAACAACTAAAAAAGAACAACCATTAAATATTGTTACAAAGTATTATCTAGATGGAAAAGAAACCAAAGCAACTGATATGATTGGTAAAAGTGGTAAAGTTAAAATAGAACTATCCATACTTAACAACTCTTTACTACGTACCAACAATACATTTACACCATATGTTGTAGCTCTCGGAGCTATGATGGATAGTGATACAAACACAAATATAAGTATTACAAATGGTAAAGTAACAGACACAGGTACTCGTAGTGTTTTACTAGCAATTAGTGCCCCAGGTCTTTATGAATATACAAACATAAATGAATTTAAAAATTTAAATAAAGTAACAATTACATATACTACAACTGATTTTGAAATAAATGATATTTATATGGTAGCTTCTCCAAAGATTTTATCAGAATTAGATCTAGGAATATTTGATAAATTAGATTCTATTACATCATCAATTTCCACTCTAGGAGAAAAAATGAATGAACTAGAATCTGGTACAAAAAATTTAGCGGATGGAACAAATGCATTACTTACAAATTCAAGTGTATTTAATGAAAAACTATCAACTGCAGCTTCATCTTTAGAAAAAATAGCAAACGGCACAGTCAAATTAGTAGATGGTGTTGATGAAATGCTTACTACTTTAACAGCTGCTAAAACAATGATGGAAGATAAAGATATCAATGGATCTCTTGCTAACTTAAAAGTTTTAAAAGCAACAAATGAAACAACTATTACTAAATTAACTAATCCACAAGTTGAAGCAGCTTATGAATTATACAAAATGAAACCAACAGAAACTGAAACAGAAATGATTGCAAGAATTAAAGAACTTAATCCAAATTTAACTCAAGAACAAGAACAAGAATTAAAAACAGTTAAATCAACTCGTGAATTAAAATTATTACTTGAATCAAATAATGAAGCTGTAAAAGAAATGATTACAAATCTAGAAGATTTAAATATTTTACTTGATACTTTAACAACAAAACTAGAAGAAGTTAAAGAAATGCAAGGAAAAGTAACATTATTAAATGCAAGTCTAAATGAATTAAGTGCTGGTTTAAATAAGTTAGCACAAGCATCAACAGAAATAAATAAAGGTATAAGTAACCTAAATACTGGAGCAACAAAAATATCTTTAGGAACAACACAATTAAATGAACAAGGCATTAAAACACTAGTTAATTACTCAAATAGAATAATTACTTATGGAAATAAATTTGAAAGCATTGTTAATTTATCAAAATCTTATAAAGGATTTGCATCAAATAATGCTGATAACACATTATTTGTATATAAACTTAGCAAATAACGAAAAAGTCCGAAATAAATCGGATTTTTTAGAAGATGGAATATATGTTGTATCAATTGGCACACTTAAAGACTAATATAATATTAGGGACACTATTTGTTATATAAAACTTGAATAAATAATAGCAAACTAAAAATCTGGTAACATTCCAGATTTTATTTTTCGTTATCATTAATTGTAAAATACATTCCGATAATCATAAATATTAAACCAATCACAAATAATAACCCCACTTATAAAAGGAATCTCTTCTTTTTTAGGCTTAAAAGATCTTTCATTTTTCTTAAAAAGTATTATAAAAAACATTCCTAATGCACTTCCTAAATATAATAAAAATAAAAGGGCAGTGGATGATAAATCATCTAAAAAAAATTTTGCAACAGGAACATTTAAACTATATAAAAATGCCGATAAAAAAGAAAGCACAAAGCCTTTATAATAATTTCATTTTTGCATGTAACCACCAACTTACATATCTAGTTTAACATAACTACTTACTAATAACAACTAAATACGGAGCATCCTCATTTGATGTATTTCTATAAATTTTATAATTCTTATTATTTTTATCTAAATATTTTAAGACATACTCAGCTTCTAATTTTCCTTCTGGATGTGGATAAAATACAATTAGAATTAATCCATCATTACTTAACATACTAAAACTATTTTTGACAGCATCCAAAGTAGTTTTATGATTCGTCGTAATATTTTTATTTCCACAAGGAAGATAACCTAAATTAAATAAAATAAGTTTAATGTTATTTTTATATTCTTTCAAAACATCATTTATTTTATCATGACTAGTATTAAAAAGCTCATAATTTAAAACATTGTTTTTTATTAATAACTCTTTAGTATTTTTTATAGCAGTATCTTGTATATCAAATCCAAATACTTTCTTAGAAAGATTAGCTAAAAACAAAGTATCATTTCCATTACCAATAGTCATATCAACTACATACTCATTATCAGTAATATTTTCATTACATATTTTCTTAACCATATTTAAAATACTTCTATTAAATCCCTGATATGTACCACGCTTTAAAAATTCATTATCAATTTTCTCTTTATAATTACATCTAATCGCTACGTTACTTTTAACATTTTCTAAAACATCACATAGAGAAGAAATGTTTATATTATTCCCATAAATGTTAACTATTTTAACACCTTTAGGTAAATTAATAATTTTTTCTTCAAAATCTTTATCATTAAAATCTAAATCTAATATCATAAATAATCACGCTCTAAAAAATTATAACACTATTTAGCATCTACATTCATTAATTTTTCTATTTCTTTATTTAATTCATTAATTCTTTTTTCATTTTGTCTAATTAATTCTATATTATCTTTTGTCTCATCTTGTAACATCTTACACCATTTATCATAATTTATTTCATCATTATCATTCTTACACATATAAATAAAAGCTAAAATATTTATAGCTATAAGAATAACAATAATAATTATTTTTAATACCACACATATCACTTCCTAAAACTCTTTTTAAAAAATAAATTAATTTGTTTTCTTAATACCATTTTCTTTTGTAATTTAATAATTTTTCTATGTTTTTCTAAATCTGTATCATAATATATATCAAATCCACGATATTTTGTATGTTCTTTATCACTATATTCATTTGCTACAAGTATAAAAATTATTGAAAGAACAACAATTAATATGAAAAAAATAAGTAACCCATATTTCATAAACGACATCCTCCTTTTTTTAGGCACCCTACGATTATAACAAAATATTATTTTTTAGACAATAAAAAAATTAACATAAAATACCTAGTTTACAAAATATTTTTTTAGTTTCTTATTTTTAGCAAAATCAATGTGTAAAGTAATAAATTTAAGCTTTCTATCTACTCATAGATTACCATAAAATCAAGATTTTTTCAAGACTTGCATTAATCATAATAATGTAGTATTAAGTATATGAAGGTGATTTTATGTACTTTTTAGAATATTTAAAAACAGAAGAAAAAAAACTTATAGAACTAAACAAAAATATAACTAAAGATATTATTTTAACAAAAGAAAATGTTTTAGAACTAATTCATACAAAAAATAATTCTTTAAAAGAAATAGGTAGAATTGATTTAACAAATAGTATTTTAGAAAACATTATTTTAACATTCATCGATTCCCAGTTTATAGATAAAGATAATTATATGGAAATATTTTTATCTTTAACAGAAACATTTATACATTATGAAAATATATTTTCCAAAAAAATAAGTAGTGAAAAAATATTACAATATTTAAAAATGGAGTTTGAAAGCAATGAAGGTAGCATAGACCTTTTAGATACAATCTCTTTAGAAAGGTTATGTGATAAATTATGCTAGAGAATATTGAAAACATAATAAAAAAAGAAATAGATTACAACAACTACTTGCCATCTTTATTAGACTTATCACTAAAATACAACCTTATTTCTAAAGATATTTATAATCAAATACATTTGAATTTGTATCACTTACTTACAATAATATTAAAAAAATATGTCGGTGGAGTAAACTATACAATAAGTATTAGCGAAGCAAAGTTAATAAACAATTCCAATCTTTATTTACTAGGTTTATATTTAAAGAACAAAGATATTTTTACTTCAATTAAAGAATTAACCAACCACAATTTATTACCTCTTTACAATAAATCAAAAGAATATTTAATTTCTTTAGTTAATAAAACTAAACTTTTTTACAATACCATCTTTAAAAACAATATTCTAAATATAAATAATTATTTTTATAATATAACCATTAATGAAGGCCTAACATCTTTTTTTAAAAACTACAACACCTCATATGAAACTGACAATCATTTAATAAATCTAGATTATAACCCTTATTTAAAGATAACTAACCTTTATGGAATAGAGTATATATCAAAAGTTTTAGAATATTTAAATTACGAAAACGCTTTTTGTAGTAAATTTAAGTACGACAAGTGTTTAACTCATTATCAAAATACACCAATAAATTTGTTTGAAGCAGTGTTAAAAACGTCGCTATGTGTAGACACCATTGATAAAGACCCTTATTTTCTAGACATTACGAAAGAAGATATTCCTTCATTATATAAAGTAACAAAAAAAGACTTATATAAATCATATAATAATTTAAAAACAAGACTTAATCTTTCTAAAAACATTAATAATTATCTTGATAAAAGTATTGATTATATTATAAATGATATTTTAATTGCCATAAAAAACAATACATTAGAAAATTTATTTAATCTAAATAACAACAAAGAAATATATTATTATACATTACCAAAAGTATCCAATGAAACATTTATAAAATTAAAAGGTAATTTATCAACAAAAATTTTCTTAAATACTAAACTATCATTTTACGATTTTATAGAATTACTACAAATATCTAATTTAACTAATAAAGAGTTATTTACTATTTTTAATAACTTAACAATTATTGACTTAATGGCTATGAAAAAATATTTATGTTTAAGCGATACTTATATAAAGGATGAATTAGACAGATATACTTATACTAAAGATAAGCATATTCAAAAAATAATAAATGACAATTACATTAATATCGTCATTCGAGAAAAATATGTAGTATAATATTAAACCAATTTGCTTCCTTCTACTACAAGTCTTTTTTTTATCTGATTGATAGATTACACCAAAAAAGGAAATTCCATATTAGAACTCCCTAATTAACTTTTTCTCAAGTAAAGTAATAATTTTATATAGCAAGAAAGAAATAATTAAAAGGATTAAAATACCAGCCATAACGAGGCTTAAATTAAATACCTGTGTTCCATAAATAATTAGATAACCAATACCAGCACGACTTACAAGAAATTCTCCCATGATTACACCGCTATAAGAGGTATGGGGAGAAAATTAAAAACAGTTCATATACTAACATTGTATTGCAATAGGAGGAAGATTAATTATGGCAGAAATATGTTGTCCATACTGTAATGGTAGAAATATATTAAAGATTGTCTATTGTTATAGGGTGTTAATAAAAGAAAACAAAATGATTTTGATTATAGTGATAATTTAAAAGGAGGTACTATTTTAATAAAAATGGTGAAGAAATTGCCTTTATAAAATATGATGAATCAGGATTAAGTAAAATAGAATATAATTTAAGTGATTCTTCTAAAGTTAGGGTTTAAATCAATGCTTGATTCACTAACCAATTTTTCTAGATAATAAGTTTTAATATCATTGTCATTAGTTGTTGGATAGTCATTTATTGATTTTATTTCACTTTTTGAATCATTTGATGAGGATTTAGTTGTTACGGTTGTAGATGTTGAATTATTAGATTGGTTATTAGTTGTTTTAGTATTATATGTATAAATAAGTATCCCTAAAAGTATTACAATTAGTATTGTTAAAACTGCAATAATTATATTCTTTTGCATTAATTTCACCTTCTTTCTTTTACTATCAATATTATTATACAATATTATACAAAAATAAAGTCAATATAAATTGTTAGTAATTTTTTATCTTTTAATGTTTAAAGTATTATGATATAATTGTGAGTAGATATAAACGTAAATTAAAAAGGATGAAAGGATGAGGAGAATGGCTGTTGTGGAAATTGAGTTACCTATTAAGGGGAATAAAGATGATATAGACAAACTACTTCTAAATAATGGATTTGAAGTGTTTCATAAAGTAATAACGATAACAAGTTATTATAAATTAAAGAATGACAAAGATATGAATCATTATACTTTAAAGTCTAGATGCAAGAGATTAAGATATGTTGAGCCTTTATCTAAATTTAAAAACAAAAATCAAAATTATATTCAATGCATTACAAAATATAATGTGAAAAGATGTAAGAAAGAAGAAGATATGTTATTAAACAATGGTTATGAAAAAATTTATACAGATGAAAAAACTGATTATGTATATAAAAATATAATTGAAGAAGATATGTATTTTCAAATTCAAGATATTAAAGATGACTGTTTAATGATTGCTTACGATAATAAGAATTATTACAACTTGCCAGAAGATCAACAAAGAGAAAAATTAATTAATGATGTTTGCAAATATGGTATTGAAATAATTGGCGAAAAGAATCTAGATAGATTTAAATTAATTGGTAAAACTTTAACTATTGAAGAAATTGTTGATAAAATGAATTATTATGTAAAAAAAATATTATCAAAAGATTCTTTTTGTGATTGCTTTAAAATGAAATTAAAAGATTTTGTAAGTAAATTTAAAATATAATTACTAAAAGCATTTTGTGCAAAATGAGATAGAAAATTTATTATATTAAAATTTTGGTTTAGATTCTTATTTAAAAAATGTGGTATCAATATTATATCTATAAAAGTTATTAAAATAAATTTTTACAAAATTCCTATATAAAAAGGCGATTACTATAAATTTAAATTTAAGTATCGTCTTTTATTTATGAATAAATTTAAATTTGATAAAACTATGGAATGTTTATGGTTTGATAAAAATGATTGTTATAAAAAAAATGAAGGTGAAACAGGAATAAAAATATTATTTCCTGTTTTTTTAAAGCTTATTAAAGTAAATATAAATGACTCTCAATTTGATATAAAGCCTATTTATTAACTGAAGATGAATTAAAAAGATTAAAAGATAAAAATGATGATTCAGTAACTTTTTACAAAGAAAAGACTACTCACTTTAAAGTGGAAAAGGTTTTTGATGTTAGTCAAACTACAATGCCATTTGAAGAAATTAATAAGTCTTTAAATCCTATGATTGAGGATCCAAGAGCTGATAGTGTTGCTGATATTTTTATAAAAGCAATTTATAAAGATGGATTTAAAGTTAAATATGATGATATTCCAAATGGTGCTAAAGGTTATTGTGATTTTGATAAAAAAGGTGTTTTTGAAAGGATATTTGAAAATTATAGATGTATAAAAGCTAGTCTTGATAATTTAAATGGCTATGATGACTTTTATTATGAAGATGTTGAGACAAGAGAAAAACATTATGATGATAATGATAAAGACTATTATCGCATCAATGATGACTGGGAAAAATACTTTTCTGATTATCTTTTAAAAAATATGCCTGAATAATTTATATGAAATAAAAATAAACTTAATTAGGGGCGACTATATTAGTGGCTAATAAAGTGATAAATTATGATTCCAATGGTAAAATCATAAACCCAAAAGATATAGTAATAAAAATACCATTAATATATGAACTTATTAAAAAATATTCACGGCAAAAATAATTATAATAAGGGAGATTTTACTAAAAATCTCCCTTATTTTTATATTTAAGAACACCCAGTGAATTATATGTTATACTGTTGACGCAATCAATATATATGTATATGACTGCTTTTACGGTAAAAAAGGAGGTAAATATTATAAAAGCAGGTTTATATGCTAGAGTTTCAACTGATATTCAAATGGAAGGTTATTCTATAGATGCACAAAAAGAATTTTTGCTAAATTATGCCAAAGTTAAAGAATTTACCGAGTATGAATACTATGTGGATGGTGGCTATAGTGGAAAAGACTTAGAAAGGCCAGCCATTCAGAAACTTATAAAAGATGTTAAAGCAAGAAAAATAGATTGTGTAATTGTATTTAAACTAGACAGAATATCAAGAAGCCAAAAAGATACCTTGTATTTAATTGAAGAAGTATTTAATAAATACCATGTAGGTTTTGTTTCTATAAGAGAAAATTTCGACACTACTACTCCTTTTGGTAAGGCTATGGTTGGAATATTATCAATATTTGCTCAACTTGAAAGAGAAACAATACTGGAAAGAACAAGAATTGGAATTCAAAAAAGAGCAGAAAATGGATATTGGAAAGGTGGAGGAAGAGATCCTTTTCCATATAAATACGACAAAAAAACAGGAATTTTAATTCCAATACCAGAACAAGTAGAATTATTACACAAAATGATAAATCTTTATATAAGTGGATATAGTTTTTTAAAAATTGGTAGTATAGTTGGGATGGATGAAAGTTTAGTCGAAAAAAGAATTCTATCAAGAAGAACATTAGGTATCATCCCTTACAAAGGAAAAGAATTTAAAGGAAAACATGAGGCTGTAATATCTGAAGAACTTCATCAAAAAATAATGGAAACAAATAGACTTCGTAGTAAAGCAAGAACTGAAGTCCATTATTTATTATCAGGGAAAATATATTGTGGTCAATGTGGTGCAAAATATAGATATCAAAAATGGGGAAAAAGATTAATTTGCTATTGTTATTCACAACAAAAAAGTAAACCAAAATTTATTAGAGACCCAAATTGTAAAAATAAAAGATGGGATTCATTTGAAATAGAAGATGCGGTATTAGATAGTTTGTTTAGTATGGCTCTTGATGAAAATATGTTTAGAGAAAAATATGAAATTCCGCAAGTAAATGTTATTAATGAATACGAAAAAAGATTCGTAAAAATAAATATACAAATTAACAATTTAATAGACTTTATCTCAAATGGAATTGCAGTTGAAAACACAAAAAATAAACTAAGTGAATTAGAAAAAGAAAGAAAAGCGATATTAGAAATAATTGATAATGCAAAAAATCACGAGAAACAAAATAGACATTCGCTAGAAATGTTAAGAAATTTACAAACTGCTTGGAATAGAATGACTTTTGAAGAAAAAAGAGTAATAATTATGCACATTGTTGATAAAGTTGTAGTAACTAATGATGATATAGAGATATTTTATAAGATATCTTAATTTTAAAGCATTTTTCTCTCCATACCACCATTAGTCCAATTAAAGTCATTGAAATATTTAACTTTAAGGAAGTTATTATGGTGTTAAAACTATGTGGAATGACAAGCTTATAAAGTATTTGTATCTTACTTGCTTTAAAAGATTTTAAAAGCTTTATTTCATTTGAAGGCGTACTTATAAGTCCGTTATAAATAGTAGTTAAAGTTATAATAAGATTTATAAGTAGAGCCATTACGACAACACTTTTTATATTTGCTCCAGCGATTATTATAATTAATGGCCCTAGAGCAACTTTTGGCATTGAGTTTAAAAGAACTAAGAAAGGATCCATTATTTTAGCTAAATATTTAAATTCATATAAAATAATTGCTAGTATGAATCCCATGATTCCACCTAATCCAAAGGAAATAATCACTTCATAAACTGTTTGAAATATATGTTTGAAAAAATTTCCACTATTAATTAAATTGCCAATAGTTTTAATAATTCTTGATGGGCTTGAATATATAAACGTATTTATAATGCCTTTTTTTGCTAAAAATTCCCACGTAAAGAAAAATAAAACAACAAGTAATACTTGAACTAAAAATATTAATGCTTTTTCTATTTTTCTCTTTTTTAAATATACTTTTTGACCTTCAGACATTTATATCTAAGTCCTTCCAGATTTGGTTGTAGATAATTGGAAATTCTTTAGTATTACGATTATTTATTGGTGTTGATTTGTTAGTTAGTTCAATATTGTATATTTTTTTTATTTTTCCAGGCCTTTTAGATAAGATGACTATTCTATCAGCTAAACTAATGGCTTCGGCAATGTCATGAGTTATCATTATGACTGTTTTTTTCTCTTTTTTTATAATTTGATAAACATCGTCGCTAACCGCTAAACGTGTTTGATAATCTAAAGCGCTGAATGGTTCGTCTAAAAACAAGATATCTGGATTAATGGCGAGTGTTCTTATTAAAGCAACTCTTTGAATATTATAAGAACATTTTTATAAATTCCATTTGATTTTTATAATTCGAGTATTTGTTTTTTCATCAATTGCTCCTACAAAAATTTTTTCAACGAATAAATCTACAATTAATTTATTCAAAAAGCCAATTTTCTTTTCCTTGTTAAAACACTCTAAAATGTTTTTAATGTTATCGTTATAGTTGTTGCATTCATTGATTTTATTAGTTATATTTTCTATTCTATTTTTTATGTCGCGCTCACTTTCTCTATACATATTTGTTAATTTGTTGAATTCTTCATCGCTATAAAGTCTATTTATATGTTTTTCATACAATTTTTTTAAGTAAATGTTATTTTTTTCTTGATCTATGTTTAAAACTTGCTTTTGATGCATTAGGCACTTTAACTTTTTTTCATTTCCTTTATCATTTTTTAAATAACTATAAAGCATTTCTTTATCAAAATATTTTATAATTAAATCATTAATTTTTTTTAAAATTGTTTCTTCTAAGTAGTCATAACGTATGCCACTCTTATTTTGGCATAACTTAGGATCATTCTTATAGTTTTTACAAATCATGTACGCATGGTTTTTTGAACATTTTTTATGCATGTATTCTTTGCATTCTAAACACATAACTTTTTTAGAGAAGATATGAATTTCTCCTGTTTTCTTCAAAGAACGAGACCGCTTTTTTATATTTTCATTAACTTTATTAAAAATATTTTTTTCAATTATTGCCTCATGTGTTTTTTCTCTTTTAATCCATGTGTTTGCTTCTTTTTTAATAATTTTATGATTTTTATAACTAATTGTAGTGCGTTTTCCTTGCACTAAGTTTCCTAAATATATTTCATTGGTAAGAATTGTTTTAATAGCATTCGCGTTCCATTTTATATCTTCGCGCTTTTTATTACTTATAATATTAAGCTTAATGCCTTTTTTATACTTATATAGTGAAGGAGATGCAATGTTTTTTTGGTTTAAGATACTAGCAATTTTTGAAAAACCATTTCCTAAAAGATATAATTTAAAAATTTTTTTAACAATCAAAGAAGCTTCTTCATCGATTATTAATTGATTAGTATTGTTGGGCGATACTTTGTAACCATAAGGAGCAAATGGGGAGACAAACTCTCCATTTTTCATTTTTGAATTTAGAGCACTGCGGATATTAGCAGATATATCTTCTAGATACCATTCATTAACCAAGCCATTTATTTGCCTTGCTTTTTTATTACCGCTATTAAATGTATCAGCATTATCACTTATTCCAATAAATCTAATGTTCCATTCAAGGAATTTGTTGTTGATATATTTTTCAACAATCTCCATATCTCTTGAAAATCTTGACTGGCTTTTTGATAAAACAACATCAAGCTTTTTTTGTTCACAATCTTTAATAAGTCGCTCAAATTCAGGCCTGTATGTTCCTGCGCCGGATAAATCTTCATCTTTATACTCATCTACAAGTTTGAACGTAGGATGGCTATTAATATAATCCAAAAGCATATTTCTTTGATTCTTTATTGATTCACTATCTTTAAATAAATCTTTATCTTTATCTTCCTGAGAAAGCCTTAAGTAGATGCCAACTCGTAAATAATCTTTTATATTATCACCTCATTAAAATTTATCTTTTGATAATAAAATTATAGATAGATAATTATTGACCATTTCTTTAATCTTACTATCAAGATTGGAGTATAAATCAATCACTTTATATGTAGGCTTTATTTATATCACCCCTTTAATTAACTCTATGTTTCATAATATAAAAAAAACATAATAGCAAAATTATATAATTTAATTGATAAGTTTTATTTTTTAATCTATAATGATAATAGAGGATGGTAAATTTATGAAAAAAATTGAAAAAGCAAAAGAAGTGCCTAAGCAAAAAATATATATTATTGGATTAATTGTAATAGCAATTGTCGCAATAGCTTTAGTATTAGTTTTTAATGGCCAAAAAAATTCTAAAAAGAATAATAGCAAAGATCGTGTTATTTATGATTCGAAAGAAAAAATAAAGATAGTTGCTAATGAGGCTAGCAAAGTTACTTTAGAAGATTATAGTGATAATAATATCAAAATAAAGGTTCCTAAAGGCTGGAAAGTTGAAACGTTAGGTGATTATATACATTATACTCTTAGAGTTTATAACCCAGAAAATCCTACATATCAATTTTTCTTCAATTTGAAGAGTGAAGGTTATAATAAATCTGAAGATGCTAAAAAATGGCAACAAAAATATTACCCTGATAGTATATTTGCAAAAGCATCAGTAATTGCCTCAAAAGACACTGAAGGGTTTTATAAAATATTTAATGATATGGGTCCTTTAAATAATACTGCCACATTTACTTTTCCAACCCTAACTGATTTTACGGTTATTGAAAATTTAGGTAAAGGATTATTTGGAGGAGATGTTTTAAGAGCGTCATTTTTGGATGCATCTGGAAAAGAGGCTGAAGGAGTATTTACAGCTTATGTTTATGACGCAGGACCTTATTATGTTAACGAAAATATTATGTCTGGCAAAAAAATAGATATTTACTTTTTAAATGTTTATGACGCTATTTTCTTTACTGCTCCAAAAGATGAATTTGTGGATTGGGAAGAAACCCTTAATACTATTGCGTCATCATTAGAGTTTACTGATGCATTCTTAAATGGCTTTAATGCTCAAGAAGATGCAGTTATGAAAAACTTCCAAAATATTCGTAAAATTTGTAATGAGATATCTGACGGCATAATGGATTCATGGGAAAAAAGAAGTGCAACTTATGATATAATGAGCCAAAAACAAAGTGATGCAACACTTGGATATGAAAGAGTATATGATACTGAAACCAATGAAATATATAAAGCTTACAATGGATTTACTGATGATTATGATGGTAAGAGATTCAAATCTATAACAGATGATATGTATACTAAAAAAACCAGTGGATATATTGAAAAATAGGTGAAAGATGAAAAATAAAAAAATCATTTATATTATTAGCGCATTTATAATTTTAATATTAATAATAATGAGTGTATTGTTTTTAAATAAAAAAAATGGTGGCGATGTAGATACCAAGAAAGCTAATGATAAAAAGACATCTTTAATTGAAGAAGCTGCTAGTAATAGTGGAAAGAAAAAAGAAGATTATAAAAAGTTCCTTGGCGGTGATGTATTAACTGAAAATACTTTCTTTAACGAATATACATTTATAAGTAATAATAAAGCTTATGTATTTGATCCTAAGAAACTTGAAACGGGCGAATTTAGTTATAAAAAGGTTTTAGATATACCTGAGGATTTAAAAATAGTTAATATTGGTATTCCTTATGGACCGGATATTCGTTTTATTACTAATGATGATGTATATTATTCAATTTATGACACTAATGTTGATAACAAAATTGAAGCTGGATTTACAATGTTTAACAGTGCTCAATATGAGCTTAGGAAATTCTATCTTTCTTACAGTGAAGAGACTTATGGAGAAAAATTAGATTATGATTTAATATTTAATTTACACATGGTTAAAGATAACATTATTTATAAATTAACTATTCCATATGAAGGATTTGATAAAAATTTTTATCCTTTTACTAAAACTAAAATAGAAGGTAAT
>OIYS01000334.1_pt1 | contig 35064 bp, 42 predicted proteins | sample 1588271 | NCBI WGS metagenome assembly OIYS01 (sample SAMN03283286) | human gut metagenome | biome: human-associated habitat; material: feces | host: Homo sapiens | place: Peru | collected 2012
TGTATCATTTTCGGTAATTTTTAACACTTATAACTCCTTTTTCGACAAAATTCGACATTTCCAAATACGAAGTATTTTTTGGCAGATTTTTCATATTTTTTTTATTTTATGTCCTATAATTAAGTCATGAGGTGCAGATAATATGAAAGAAAAAGTTATAAATTCTACTACTAATTATCTGATGAAGTATCAGCACTTTTCTAAGAGTGATCTTGAAAAAATTCGTTATGGTTTAGAAGGGTTATATCTTACCCTGACAAAAATAATTATAATTGTTGGCATTGCTTTTCTTTTAGGAATGCTAAAAGAAGTAATTATAATTCTAATACTATTTAATATTATTAGATATACAGGTTTTGGATTTCATGCTAATACGAGTATGGAATGCTTAATACTATCAACGATTAACTTTATTCTAATGCCAAGTTTATTTTTAAGGTTTGGAGTTTCAAATATAGTAGCAATAATTATTGGTTGCTTGTCTATCATTAGTTATGTATTGTTTGCTCCTGCTGATACAGTAAAAAGACCTTTACCTAATAAAAGGAAAAGGCTAATTAGAAAGATATCTACTGTTATTATTGGTTTAATATATTTTGGATTAATGTTTATAGTACCATCATGGAAGCCATTGTTCTTATCGGCACTTGTGATGCAAGCAATTGTAATTAATCCATTATTATATAAGGTATTTAAACAACCTTATAATAATTATAAAAATTTTAAGAGGACTTAAATACTGTATAGTATTTAAAGATATATAAGAGGAAAGGAGAAACTATATGAAAAAATATTTTGCTTATATACTTGCTGCTGTTGCTATGTTAGCTACTGGTGCCTCTAGTATTGGCTGCATGTGGATTATGGTAGATGAACCAAAAGCTATTGATTCATTATGTGATTAAAAACATTTTAGTTTTTCAACCACTAAGTGGTTGTTTTTTTACTTGCTTTTTTTCTTATCATATATAATTAATTGTTGAATATAGTAATTATCAATTATTTCTTGTTTAGTGTCTAACCATTTATTACTTGATATTAATTTTGAAGCAAAATACAAACCATTTCCATGCCCTTCACCTTTAGATGATACTCCTTTTTTATTTCTATCTTTGAAATTATCATGTTTCTTAAAAGTATTGGATAAAACAATAGTCACTTTGCCTTTAATTTCATAAACTTCTAATAAAACGGACTTCTTTTTTGTCTCAGTGGCAGCCTCTATTGCATTATCAAAGTATATACCTATCAACTTACATAATACTCTTACATCTTGTTCAGATAAATTATTTAAAATAGACTTTGATTCCAAATCTACATCTACTGTTAAATTAATCTTTTTCTTTTGTGCTATAGCTGCTTTATAGTACATTAATCCTTTTATACCACCTTTAGGTAAAAATTTAAGTTTACTCACTACACTTCCTTCTATATTTATGTTGTCTTCTAATATTTCATCTATCTTGTCTTTTACCTTTTTCTCTTTTGTTAAGCATCTAATTACTGCTAATTGATTCTTATATTCATGTCTATTTAATTGCTCTTTTTCTATCCAATCTTCAAAGTTTTGTACATAGTTGAATAGACTATCGTAGTTATCAATTAACTCATTATAATTGTTCTTACTTTTTATAAACATATATGCAATTGCAATAAATATCATCATAACTAACGTGTTTGTTATGTAACTTATATCCAAATTATACGATCTAGTTATATTGTATGCAGTACAACAAAAACTTATTACTAGCAACAATAAGAATATTGCATTTGTAATCGATTTTTTCTTTTTTATATTTATATAAAATTTCTGAAGTTGTCGTTGAATAAATTTTATTCTTATTGTTAAATATGCAAAAGCACTTACTAAGGCATTAGATATCATCAATAATCCTATATTATTTCTAAGCTCATTTATATTATAGAAATTTCTTAGGATTATTGATGTTACTAAATCGCAAGAAAAGATTATTAATATTAGTAGACAGTTAGATATTATTGATTCTTCTATTGTCATTTGAACTATATTCTTATATATGAGTATATTTATCATAAATATTATTACTGTAATAGCTCCTTTGTATTCTGTCTTATATAAAATCGTTGTTATTATTGATAGCAAAAATAGCAGACATGCGTTTTTAATAGTCAATATTTTGTCATCACTTTGAACTATTTTTTTTATTACATATAAACTGGTGGTAGAAATCAATAATGAATTAAATATTTTAACGCAAACCTCTAACATGTCTAACTACCTCCTTTTTGTTGTCTCTTGATACTGAATCTGTTTCTTCGCCTGTTTTAAATTTTATCTTATTTAATTTTTTATTATAACTTACTATTTGTTCTGAATTTACTATTGTTCCTCTACATGATTTAAAAAATCTACTGTCTAAATTCTTTAGCACACTTTTTATTGTACCTTGTATTGGATAAGTTCCATATATAGTTACAATTTTACATACTTTGCTTTCTGGTTCTCTTTCAATATACAATATGTGTCTTAGCTCTATACTATATGCAGTATTTTTGTACGTGTATCTTAGGACTTTATGTCTGTTATTATAGTGTTTAATACATATTAATAATGATTCTCTTAACTTAGATTCACACCTGTCTAATTTATTAATGAAATCAACCAGCATTAATCTTTTACCTAGTGCTTCATATTTATATTCTGAGTATGATGATATTATTATAATCATTGATACCCAGTCATCATATTCTTCTCTTATCCGTCTTGCTGCATCAAGACCAGAGCCTTCTTCTGTTCTAATATCCAATAAATATACTTTAAATCCATCATCTGTTTGTGCGTACTTCTTCCAAGCATCATTATAGCCGCTGTATGTATGAAACTTATATTCTATGTCGTAATTCATCATAAACTTTTCAATTTCGACGCAGTATTTCTTCAACAAGATCTCCTCGTCTTCACAAATTACAAAATTTATCATTATTTCGCCACCCTACCTACTTGTTTTAATTTTACCATATTTTTCCAATTGTGTTTTCATAAAATAAAAGAACACTTAGCTTTTTGTGTCCCTTTTTTATATATTATTTTCTTTTGTTAACTTTTAGTTTACTTTTTATCTTTTTTGTTATTTGCGGACTTTTATCAGATATTATTGATGTATGAAATACAAACCATAATACTAATATTAATATAATTATGTATATTATTCTACCAATTGCCGGATCCTTTATAGTATAGAATATTGATGCTGAAGCAAAAAGTAGGTTTATGCCATATATTATTAAAACTGTTGTTCTTTGTGAAAAATTCATTCCAAGTAATTGGTGATGTAAATGTTGCTTATCTGCTTTAAATGGGGGCTCTTTCTTTAGTAATCTCCTTATTATAGCAAACAATGTGTCAAGAATTGGGATACCTAGAATTGTTATTGGAATAAAGAATGATATTAAAGCTGGTCCTTTAAATTCTAATAAGGTAATTACTGATATAATGAATCCCATAAACATGGAACAATCTCCAGCAAATATTGATGCAGGATAAAAATTGTGAACTAAGAACCCTAGAGTAGATCCTAGCATTATAAATGTTAAGATTATTACTAGACTATCATATCTGCCTTGATAAATACTTATTATACCTATTGTTAAGTAGAATATACTACTTATTCCACCACTTAAGCCATCTAGTCCATCAATTAGATTTATTATATTAGTACATGCTACTATAAATATTAATGTTATAGGGTATGACCATATACCAAAGTCTATAGAAAAGCCAAAAGCAGTAATATTATTTAATAAAATTCCTCCATAAAAAACTATAACTGCTGCGGCACATAATTGTCCTATTAATTTTTGACTAGCTCTTATTGATTTTATATCATCTATTATACCTGTTAGAATTATAATAAAGCTTCCAATTAGTATTGAATTCATTTTTATACTCTGCTCGCCAAAAAGCATGTATCCAAATAGGAAACTTAAAAATATTCCCACTCCTCCGAGCAACGGTGTTGGCTTTTTGTGAATATGTCTATTTCCCTCATCACTTCTAGGCATGTCTATAGCACCAATGTGGATAGCTATTTTTTTCATTAGTATCATTATAAGTGATGAGAATATAAATGTTACTAAAACTATCTTACTTATATTTAGTATCTGTAATTTCATAATCTCACTTCTTTCTAATAAGATTATATCAAATTTAAGCTATTTGATAAACAGAAATTACTTTTTATAAAGAATAGCAACTTTTTAATTATAATTAGGTCTCATTTAAATCTCTTATTTTTTCTAAAAGAACTCCTGTTCCATCTGCCACTGAGGTTATTGGTGATGTTGCTAGTAAAATGGGAACATTTAACTTTTCTTTTAATAGAGCTGATAATCCCTTCAACTGACTACCTCCTCCGGTTAATAATATTCCTTTATCAACTATATCGGCTGATAGTTCTGGTGGAGTCTGTTCTAAAACATTTATTACCTCCTGGGTTATTTTGGCTGCACTTTTTGATAGAGCATCTTTTATTTCTGATTGATTTACTTCTATGGTGCTTGGCAGTCCTGTTATTAGATCTCTTCCTTTTACTTCGAATTTTAATTTTTTGTCTGCTTTATATACATTAGCAAAATTAATTTTAATATTTTCTGCTGTTTTTTCACCTATTAGTAACTTATATTTTTCTCTTATATATTTTACGATATCATGATCAAAGGTATCTCCTGATACTTTTATTGATGAGGATAATACTATTCCATTTAGTGATAATACGGCTATATCTGTTGTTCCTCCACCTATATCTATTATCATATTAGCAGTTGCTTCTTCTATATTCATTCCTGCCCCAATTGCTGCCACTTTAGCTTCTTCTTCAATATAAACCTTACTTGCACCTGTTCTCTCGGCTGCTTCTTTTATAGCATTTCTTTCTACTGGTGTTATGTTTGAAGGACAACATATTAAAATTTTGGGTCTTTTAAATAAATTGTTTATTTTTAGTTTTTTGATAAATTCATTTAGCATTATTTCAGCTATTTCAAAATCAGCTATAACTCCATCTTTCATTGGTTTTATAGCTTTTACTTTTTCCGGAGTTTTGCCTAACATTTTACTGGCTTCTTCTCCGACAGCTATCACTTTTTTCGTTTCTTTTTCAATAGCTACGATACTTGGCTCATTTAGTACTATACCTTCACCTTTAACATAGATTAATACATTAGCAGTTCCTAAGTCTATTCCTATATCTTTTGATATCATTAATTCACTTCCCCTCAATTTAATTGTTTTATTATTTAAAAAAAAGAGTAATTTTTACTCTCCTGTTTTTGCTAATTCTTTTCCTAAGTAAAGAGTAGGATCAACTACTTGTCCATTTGTATAAAATTCAAAATGTAAATGATTTCCCATTTCCTTATCTAATTCATTAGTTCCACTTTTTCCTATTATCTGACCTTGATTAACAGTATCTCCTTTTTTTACACTTACTTCAGATAGACTTTGGTAAATTGAAATGCAATCATTATCATGCTTTATTTCAACTATTTTTCCTAAGTTCTCATCTTCTTTTACATCTGTTACTGTTCCATCTAAGACTGATACAACATCAAAAACATTTGCATTTATAAAATCTATACCTGAATTTTGCATGTATGTATTATCATGATAAATTATTGATTTTTCCTGCTTAGAAGATTCACCTTTATAGTCATAAAAGTATTTACCTATTTCTACAGATTGATCTGTGTATGGATAGATTACTTTTTTGTCAGTGTTAATAACAGCTACATCATCTTCTATTATTGCTTCTGAAACATATGTTAAGTTTTGTGGCTCTTTACTGTCTTCCTTCTTACTTATAATTGTAGTAGTGAAAATGGCTCCAATTATAAATAAGGCTATAGTACTTGGAATAACAAATGGCTTTAATTTTCTCTTTTTCATTTTTTCACCTCATTATAAGTTTTTACCAAAAAAAAAGATTTATACTTCTTTTATACAATTTTTATAGAAGTAAATAAATCTGATAAAAAATTAGTCACTAAATATATTAATGATATTCCAATTAAGAAGTAAAAAACTCTTGCTTGCATTATTTTATTTTTTTTAAAAATTTGATTTATATTAACAGAATCCATGGCCCAAATAACTACTATAGTAACAAATACATATAGAAAAAATTTATATCCCATTATTTTTTTCCTCATAAGATAATATTTTTTTAATTCTTCTTTGATGCTTTTCTAGTGGTGATGCTTGAGTATTTACAAATGTTGTTATAATGTCTAGAGCATCTTTTAAGCTCGTTTTTTCACCAAATGCTACTATATTTGAATCATTGTCTATTCTTGTTACTTCTGCTTCTTCCTTGTTTATTACTTTAGCGCATCTAATACCTTTTACTTTGTTGCAGGCTATACTTATACCTATTCCAGATCCGCATATGGCAACACCGAAGTCCACATTACCTTTAGCAACATTTTCTCCTAGTATAAAAGCATAATCAGGATAGTCAACTGACTCATTGCTATCTGTTCCATAATCAATTATTTCATAGTTACGTTTTTCTAGTTCTTCTTTAATTTTACATTTTAGTTCAAAACCTCGATGATCATTTGCTATTCCTATTCGCATTTTTGTCCTCCTCTTAATAGGTTATTGTAATACACCTTGTGCCTCTTGATTTGTCTGTGCCAAATTACTATCATTATTTGCTACACAATCTGCAGTAATTTCAAAACCATAAAACTTTTTTTCATTATTATTGTCATTGTTACCAATGGTATTATCTGTTATATTGTTGCCTTTATTTAAAGCCATTTGCTTTCTTTGTTGTAGATTAAGTTTTACTTGTGTAAAAATGGTCCATTTATAATCTGGATATTTTTCTTCGGCTACTTTTTCTATACCTCTTAAACTATCAAAAATACTTTTTTCTTTTGCGTAAACTAGTATTCTAGCATTATCATTATTTTCATCAGTAGTAGTTGGACCTAAACTATTTGTATTTTTTCGTTCAAGTATTGATGAGTTGTTTACACTGCCATCATGAACCATTATTCCTATATCATTTTCTAAACCTTTACCAATATATGTTGTAAAATCTGCTGAAGATATTTTATTATTATTTTTACATATTGTTTTTGCATTATTATCCATTGCTTTGGTAATTGCATATAGTATATCTAATAAGTTTTGCTCTTGTTTTTCTTTTGTCTCTTCACTAGTAGCTTCATTGTTTTCAACTGGTGCTTTTTTATATGATAAAGTGCCCTTACAATTAACTGTAAAACTTATTTTTCCGCTATCCTCATCATATACATAAGTAGATTCATCATAATTTGATAAAATCATATTCTTAAATTTACTACTATTAGTTGGCCATAATGAAATTTCAGCCTTCTTTGTATCTACTGGATTTGGATATACAGCCAAATCAATATCAGAGTATGATACATCTTCACTCAAAGTTTTGGCACTAAGTTCTGATCCTTCATAACAAATATTGCTGGCAGCTTTTTTGAATGACTTAGCTGTTACATAATAAGATTTTCCTTTTGATGTTTGAATTGTTCTTGTTACAAGTGGTGTTCCAACCGTTCCTAATATAGCTACTATAGCAACGGCCGCTAATACTTCAACTAATGTAAAGCCTTTACTATTTATTTTTTTCTTTTTATTCATCTCTTTTTTCATATTAATCCTTTCTATACATGTTTATTTTTTGTAGTGTATCTATATATTGATTTTATCACGTTATTATTTATATTGTAACAATTTTAGATATATATTATGTAAATTTTACAAATAATATTGTTGTTACTATTTAAAAATTTTTATAAATTAAAAAAACTGCAATTATGCAGCTTCATTATTTGTAAATCCGTATTTTTTGTTGAACTTATCAACTCTACCAGCACGTGATGCTCTACTTTGTTTTCCTGTATAGAATGGATGGCATTTTGAACATACTTCTATATTAATCTCTGATTTTGTTGATTTTACTTTAAATGTTTCTCCACATGCACAAGTTACTGTACATTCTTTTGTTTCTGGATGTATTCCTTTTTTCATACTATCTCTCCTTCCGCCATGACATCTAAAAGTCATAGTAATTAATTGCGTTATTAGTATAACAACTTTTGTTTTACTTTTCAAGCTTTTTTGATATTTTACTAATTATTTTTTGGGATATTTTTTGATAACCTATTCTATTTGGATAATAACTATTGGGATTTGAAAAGGAATCTTTATCATAATTTAGAATATCATCTATCGAAATATATACAACATCTTTATTTTCTTTATACATTTTATTTAATTTATCTATTCCACTATTAGTTAGACTATTATAAGCCTTACTTTTATAATAACCTATTATATATATTTTACCTGGATAATACTTTTTTATTTCTTTTATTAACATGTTAAAATCATCAGTTATGTTAGAAATAATACAATCTAATTTATATTCTGTTTTTACATTTGTTATATTTAAATTGTATATTAAATCATTTAAGCCTATAGAAATAGTTAGAATTTCTGTCTCTCTTAGCGTTTTTCTAATATTATATTCTCTGTTTTTTAATTTTATCTTTTTATTTATTAAAATATATTCATATAATTTTTCAATACTCATATTTTTATTTGAAAATGATTTTATATATTGATTTAATTTATTTTGTTCTTTTAAAAAATTTTTTACGTAATCACTATATCCGTAATCAATTCTTCCAAAGGAATCTACTCCTATTGCCAGGGCATCTCCTAGCGATGTGTAGTTTATGTTATTTTTATCATTCTTTCTATATATGAAAAAAATAGATGTACATACTAATATTAAGATTATTAGGAATTTATATTTTTTTATTAATTTCATGTTTCCTCCAAAAAAAGAAATATAATCAATAAATTATATTTCTTTGATTGAAAGTTTAGCACCTACATCTTCTAATTTTTCTACAATCTGTTCATATCCTCTTAATATATGCTCTACGTTTGTTATAACTGTTGTCCCTTCTGCTGTTAGGGCTGCTGCTACCATAGCTGCTCCTGCTCTAAGGTCTGTTGCAACAACTTGAGAGGCAGTTAATTTAGTAGGGCCTGTAATTGTTGCAGTTTGATTATTTATGGTAATATTAGCTCCCATACTCCTTAAATATGGAATATGCATGAATCTATTTTCCCAAATTGTTTCTATTACTTTTGAAGTTCCTTCACATTTTGTTAATAGTACTGTAAATGGCTGTTGCAAGTCTGTTGGAAAACCTGGATACACTGCTGTTTTTATAGTTGTTGGACGATATGTGTCCTTTTTTGATACTATTGCATAGTCTGCTCCAACTTCTATATCCACTCCGATTTCTTCTAACTTTGAAATTAGCGAATCAATGTGTTCTGGAATTATATTATCTATTTTTAGCTGTCTACCGCATAGTGCACCTATTATTATATAGGTTCCAGCTTCAATTCGATCTGGAATAACTTCATGGAAACACTTGTGAAGATAATTAACTCCCTCTATTTTAATTGTTGAAGTTCCGGCTCCTGTTATTTTGGCCCCCATATTGTTTAAAAATGTTGCAACGTTTACTATTTCAGGTTCTTTGGCAGCATTATCTATTATTGTTGTACCTGATGCTCTTACTGCTGCTAGCATGATGTTTATTGTTGCTCCCACTGAGGCAATATCTAAGTAAATGTTTGCACCTTTTAATTCGTCAGCTTCTACAGTATATTTATTTTTATCAACTGTTATTTTGGCTCCTAAAGCTTCAAATCCCTTTAAATGTTGATCGATTGGTCTTTCACCTATTGAACATCCACCTGGAAAATACATTGATGCTTTTTTATACTTTCCAAGTAAAGCTCCCATAAAATAATACGAAGCTCTTAGTTTTTTGGAAAATTTTTCACCAATTTCAGAATTTATAATATTTTTAGGATTAATAATTATACTTTCACTAGCTCTTTTTATATCTACATTTAAAAATTTTAAAATATCACAAAGAGCCTCTGTGTCTGTTATTTCTGGTATGTTACAAAGAGTAGTTTCTTCATCAGAAAGAATTGCTGCTGGAATGAGTGCTACTGTGGCATTTTTTGCACCACTTACTCTTATCGTTCCGTGTAGTTCACGTCCTCCTGATACCTCTATTATTTTCATTAAACCGCCTCCACTCATTATATTTTATATTGATTCTCTACATAAAGTGACAATTTCTTTTATTCTTTCTTTGATTACTTGTTCTCCACTTGAAATAATTTTACGTGGATCATAGACTTTTTTGTTGCATTTTATATATTTTCTTACCGCCTTATTCCAAGCAATTTGTAAATCAGTGTTTATATTAATTTTACTTATTCCACAAGATATACATTTTTTTAATTGATCTTTTGGAATTCCTGTTCCTCCATGCAATACTATTGGTATCGGAATGTTACTACTTATTTTACTTATTGTCTCAAAATCCAAATTGGGCTTCTTTTTATATATTCCATGAACACTTCCTATTGCTGGAGCTAGGGCGTCTATTCCAGTAGCATTATAGAACTCTATACACTCTTCAGCTGTTGTATTTCGCATAGAGTTTTGTGATGATGTGGTACCTATATAGCCAAGTTCTGCTTCTACGCTTACTCCTTTTTGATGAGCATAATTTACAGTTTTAGTTGTTATACTTATATTTTCTTCTATATTTTTTTTCGATGCATCTATCATAACAGAAGAAAATCCAGCATCTATAGCCTTTTTACAGCTTTCAAAACTGCTTCCATGATCTAAATGTAAACATACAGGTATAGTTACATTTAAATCTTTTATCAGACCACTAATCATCATCGATACTGTATTATATCCACCTATATATTTTATTGCACCTTCACTTACTCCTATTATTACTGGGGTTTGAAGTTCATTACATTCTTCTAATATGTATTTTGCCCATTCACAATTATTGATATTGAAATGTGGGACTGCATACTTATTTTCTTTAGCTTTTTTTAACATGCTATTTAAATTTTCCGGCATATAACTTCACCACTTTTATCATAAGGAGAACTACTATTTTTGTCAACAATATCAATGAAATTAAATATAAATTAACGTAAAATTAAGTAACTAAGTATTTAATAGCGATAACAATTAAAATTATAATTCCTAAGTAAGTAGCTTTTAATCCAAATCTTTCTGATAGCTTTTTTCCTAAAATCAAGCCTATTAAGGTAAATATGAAACTCGTAATAGAAAATATAGTAGATGCTGAAAAGATTGTTTTCTTCATTAAGCCCAATCCCAATCCTACGGAAAAACTATCCAGGCTTACTGTTAGAGAGAATAAAATTATTGAAAGAATATTTGTTATACTTCCTTTTTTCTCCTCTTTTCTTGACATATACATTTGAATAGCAATAATAAATAATATTATAGCAACCACTTTGTTAGCATCAGTAACTAAATAGTTCATTTTTTGTCCTATGAGTGAACCTAATACTGGCATAAAGAAGTGAAATAGACCGACACTTATACTTAAAATAAGTATTTTCTTTTTTTCAATGTTATTAGTACCATATGCTATTGCTAAAGAAAAAGCATCCATGCTTAAGCCTATGGCAATAAAAAAATATATAAGTTGTTGTTGCATTTTATCACCTTATATATTTTATTCTTTAATAACTTAAAAATACTTATCTATAATTTCTTTTATTATTGAGGTATATTTTACATCTTCTATTTTTGTATCATCTTCGGTTTCTACTAGACAAAGAGGTGGAAATAAAACACACCAGAAATTTTTACCTAAGCCATCACCTAATGTTACTATAAGTGATTCATAATCTCCTTCTTCATAAGTAACTCCTTTATATTTTTTTTCTGGAAAATAATTCATTCCATAATCGATAGAGTAATTTATTTTACTATTATTCTCTAGCAAAGTATTTTGCACTATATCTCCAAACGTTGACATCTGTTCATGAATACTCTTTCTAGTACTTGTTATATCTTTTGGGGTATATTTTATTGCTGATATTTCTGGTTTTAAGTTATTTACTACTTGTTTTTTCAAGTTTTGGTCACTTTCATTATCACTATTAGCTATTACTCTAAAACGGATTGAATTTTTGGGAATAATAACATCTGCAGGTTTATCTATTGGTAAAATTACTATTAATATAGCTATTATTATTAGAGCTTTTTTCATATTAAAACCTCACTTTCAAATTTATAGTGAGGTTTATTTTAAATTTTTATACATTTTTATAAAATATTTTTAAATATAAATAACATTCTGTCTCTATCTGATAAATCTTTTTTTACTATTACTGTTACATTATCCAAATATTTTTCAATTATTTTCTTTATATCATCTGCTTGAGTTTGACCAATTTCAAATGCTACTAAACATTTATCTTTCATGTGCTTATCAATATCTTTTAATATTTTTCTGTAACAATCCAGTCCATCTTCTCCAGAGTATAAAGCTAGCTTGGGTTCATTATCCTTTACTATCTTCTCAATTTCTTCAGTTGTTTTTATGTATGGTGGGTTTGATATAATAACATCATATTTTTTGCTAACATTAGTAAACATATCACTTTCTATTAAATTAGCTTTAGAATCTAAGTTTCCACAGTTTTTGTGGGCAACTTCTAAAGCTTTAGAGCTTATATCTACTAAATCCACAGTTTTTGTGGAAACTTTTTTTTCTAGAGTTAGGCCAATTACCCCACTTCCACACCCTAAATCGATAATATCCACAGGTTCTGTGAAATATTTTTTAATATAATTAATGGTGTTTTCAACAAGTTCTTCTGTTTCAAATCTAGGAATTAAAACATTATTATTTATTTCAAAATTAATACCATAAAAATTAACATTACCTATAACATATTGAAGTGGTGTTCCTTGTTCTAAGGCTTCAACCTCTTGTTTATATTTTTCTTCTACTTCTTTAGAGACAGATTCATGTAAATATAATAATAATTCTAAAGGATTTTTGTTAATTAATTCAGCTAGTAAGAACTTGGCATGATCAGAATGTATATGCTTTTTTCCATAAACCAAAAGGTCTTCAATGGTCATTTTATTCTTCTCCCATTAGTTTTCTTTTTTGATCTTCTTGAATTAGTGCATCTATAATATCATCTAAATCACCATCTATAACTCTGTCTAAGTTTTTTGTGGTAAAACCAATTCGGTGATCTGTTACTCTATTTTGTGGATAATTATAAGTTCTAATTTTTTCTGCTCTGTCACCAGTTCCTATCTTACTTCTTCGCTCGGCACCGGCTTCTTCTTGCTGCTTTTGTAGCTCTAGTTCATATAATCTTGTCTTTAAAACTTTCATAGCTTGTTCTTTATTTTGAATTTGGCTTCTTTCATTTTGACATGTTACAACTGTATTAGTAGGGAGGTGAGTGATTCTAACTGCTGAGTCAGTTGTATTAACTCCTTGTCCTCCGCAACCACTTGATCTATATATATCAATTCTTAAATCATTTGGATTTATGGTAATATCAATATCATCATCAGCCTCTGGCATTACTAGTACTGTAGCAGTTGATGTTTGTAGTCTACCATTTGATTCTGTTACTGGAACTCTTTGTACACGATGAGAACCACTTTCATACTTTAAAAGTGAATAAGCATTTTTCCCCTTAATAATAAATTCTATTTGGCTAAAGCCACCAGCAGCTCCATCAACGGAGTTATATACTTGATATGAAAAACCCTTCTTTTCAGCATATCTCGTATACATTCTAAATAAGTCTCCAGCAAAAATATTGGCCTCGTCACCACCTGCTGCACCTCTTATTTCCATAACTACGTTCTTTCCATCATTTGGATCTTTTGGTATTAATAAAATCTCTAATTCTTTTTCTAATTCTTCTTTTTTCTCTTCACTTTCTTTTAGTTCTTCTCGAGCCATCTCTCCAAGTTCAGGATCTTTAATCATTTCCTTTGACTCTTCTATATTAGTTAAAAGCTTCTTATATTTTCTATAGCAAACAACCGCATCTTCTAATGAAGCCATTTCTCTAGAATACTCTTTTGTCTTTCTTAAATCCTTTAATACTTCTGGATCAGATAAAGATTTTTCTAAAGATTCATACTTTTCTAAAATTGCTTCCAGTCTTTCTATCATATTATCATCCCTTTCAAGTTATCGTTATTATATCACGATTAAATTATTATTGGCAAATAGTCATTTTAAAAGAAAAAACTAGATTACTGTTCTAGTTCTAACTCATCTTCATCTATTACTACTAAGTCCTTTAACTCATCATTAGTATCTTCTGAGTAATCTTCATCATCACCATCATCATATGAGTCCTCTTCTGAATCAGATTCAGGATCTTCTTTTATTTCTTCAATTTCTTCATCATCATCTTCATCTGTTACTTTTACTACTTTATCAGATGTATGACGTGATCTTAAATCCCATGTACCATCCTCTAATAAAATAAATCTTTTATCAGTTGATAAGGCTGTATAATAATCAGCTATTTTAGTTTCAAATGCCTTTGCTGGTAAATCTAATAATTCAATTATTTTTTTAAATAAGTCGGCTGTATTAAGCGATTTTTTGCTTTCTTCTAAAATTAAATTTGTAATATCTTTATTTGATAATAATTCTAATTCCTCTTTTGTCATTTTATTTAACATGTTGACCTCCTATATTCAAAACATTATATGCATGTTTTAATATTTTGCATGGGTAAAAATTTACCAACAAATTTTATAGCATATATCTTATGGAAATACAATACTTTTTTTACATTTTTTCTGGAACTCTTATAGCAAGTACATCTAATAACATAGTATTTATATCATATACTAATTTTGTTAATACTAACCAAGATTCTTGTAATTTCTGATCTTTTTCTGTTAATACTTTATTTTCTGCATAAAATTTATTGTACATTGATGTTAATCTATACAAATATTCAGCTATATCGTTTAAAGATTTATATTCAAAAGCTCTATTTAAAATTACTGGTAATTCTAAAATTGTTAAGGCTAGATCTTTTTCTAACTCATTTTTAAAACAATATATTTTTTCTTGTTTTAAATCAACCGCTTTTTTTAACAATGATTTCATTCTTATAGTTGAATATAGTAGGTATGGGCCAGTTTTCCCCTCTAAGTCGGCAAATTTTTCAACTTCAAATACATAATCAGTTCCTCTATATGGTAATAAGTCAGCATATTTTAAAGCAGCTATCGCAACATCTTCAGCAACTGAATCTTTTTCTTCCTCACTTACTGTTTCCGGATTAATTCTTTTTAAAGTTTCTTCTTTTACTAATTTAATTAATCCTTTTAATGACATAACGCCGCCATCACGAGTCTTAAATGGCTTTCCATCTTTGCCATTCATTGTTCCAAAACCAACAAAGTTTAGTTTTACATTATCATCAACTAAGCTAGCTAGGCGAGTAGCACGGAATACTTGTTCAAAGTGAAGTTCTTGTCTTCCATCTACACAGTACCAGATTTCATCTGGATTATACTTTTTCTTACGTTCTAAAATTGTTGCTAAATCAGTTGTTGCGTATGATAAAGTGTTATTTGATTTAATAAATAGAAGTGGTGGCATTGGTGATGTATCTGTATCTTTTTTTACTTCTACTATTTTAGCATTATCGCTGTCTTGAAGAAGATTTTTTTCTTCAAATATGGTCTTTAATTCGTCAAAATACTCAGCAGCATCACTTTCTCCTTGCCATAACTCGAAGTTGATATTAAGACGATTATAGACTTCTTTTATATCTTTTTTTGATATTTCTACAACTTTTTTCCACAAATCATAATAACCTCTTGTATGGCTTTGTATTTTTAGGGTCACATTTCTAGCTTCTTCTAGGTATGATTCATCTTCTTTAGATTTATTAGAGGCATATGGATATATTTCCTCTAGATCTCTATTTGTTATTGGTAAATTTATATCACTATAGTCTCCAGTATATGATTCATTAAAATAATCTAGTTCTGGATATCTTTTCTTTATTTCTAAGACAACTAATCCAAGTGGTCTACCATAGTCACCAAGGTGGGCATCACCTAGTACTTCATATCCTAAAAGTGCTGCTAGTCTTTTTAATGCTTCACCAATATTAGCAGATCTTAAATGACCTACATGGAGAGCTTTGGCTACATTGGCACCTCCGTAATCTATTATTACCTTTTTTGGTGAAAGTTTATCAATATTATTTTCAATATTATCACTGATACTATTTAGACAATTGATAAGGAAAGAATCACTTAAAGTAATGTTTATAAAGCCAGGGCCAGCTATATTAGTATTAATAAAATGATCATTTTTATCTAATTCTTTTTTTATATCTTCTGCTATTTTGCGAGGATTTTTTCCATATTTTTTAGCTAATGTCATAGCATCATTTATCTGATACTGACCAAGATCCTTTCTACTAGATGGTTTTAAAGTTAAATCATTAATTTCATAACCGGCATTTTTACATATTTCTTTTAAATCTTTTTCAATATTTTTTATTATACTCATTTAAATCACCTCTACTTTATATGTAAATTCTTCTTCTATTTTATAATTTATTTCAATACTATTATTATTGTAAGTAATATTTGTTGTATAAATATTTAGGTTTAAGATTTTTTTCAAGTCTTTTATTAATACTCTGCCAGTAGTTAACTCATTATTTATAAAGTTATACTCCATCAATATAGCTTCATTTTCTCTAGTTAAAATACCTTTATCATAATAATATTTAACTAATGTATTATCTTTTTCTTTATATGTTAAGACTCTATTATCTTCCTGATAGTGAGCGGTAGTCTCAAAAAACGTATTGCCTTCTTCATTTGAAATAGAGACTTTTATTTTGATTTTTGCCATTTAATCACCTATATGAAATTTCTGGTACGATTATAACATATAATTATAAATTTTAATACATATTTTGTTTTTTTATTTAAATACTAATAAAGAAAGGAGCTTTTTATGAAAAAATTTATTTCAAGATTAATTATATTTTCTTTCTTTACTTTTATTATTGGTATTGGTGGTATTTTTATATACGTTAAAACAGCTCCTAAAATACAAATTAATACTGCTAATAGTTTGGTTTTATATGATAATACTGAAAGTGTTTTTTTTCAAGGCAATGAATCAAAAGAATGGGTTAGTTTAGATAATATTTCAGAGTATTTAATAAAGGCCACTATTTATACTGAGGATAAGAATTTTTATAAGCATAATGGTTTTGATTTTTTTAGAATTTTAAAGGCTAGTTATATTAATATAAGTAGTAGATCAACAAAACAAGGTGCTTCTACTATAACACAGCAGTATGCTAAAAATTTATTTTTAGATTTTGAAAAAACTTGGAAAAGAAAATGGGATGAAATGTGGTATACCTTAAGAATCGAAGCTAATTACTCTAAAGATGAAATATTAGAAGGATATTTAAATACTATTAATTATGGGCACGGTAAGTATGGAATTGAAAATGCTAGTAGGTTTTATTTTGATAAATCTGCCAAAGATCTTGATTTAGCAGAAGCAACTATTCTTACTGGTATTCCAAAGTCGCCTTCTAATTATTCACCTTTAGTAAACTTAGAGCTTGCTAAAAAAAGACAACTTTCTATACTTAAATTGCTGGTTAAAAACAATATAATAACAGAAGATGAATTAAATGATGCTTATAATGAAGAATTAAAATTTTATGGAAAAGATAATGAAGATGAATTAAGTACCATTATGTATTATCAAGATGCTGTTTTAAAGGAATTAAAAAAAATAGATAAAATACCTATATCTTATAATGATAATAAGGGATTAAAGATTTATACTAATTTAGATTTAAAGGCTCAGCAGATTTTAGAAAAAAATGTTAAAGAGAGTATTCCTGATGAGTCAAAATTAGAAACAGCCGCTGTGATGATGAACCCTAATACTGGTGGAATAATAGCTTTAGTTGGTGGAAGAGATTATAATAAGTCATCATATAATAGAGTAACTGATTCATTAAGACAAGTTGGTTCAACGATGAAACCTTTTCTTTACTATGCTGCTTTAGAGAATGGTTTTACATCTAGTTCAGCTTTTACAAGTGAAGCAACAACCTTTACTTTTAATGATCAAAGTGATTATTCACCTAAAAATTATAATGAAAAGTATGGGAACAAGCCAATATCTATGGGAACAGCAATTGCCTATTCTGAGAATATTTATGCTGTTAAAACTCATTTGTTTTTAGGAAGCGATGCATTAATAAATGTTGCTAAAAGAGTTGGTATAACTAAAAAACTTGAAGATGTTCCATCCCTTCCTTTAGGTACAAATGAAATTAGTATAATAGAAATGACAACTGGTTATTCTGCTTTTGCCAATTCTGGATATAAAGTTACTCCTCATTTAATTGAGAAGGTAGTTGACAATGAAGGTAATGTTCTTTATGAATGTAAAAATAAAAAAGAATTAGTTCTTAATTCGAGTTTAACTTTTATCCTAGATAATTTATTAACTGCTACATATGATCCAGATTATATTGATTATAATTATCCTACTGCTATTAGCTTATCTTCAAAATTAACACATAAATACGCTCTTAAGAGTGGTACTACTAATGGAGATAATTGGAATATTGGTTTTAATAAAGATGTTGTATGTGCTGTATGGGTTGGTTATGATGATAATAGTTATTTAAAATCTTCTGAGTATAAATATTCACAAAATATTTGGTACAAATCTATTGAAGGATATGAAAATGGCAAACCTGATTCATGGTATGAACTACCTAAAAATGTATCTGCAGTTTTAGTCGATCCTATTTCTGGAAAACTGGCTACTGATAGCACAGAAAAGAAAAAAATGATGTATTTTATTAAAGGGACTGAACCTACTGATACTATGCAGACATTTGATGAAAAAAGTAGTTCATATAATTCTCAATAATTGACATCCAAATAGTTAAATGGTATATTAATAATAGGAGGAATTTGTATGAATGAAGATACTTTAGATAGACAAGTTAAAGAAGATAGAGCCTTACTTTTATTGACCGGAATCATTAATTTTCCTGTTGGTTTTGCTTTATATTTCTATTTTAAGGATAAAAAAGGAAAGGAAGATTATGCTAAATTTGCTAGGATGAGTGGTTACCTTGGAGTATTCTTATTAGTATTTTTAATTGCTTCTTTATTAATTGTGTATATGTCATATTTATTTAATAGTTGTTTTTAGAATTATTAGCCATATTCAGTGGCTTTTTTTTTGGCATTTTGATATAATTATTAAGATGGAGGAGTATATGAAGATGGTTATTATTGTTTGTATTGTTTTAATTGTATTAATTATTATTGGTATCTTTTGTAGAATTTGTAAGAACAAATTTAGATTTGTAACTATAAAAATGGATGAGGCTTTAAATGCGATAGATTTACATTTGCAAAAAAAGAAAGAATTATTTGAAAGAGTTAGACCTATTGTAGCAAAAGAATTAGATACAAATGATGTTTTTGATTATTTGGAAAATTCTCTAGATCTTAGCCAAATAGAAGTTAATGATCTATATACTAGAGCATATAATGATTTGTTTAAAATAATAGATGATAATGATAGCTTATTAAAAAATGAAGAATTATCAGTAATTATTGATGATATTAATAATAATGAAACTGATTTATTAGCAGCTGTAAAATTTTATAATGATTCTGCGGTTATATATAATGGATTAGTAGATTCTTTTCCATCTAAGATTATTGCTTTTTTTAAGAGATATAAAAAATGTGAATTTTATAATAATAAAAAGAGAAAAATATATGATATTTTAAATGAGGAATAGGGATGATTTGATGAGTTTTATTGATAATATCAAAAGCAGGGCAAAAAGATGTAAGGTTAAGATAGTATTACCTGAATATGATGATATTAGGGTATTAAAAGCAGCTGTTCTAGCAACTAAAGAGAGGATTTGTAATGTTGTTATTATTGGCTCACTTGAAAAAATTAAAATGACTTGGAGTGATTTTGATTCTAATGGGATTGAAATAATTGATCCAAATACAAGTGATCTTACGGAACAATTTGTGAATAAATTAGTTGAAATTAGAAAAAATAAGGGTATGACATATTTTATGGCAAAGGAATTATTACTATCAGACTATATGTATTTTGCTTGTATGATGGTAAAGTTAGAACTAGCTGATGGAATTGTATCAGGAGCTTGTCATTCTACTTCTAATACATTAAGGCCAGCTTTACAAATTATTAAAACAGATCCTAAATGCAAATTGATTTCAGCATTTTTCTTAATGGTTGTTCCAGATTGTGTTTATGGAGAGAATGGTACATTTATTTTTGCTGATTGTGGACTTGTTCAAAATCCATCATCCTTGGAACTTGCCGAAATTGCTGTTAGTAGTGCTAATAGTTTTAAATTGTTGGTGCAAAAAGATCCAATTGTGGCTTTATTATCACATTCTTCTATGGGAAGTGCTAGTCATCCTGATGTTGACAAAGTTAAAGGGGCTGTAGTCATTGCCAATAATAATTATCCTAATTATAAGATTGATGGCGAATTACAGTTAGATGCGGCCATTGTTCCAGAAATAGCTAGTGGTAAGGCTCCAAATAGTCTAGTAGCTGGTAAAGCCAATGTCTTAATTTTTCCAGATTTAGATGCTGGTAACATTGGCTATAAGTTAGTACAAAGACTTGGTAAGGCTGAAGCTTATGGACCAATATGTCAGGGAATAGCTTCACCTGTTAATGATTTATCAAGAGGGTGTTCAGTTGATGACATAATTGGTGTTATGGCAATTACTGCAGTACAAGCTCAAGAAAAAATTGTTATTTAGATAAGAAAACGACAGTTTATTGTGAACTGTCGTTTGTGTTAAATACTATTTCTATTCTATTCTCCAATCTATTGGAGTTATATTATGTTCTTTTAGAAAATCATTTGTCTTAGAAAAAGGCTTACTTCCAAAGAAACCATTATAGGCAGAAAATGGCGATGGATGAGGTGACTCAATGATATAGTGAATTGGATTTGTTATAAGCTTTTTTTTATTTCTGGCGTATGAACCCCATAGGATAAAAACAACTGGGTTATTTTTTTTGTTTATTATTTTAATGACTTCATCAGTAAACTGCTCCCATCCATGATCTTTATGCGATGTGGGATTATGTTCTTCTACTGTTAATACTGCATTCAGTAGTAAAACGCCTTCTTTTGCCCATGGTTTAAGTGAATTATGTTTCGGAAATGGTATCTTCAAATCACTTTCTAGTTCCTTAAAAATGTTTTGTAGTGAAGGTGGTTTTAAGACTTCATTGCTGACTGAAAATGATAATCCTTCGGCTTGATTTGGTCCATGATATGGATCTTGTCCTAATATTACAACCTTTACATTGTCAAAATCTGTATAGCGAAAAGCATTAAAAACTTCATTTTGTTTTGGATAAATTGTTTTACTGCTATACTCTTTTTTTATAAAATCTATTAATGATTTAAAATACTCCTTGTCATATTCTTCCTTTAATAAACTATCCCATTCATTACCTATCATAATCTACTCCTGTTTGAATCTTATTTATGATAAGATTCATTGTTTTTTATTTTAAATGCTCTATAGAGTTGTTCTAAGAGGATAACTCTAAATAGTTGATGAGGAAAAGTCATTTTTGAAAAAGATAAATGTAATCTTGATAATGATGTTATTTCTTTGCTTAGACCATAACTTCCACCTATTATAAATGCTATATTACTATTTTCGATTAAGATTTTATCTAGCTTATTTGAAAATTCAACAGATGTTAATTCTTGACCATTTATTTCTAAAGTTATTATATAATCTCTACTATTTATATGTTTTTTTATCTTTTCTCCTTCTAGCAGTATTGCTTTTTCTTTTTCTACTAGGCCTTCATCTTTTACTTCTATTATTTCTATATTTGAATATTTACTTAATCTCTTTTTATATTCTAATACTGCTTCCTTCAAGTACTTTTCCTTTATGCTACCTACCGTTATTATCTTAATCATATTATACCTCTATTATTTCTGATGGTTCTTCTTGTTCTGCTGCAATTATGTTTACATTGTAATCTTTTAAAGCTTCTCTCGTTGCTTTTAATGCTAATTCTTCTGTATTATTTTTTTCACTTATGTGAGCTAATATTATATTTTTTGTATTTGTCCCTATTATCTTTTTTAAATAACCAGCCGTTGTATTATTAGAAAGATGTCCTTTATCACTAATAATTCTTTCCTTTAAGAATCTTGGATATACTCCATCCATTAGCATAACTTCATCATGATTACTTTCTATTATGTACATATCTTTATGAACCATTCTTGATAAGAACTTACGATTAATATAGCCTGTATCAGTTACATATACTAAGCCTTTATCGCCTTCTGTGATAATAAAGCCTACTGAGTATGGTGCATCATGAGATGTATGAATTAATTCTATATGTAGGTCTATCATATCAAAATTATCATCTATGAATGTACATCTTGATTTAGGTACTTCTTCTTTTAGACTGTCATACATTGCTTCTGGAATTAGTACTGAAAGATTTGTATGCTTTATTACTGATTTTAATCCTTTTATATGATCCTTATGGTTATGCGTTATTAGTATTCCGGCAAAGTCCTCAAATGAAAGGAGATCCTCTTCTAATCTTCTTTTCAAAGTTAGATAAGGAATCCCCATATCGATTATCAAATTAACATTATCACCTATTACAATTGTGCTATTTCCTTTGGAACCACTTGCTAATACTTGAACCTTCATTAGTATAAACTCATAGCATTAAATACTACGCCTCCTCTGTATGGATATCCTCTCCATACACTAAAGTGTAAATGAACTCCTGTTGCGTATCCTGTCATACCCATACCAGCTATTACTTGACCTTTGACAACATTATCTCCAACTTTGACATAACGACAACCAGGACAAATATGATTGTATTGTGTATAATACCCATTATGGTGATCTATTACAATATATTCTCCATTAGGTCCATAACCACCTGAATAATATCCTCTACTTGTTTCTGATGCAACGACTGTACCTGATTGAGCTGCAAAAATATTTGAACCGTATCCACAACCAGCTATATCGGTTCCATCATGTAATACTCCCCATCTGTATCCAAATGGACTAGAAATACTTGAGCATGTTGCAGGCCAGCCCCATTCTCCTTTTGTGGCAATGGCTACTCCATAACCACCAGTATAGTTGGTTTTCTTTCCACCTTTTACTATAATTTCATTAATTGGTTCTTTTATTGTTGTTCTTTCTACTGTAGCAATATTTGTTGTTTCACCATTAATTTTTTGAATCTTTTGAGTAACCTTGTCCTCACCTTTTACACCGGCTTGAATTGTTTCACTGTAACCAACATATTTGCTATTATCATATTGTGTCTCCGTTGTATAGTTTTTTTTCTCCCTAAATACAACGTGATCATTTTCAACTACATTAAATTGTGGTTTAATAATTCCTAGTTTTACAACTTGGCCAGTATATAAAAGACTTTTAGCATCTGCAATTGTTGGATTAGCTATTAAAAATTCTTCTGTTGATATTTTGTTATTAAAAGCTATATCTGCTATTGTATCATTATCAGTTACAGTATAACTTTGTTGTTCATCTAATGTACCAAATAATAAATACTTACTTAATTCTTCCTTTGTTTCATATATTTTTTTGTTTATAGGAATTTTTTGTTTTTTGATAGTAATTACATTTTGGATATATATGTTTTCTATTATTTTTCCTGTATCCTCTATTTTCTTTTGTGTTTTATTAGCAAAAGCATCATATTCATCTGGTGATATGAATGATTTAACTGTACTTTCTACTGCTTGAGTGAACACCTTTTTATCTAGACAGTAGATTTTTTGACTTTTACCTTTTATTGTTTTTCCATATGTATCTTTCTTATCAACACCTCGTATTGTTATTTCATAACCACTAATCGTAAATGGAGATATGTCCTTCAACTTATTGTATATTTTCTCTACTGAAGTTATTTCGTTACTATAGGTAATTTCTTTTACTATGTCTAGCTCTGATGGAACATATACTTTATCGACATTATACTTTTTCTTTATCTCGGATTGTTTTTTGTCAATGTATGCTTCTAGTTGTTTCTTTGACTTAATTATCCCTAATGACTTTCCTTTTAAGTATATTCTGTATACGGTTTGTGGTTTATACTTTTTTTCTGTAAAACCCATAGTCAAGAAAGATGACATTAATATGATTAGACATATTATAATTTTAGATTTTTGACAATTCATTTTATCATTCCTTATTATTTTCTTTTCTTAAGTTTAAGAAGGTAGATGTATTTTTCTTAAATAATAGTTCTATTGTTGCGGTTGGACCATTTCTGTGCTTACCTATTATTACCTCACTTAAACTGTTATTATCTTCTGTTCTAGCTTCTTTATTATAGTAATCATCTCTATATAGGAAAGCTACTATATCCGCATCCTGTTCAATTGATCCTGATTCACGTAAATCGCTCATCATAGGTCTTTTATCTTCTCGTGCCTCAACACTTCTGGATAATTGTGATAAGGCAATTACTGGAACATTTAATTCCATGGCTAAGGTTTTCAGGCTTCTTGATATGTCTGATACTTCTTGTTGTCTATTAGCACCATAATTTTTTCCACCTGATATTAGTTGTAGATAGTCTATTACTACCATTCCTAGGCCCTTTTCACTACTTGCTAGTCTTCTACATTTAGCACGTATTTCACCTATTGTAATACCCGGTGTATCATCTATTACTAAATTGGTGTTAGCTAATTGGGATGATGCTTCATTAATTCTTTTCCAATCATTATTTGCTAAATTACCAGTTCTTATTTTAAAACCATCAATTTGTCCTAATGATGATAAAATTCTGAATACTAATTGTTCGGCACTCATTTCCAATTCAAATAGAGCTACTGCTTTATCTTGAGTCATTGCAACATGGGTAACGAAATTTAGAGCAAAAGCTGTTTTTCCCATGGCAGGACGTGATGCAAATATTATAAATTCATTGGGATGAAAACCAGTCGTTAGTCTATCTAGGTCATACCAACCTGTTGCTAAACCTGTTATTTCACCCTTGTTTTCAGAAAGTCTTTCCAAGTCTGACTGAGCTTTATTAAGAACTTCTTTAATACTCCTAAATTCACTGGACTTTCTGTTTTTAGCAATGTTAAAAATCTTTTTCTCTGTACTATCCAATAAATCACTAAGTGCTTCCTCTGTTTTGTAACCATCAGAAGCTATGTCTGTTGCTGTATCAATTAAGTTTCTTCTAATAGCAGACTCTTGAACCATTTCTATATAGTAATCTATGTTTGTTGCCGTTGGAACAAAGTTTAAAACTTCTGTTAAATATTCAACTCCACCTATTTCGGTAAGTTGATTTTTCTTTTTTAAATCACTTGTTACAGTTGTTAAGTCAATTGGTACTTTCTCATCCATAAGTGATACTAGAGATGAAAATATTTTACTGTTTTTTTCATTATAAAATGAATCAGGAGTTAGATTTTCACTAGCTTTTTGTAAAGCACTCTTAGATAAAAAGCAGGCTCCTAATATTGATTCTTCTGCCTCTGGATTATTTGGCATTACTCTTGTTGGCATTTTATCACCTCTATTTTATTAAGTGTACTTTTACTGTTGCATCTATACCAGGATATAGATTTATATCAACGTTATGAAAACCAAGTGATGCTATAGAAGATTTTAATACAATTTGATTTTTATCTACTTTGTAGTTTTTCTTTTCTAAAGCATCTTTTATTTGTTTTGGACTGATGCTTCCAAATACTTTGTCACCAGCACCTGTTTTTACTTTAAATTCTAAAACTACTTTTGAAAGTTCTTTTTTTAATTTTGTAGCTTCTTCTTTAGCTTTTTTTTCTTGTGATTCTCTTTTTGAATTTTCTATTTCTAATTTTCTTAGGTTTTCTTTGTTGTGAATTACCGCATAACCATTTTTTATTAAAAAGTTTTGAGCGTATCCATCTGCAACGTTTTTAATATCTCCCTTTTTCCCTTGATTTTTTAATGTTTTTACAAAAATTACTTTCATTTATTCACCTTCTTGATCTTTAATTGCTTTTTTCAAGGTTTGCTCCACTTTACTAATTGCTGTGTTTTCTACCTTAGCAGCTCCGTTGTAGCTATCACCGCCACCACCAAATTTTTCTAGAATGTTCACAATATCAAAATTGCCCAAACTTCTAGCACTTATTCCTACTGTGTCTTTTCCTATTTTGCCTATTACAAATGAGGCTTCAATGTTGTTAAAGAACAATAATGTATCAGCTACTTTAGCTAAATCTTCTCTTCTATATACAGTGTATGGAGTCGCTTTAGTGAAAGCTATTTTACCATCTATTGTTTCTATATCTGCTAAAAGCTTCTGTCTTTCCGCATATTCATCAAGATCTTGCTTTAATAGATATTGTACTTTTTTAGCACTAGCACCTAAACAGGTTAGATAATATGCCGAATAGTATGTATCAGATGTTGTCTTAAGAGTGAAGTTGTTTGTATCTAATACAATTCCTGATAGTAATACGGTAGCATAGTATGGTTCAACCTCTACATCGTAATATTCTATCAACTCTGTTATCATTTCACAAGTACTTGATACTTTGTTATCAATTATTTTAATTGCATCTTTTATTGTTGATTTTGATACATCGTGATGATCAATTATTAACTTTCTATCAAGTTTTTTTAAGGCATCTTTACTTTGAACTAAATCAGTTTTATTGGTATCTAATATTATTAACAAATTCTTTTTTAGTCTTTTATTAAGTTTTTCTTCAATATTTTCACTTTTAATTATCTTTAGATAGCCATCTAGTTCTAAGAGAACTTTTTCAACTCCCATTTCATGCTGTCTATCATCTATTATGATGTAGCATTCCTTGTTCTTCTTTGTAAGAATTGTATATAAGCCAATACAACTTCCTAAGGCATCTAAATCCATGTCCTTGTGAGCCATCAAAAATATGGTACTACTCTTTTTTATTTCTTTTCTTAATTCTTTTCTTTGATTTATTATCCCCATTTACTCCTCCTGTTTATATCAATTTTATTATACAATAAATTATTTATTTTGTCTAATTCGTACAAAATAAAAAAAACAGATATAAATATCTGAATTTTATTACTTTGTATAAGGCATTAGGGCAATAGCACGAGCTCTTTTAATTTGCTTTGCTACTTCCCTTTGATGAAGAGCACAGTTTCCAGTTACACGTCTTACTACCATTTTACCTTTTTCATTTACATATCTTTTTAAAGTTTCTGGATCTTTATAATCAACTGTAGTTTTACCAGCACACATTAAACAGATTTTCTTTTTTCTACGGTTTGTAAATTCTGCCATCGTTTTTCCTCCTTTTAGAATGGTAATTCATCATCACTAATTTCAATATTAGCACCAAAATCAGCGAAAGGATTATTATCTACATCTGTGCCCTTTGGTTGTGAGCTACTTCCAAAGTCATATGGAGTTGGCTCTGGAGCACCTGTTGGTGTAGATGAATTAGAGTTTTCTCTAGTATTAGATTGGTTTTTAGATCCCAAAAATTCAACGTTATCAGCAACAACCTCTGTAACATATCTTTTTTGACCATCGCTTCCATCGTAGCTTCTTGTTTGAATACGCCCGTCTATTGCTACTTGACTTCCCTGAGTTAAATAGTTTTTTACGTTTTCAGCTTGTTTTCTCCAAACAACAATATTTATAAAATCAGCTTCTCTTTCACCTGAGGTAGATGTAAAGTTACGATTTACTGCTAAAGAAAATGTTGCAACAGGGGTATTGTTTCCTGTATAACGTAATTCGGGATCTCTAGTTAATCTTCCAATTAAAAATACTTTATTCATATAATACCTCTTTTTCTTTTAGTCTTCTACTTTTACGATTAGATGACGAAGTAATTTTTCATTAATTCTTGAAACACGTTCAAATTCACTTATAGCTTTACTATCAGCTTCTACAACATATAAATAGTAATATCCTGTTTTGAATTTATTAATTTCATAAGCTAGTTCTCTTTGACCCATTGCCTTTTCTTCAATTATATTGGCTTTGTCATTAACTAAAACTTTCTTCATTTCGTCAGCAACTGTTTTAATTTCTGCTTCCTCCATGTCAGGTCTTACGATAAACATAATTTCGTATTTTCTCATTTTTCGCACCTCCTTTTGGACTATTCGGCTGTCTAAGACAGCAAGGAGTATTTTTAATACTCGCATGTATTATAACAGATGATATTTTTTTTGTCCAGATGTTATTTCAATTTTTAAACGTTAAATCTGAAGTGGCAAATATCACCATCCTGCATTAAATAGTCTTTTCCTTCTAGTCTTGCTTTACCAGCTTCTTTTACTTTAAGTTCGCTTCCATATTCAATTAGATCTGTATATGACATTACTTCTGCTCTAATAAATCCTCTTTCAAAATCGGTGTGGATAATTCCAGCACATTGTTTAGCATTCATTCCCTTTTTAAATGTCCATGCCCTAACTTCATCTTTTCCAACGGTAAAATAGGTTGCTAGGCCTAAAACATCATATGTAGTTCTTATTAATTTATTTAATCCAGATTCAGGAATACCTATACATTCTAACATTTCTTTTTTTTCTTCTTCTGTTAGTCCACTCAAATCTTCTTCTGTCTTGGCACAAAGACTTATTACTTTTGCATTTTCTTCTTTAGCATAATTTTTTACTTTTTCTACATATTCATTATCAGGATTTGTTAGTTCACTTTCTTTAATATTAGCTAAATATATAATTGGTTTTATTGTTAAAAAACTATATGACTTTATAATCTTTTTTTCTTCTTCTGTTAAATCTAATGTCCTAAGTGGTTTTGATGATTCTAGATGTTTTTTACATTTTTCTAATATTTCAACTTCAAGTAAATCATCTTTATTTTTTGTTGACTTAGCTTTTTTTGCTACTTTTTCTAGTCGATTATTTATTATGTCAAGATCAGAAATTGTTAATTCTAGGTTTATTGTCTCTATATCTCTTATTGGATCTATTTTTCCTTCTACATGGATAATTTTTCCATCATCAAAGCATCTAACAACTTCTAATATAGCATCAACCTCTCTAATATGAGATAGGAACTTATTTCCCAATCCTTCACCTTGAGATGCTCCTTTTACTAATCCTGCTATATCAGTAAATTCATAAGATGTAGGAATAAACTTATTAGGTTCATACATTTCTTTTAATTTATCCATTCTTTCATCTGGGACTATTACTACTCCTACATTAGGTTCTATTGTTGCAAAAGGATAGTTTTCTGCTAATATTTTTTGATTTGTTATGGCGTTAAATAATGTTGATTTTCCTACGTTTGGTAGACCAACTATTCCAGCTGTTAAGCTCATATTATTACCTCTTTCTTTCTACGTTATACTATTATATGTTATTTTTTTACTTGTTTCAATATAATTTACGAATTAATTTTCCTATAAAACAGTAAAAGAATGATTAGTATCACTCTTTTTATAATGTTGGATAAACTTTAGGTCCAATAGGTAGACCAATTATATACCATCCTACTACTAGTGCTAGCCAAGCTACGACGATTATTATAAAATATGGTCTTATTATTTCTAAAGATTTTTTTATTGTATATGGTTTATCCTTATTAAGGTTGTATATATTTAAATAACCTACATAAAGTGCAAATGATGCCATTAGTGGTGTGTATCCATTTGTTATAGAGTCACCTGCTCTCATTACAATCTGAGCAAAAGCTGGTGATATGTTTGCTTGCATAAACATTGGAACTACCACTGGAGCGAATATCATCCATTTACTTGATGCACCTGTTAATACAAAGTTAGAAATTGCTATTAAAATAGTTGTTACTACTATTAACGGAATTCCTGTAAATTTTAATATTCCTAACAGATTAGCTAACCAGGCTGTAATAACTGTTCCTATATTTGTCTGTTTAAAGATTGCTATGAACTGTGATGAGACAAAAAGCAAAATTATTACACTACCTATTTTAGAAAAGCAATTACTTATTGTCTCTATTAACCTATTATTACTTTTTATTGAACGCGCACCTAGACCGTATGCAATACCTGTTGAAAAGAACAATAATGATACCATATAGGTGAAACCATCTTGAAAATAGGAATTTTTTCCAAATAATTGGTTAACATATGTAGTTTCTTTCATGTCTAATAGCAAGCCTGAGTATGGTAAATTTGGTATTAGCATATATATAAATATGATTGCAATTATAATAGCAGTTATTAGTGCGTATTTTAATCCCCGCGTCTCATTTTTTTCTTTTTCTAATGTTTCTTGTTCTATTGATTCTAAATCTAGTAATTTATACTCTTCTGTTTTTGATTCTGCTTCTTCTTTTTTATACTTTCCTATTTTTGGAGCCACTAATTTTTCTATTATAATTGTTCCTATAATTGATAGGATGATTGAAGCTACAATTATAAATATTAAATTTGATGATAGCGGAATGTGTGCTGTATCATCAATTAGTCTTGCGGCTTGTTTTGTATAACTAAGTAGTTCTACCTCCATTGTACCTACAAAGACTGAGACTCCATAGCCAAAGGCTACTCCACAAAATGCTGTTACTATTCCTAATATTGGATTTCTACCATTAATAAAATATATTAAGGCTGCTAATGGTATCAGTATGGCATAACCAACTTCATTTATTAATGATGAAATGGTTGCTATAAATATTATAATGAAGGTTAACGCTGTTTTTGAAATTGGCCTTAATCTTTTTTTAGAGAAGGTTTCTATAAATCCCGTAGCCTCAGCTGTTGATAGTCCTATTAGTGATACTAATAACATTCCAAATGGAGCAAAGCTGATAAAGTTTTTAGTAGCATTACTGATTATATATTTCATCCCATCAAAGCTTAGCATGTTGTTAACGGTAACTAATGTTGGTATTAGTTCTTTTGTATTACTGTTTATAGTATCATAGGTTGCCTGCATTTGCAATCCTGATAGTATAGCACTTAATACTAGCAAGATTACTGTTAAAAAAAGAATTGTTGCGATTGGATGAAAATAAAACTTCTTTAATTTAAGTTTTTTCTTATTTTTCATAGAATCATTCCCTTCATAAAATTATTTTCTTTACTTTCTTATTAAATTCTATTCTTGGAATTAAAACTGTTCTGCCACAATTTAAACACTTTATTTTTATATCAGCTCCAACTCTAGTTATCTCCCATTCGTTTGTTCCACAAGGATGTTGCTTTTTCATTATAACCTTTGTTCCTACTTCATAATTTAGTTCTTTATTCTGCATTATGCACCTCTATCTGTGAATATGGCATTTTAATGTTATTTTCATCAAAATGTTTTTTTATTTCTTTTCTTAAAAATCTTTCTGCTTCATATTGCTTCATAGGCTTAACCTTTTGTGTAACTCTATATACAACTGATGAGCTACTTAAATCTGTTATGCCTAGGATGGTTAAGTCACCGATTGAATTTGGCACTTTATTTTTTAGTTTTATTGATAGTTCTTTTAAAGATTTCTCTATATCATCTGGACTATGTTTGTAGTCTACGTCAACATCTATAACTGCTAGAGAATTGGATTGACTATAATTGATAATTTTATCCATATTATGATTAGATATTATTTTTATTGCGCCTTTATAATCTTTTATCTTTGTAGTCTTTAATCCTAATGATATGACTTCTCCCATAAAGCCATCTACTTCTATCGTATCTCCAACTTCATACTGATTTTCTGTTATTATAGAAAATCCAGCTATAATATCTTTAGCTAAATCTTGAAGCGCTAGCCCAATAATTGCCGTAGTAATTCCCAATGTTGCTAAAATGGATTTTATATTTATACCAAAGCTTGATAGTATTGCTAATAATACTATTATTAAAATAATGTATTTTATGACATTTAATAATAACATACTAACTGTTTGGGCTCTTTGTCTGTGTTGAGGTCTTAGATTTTCTAGTTTCATGCTTTTATTTATTATTTTTTTTATTACGTTATATACTACTACTCCAATAATTATATAGATTATCGGTAGTAGTATATGGCTAAGGTCTTTTGTAATATAATCTTTCATATTAACCTCTTGGCTCTATATTCATAATTTCTAATAATCTATTTAAGTCACTGCCATTAACAAAACTAATTTCTATTTTATTGTTCTTAATTTTTACTTTTGTACCTAGTTTATCACATAACTCTTCTTGAATATATTGATATTCATTAAAGTCCGACTTTATCTTTTTTATTTCATGAGTTCTTACAAATTTCTCATTTGATTTAGTTAATTCTTCTAAGTCATGAACACTTATTGATGATTCTGCTACTTTTTTTGCTAGAGAAATTTGTTGCTCTTTATCGTCTAACTTACTTATTACTCTTGCATGGCCCATAGTAAGCTTTTTTTCTTGAATCATTTCTTTTACTTCTTCTGGCAAAGTCAGCAACCCTAACATATTGGTTATATGGCTTCTACTTTTACCTAATCTTTTAGCTAATTGTTCCTGTGTTAGTGATAAAGTTGTTAATAGTTTTTCGTAAGCCATTGACTCTTCTATAGCACTAAGATTTTCTCTTTGTAAGTTTTCTAGTAAAGCTATTTCCATCATCTCAGAATCTGTAAAATCACGTATTATAGCTGGTATTTCTTTTAATCCTGCTATTTTTGATGCTTTAACTCTTCTTTCACCAGCAATGATTTCATAGCCTTTAATACTTCTTTTTATTATTATTGGTTGAATTACACCATGTTCTTTAATTGAAGTTGCTAATTCTTCTAAAGCCTCTTGATCAAAAACCTTACGTGGTTGATATGGATTGCTCCTTAGCTCATCTATGTTTACCATGGTTATTTCTTCTTTTGGAGTTTCAGTTATTATTTTTTCTTCTACTTTGTTGTAATTAATTGGCTCATTATAAAATAATTCTTCCAATCCTCTACCAAGAGCACGTCTTTTTTCCTTATTTGCTTCCATTTCTTTCAATCACTTCCTTTGCTAAATTTAGGTAAGCTTCTGAACCTCTACTTTTTGGATCATATGCTATTATTGGTTCTCCATGAGATGGAGCCTCTGTTAATCTAACTAATCGTGGAATTATTGTATTATATACTTTTTCTTTAAAGAATTTTCTTATATCTTCTACCACTTCAAATCCTAAATTTGTTCTGGAATCTAACATTGTTAATAGAACACCTTCTATATCTAAAGTTGGATTTAATGTTTTTTGAGCAAGCATAACTGTTTTAAGTAATTGCGTTATTCCTTCTAGAGCAAAGAACTCACATTGAACTGGAATTATTACTGAATTTGCTGCTGTTAAGGCATTTGTTGTTATTACACCTAGTGATGGTGGACAATCGATTATAATGAAGTCGAAACTATTTTTTATATCTTCTAAATGAATTTTTAATTGTTCACCTTTTATAAATCCTTGTTCTTGTTTACTTTTTTCAACTAGTTCAATATCTAATCCTGCTAAATTTATTGTTGCCGGAAGAACATACAAGTTTTTATATTTTGTTTTAATCATTGCTTCTGTTATTTTACATTCTCCTATTAAAACATCATATATACTTTTTTCAATATCACCTTTATTTATTCCTACACCAGTAGTTGTATTTCCCTGGGGATCTAAATCTATTAATAATACTTTTTTCCCTAATACTGCTAATGATGCAGAAAGATTGATACTGGTTGTTGTCTTACCTACACCACCCTTTTGATTTACTAATGCTATAATCTTTCCCATCTAATCACCCATTTTCTTTTTACTAGAATATTGTATCAAATAAAACTTGTTTTTTAAATGCTTTTATAAAAAAAAGAAGATTTTTTGTAACAATTGAGATTATAACTAGCTATATTAAATTATTTAAATTTAAATTTTTCTAGATCTTACACTAGTTAATGATTATTAAAATAAAGATGATGTTAATTATTGTATCTCGTTATCATGAAAATATATATTTACATAAGATATAAAGAAGAAAGATACTAAAAAAGTGAAAAATAGGTGAAAAAAAACATCACAATGAAGTGATGTTAATTATTTTCACCTATTACGTTTTTAACGCTTTTACAGTAATCAGTTAATAGATTATCAATACATTCTTTTTCAATTGAAGATAGTATTCCTTCTTTTAATGTAATTCCTTTTTCTCTTGCTGCTATTTCAACGCTACTACCTGAAGCTTGATAAAAGTCTTTAACCATGCATTGTAAAAGTTTGATATGGGTATCTGTTAAAATACCAGGTTCTTCAACTTGATTTTGTTTTTTCAATATTTCTTCCATTGATGGAAGTTCAAGTTTACTTAAGTAATCACTAATCATTCTTTGAAGCATATAATTTGCTTTTTTATCATCAGACATAGTGTCAATACTTTCGATTGTTGTTTCACTATTTAAAACATCGTTATTTTCCATTTTTATTCTCCTTTATTTTTATCTTATTTAATTACTGCATTAACAAAAGATCTTGCTATGCTGTTGTTCTTACCAATAAAGCCAAATAATGTCTTAAATGTTCCTACTGTTGCATCTCCAAAGTCTTTAATGCTCGTTAATACAGATTTACCAGTCGCACTTGAATATAATTTTCCAGTATTTGCAACCATACTTGTTGTTTCTTTTACAATATTTCTAGCTGATGATGATAAATCACTGATGTATTGGCCAGTTGTGTATCCAGTAGCTACTCCTGTAAATCCTGCTTTTACGTTTGAGACTACACTTTTTATTGTCTCGGACCAAGCTTCATATTCATTCTTCATTTCCTCATCTGAAACGCTAAATGTTGTAACTACGTATGAAATAAATTTACCTAAGTCAACTACATTTGTTTGAAACTGACGAAAATATGGGGCAATAGTAGTAAAAGCACTGTTTATTGCAGTCCCAGCTGTACTTTGAAATGACTCATCTGTTTGTAAAGTTTTAATAACATTTTGAATCTTACCAAATGAATCTTCTACTTGACTTGCAACTTTATTTCATACGTAGTTAC
>OIYS01000342.1_pt1 | contig 34469 bp, 33 predicted proteins | sample 1588271 | NCBI WGS metagenome assembly OIYS01 (sample SAMN03283286) | human gut metagenome | biome: human-associated habitat; material: feces | host: Homo sapiens | place: Peru | collected 2012
AGTTGATGACACCCCCGGGGTCACCCGTGACAGGATTTACGGAGACGCCGAGTGGAAAGGCAAAAAGATAATGCTTGTCGATACGGGCGGAATAGAGCCTGACACAAAGGATATTATCCTTTCGGGAATGCGCGCTCAGGCGGAGCTTGCAATAGAGACGGCAAGCGTAATAATTTTCGTAACTGATTTAAGAAGCGGTATAACCGCTGCCGACGCGGAAATCGGTTCAATGCTTCAAAAAAGCGGTAAGCCTGTTGTGCTTTGCGTTAATAAGTGCGATTCATTAGGCGCCGTGCCACCGGAGTTTTATGAGTTTTATAATTTAGGGATTGGAGATCCAGTTACAATATCAGCAGCACAAGGTAAAGGACTTGGAGATTTATTAGATGAAGTAGTAAAAGATTTTGATGCTTTAATGGAAGAGGAACAGGATGATGAATATATAAGGATTGCCATGATAGGAAAACCTAACGTTGGAAAGTCATCTCTTATAAATAGACTTTTAGGAGAAGATAGAAATATAGTTAGTAATGTTCCTGGAACAACAAGAGATGCAATAGATAGTTATCTTGAAACAGAAGAGGGAAAATTCATTTTAATAGATACAGCTGGTCTTAGAAGAAAGAGCAAGGTTAAAGAAGAAATTGAAAGATATAGTGTAGTTAGGACTTATGCAGCTATTGAAAGAGCTGATGTTTGTATTCTTATGATAGATGCTAATGAAGGAATTACAGAACAGGATGAAAAAATAGTAGGTTATGCACATGAGCTTAACAAAGCTATTATGGTTGTAGTTAATAAATGGGATTTGATAGAAAAAGATGATAAAACTTTATCAAATTATCAAAAAGATTTGCAACAAAATCTTAAATTTATGCCTTATGCTCAATATATGTTTATTTCAGCTCTTACAGGACAAAGAGTTAATAAAATATTAAAAGTTGCTAAAGGGTGTTATGATAATTATTGCAAGAGAGTTTCTACTGGAATATTAAATGAGGTAATAAATAAAGCAATACTTATGAAGGAACCACCAGTGGTTGGGCTTAAAAGAATAAAAATATATTATGCGACACAAGTTGCAACAAAACCGCCAAAATTTGTCTTCTTTGTTAATGATGTAAATGCATCACATTTTTCTTATGAAAGATATCTAGAAAATCAATTAAGAGATAGTTTTGACTTTAAAGGAACAGGTATTGAAATAGAATATAGACAAAGAAAGGAATAGATGTTTATGAGTAAAGTGACTTTTTTAGGAGGAGGCAGTTTTGGAACTGCCTTAGCAATATTGTTAGGAAATAAAGGAAATGATATCTCCATATGGGATAGAGATTTAAAAGTTGTTAATGATATAAATAGAAATAGAAAAAATGATAAATATATTAAGGGGTTAAATATTCCTTTAAATGTCACAGCTTATACAAATATTGATGATTCTTTGAAAGATAGCGAATATGTAGTTTTAGCAGTTCCATCTCATGTTATTAGAAAGCTTTGTAAAACAATAAAAAATAAAGTCAAAAAAGATGTAATAATAGTAAATATAGCAAAAGGAATTGAAGAAGGAAGTAATTTAAGGTTATCACAGGTTATAGAAGAAGAACTTCCTAAAAATCCAGTAGTTATTTTATCAGGACCTAGCCATGCTGAAGAAGTAGCTTTTGAAATGCCAACGACAATGGTTGTAACATCTAATAAGATGGAGTACGCAGATAAAGTTCAAAATCTTTTTATGAATAAACATTTGAGAATATATACAAATGATGACATAATAGGAGTTGAGGTAGGCGGTGCTGTTAAAAATATAATAGCATTAGCTGCTGGTGTTTTAGATGGTATAGGATATGGAGATAATGCAAAAGCAGCTCTTATGACAAGAAGCATGGCTGAAATTGCTAGAGTTGGAGTTACACTTGGAGGAAAAATGGAAACATTTTTTGGATTAAGCGGAATGGGGGATTTGATAGTTACTTGTACTAGTATACATTCAAGAAATAGGAGAGCTGGAATATTAATTGGAAAGGGAAAAACCATGGATGAGGCAGTTGAAGAAGTCGGAATGGTTGTTGAAGGAATAAAAGCTTGTAGAGCTTTCTATTCGATAAAAGAGAACAAGGATGTTGATATGCCGATAACTGATATGGCTTATAAGGTTTTATTTAATAATAAATGTCCTAGAGAAGCTGTTAGGGAACTTATGGAAAGAGATAAAAAAAGTGAAGTTATATAATATTTAAAATAAAGATACCTTAAAGTGAATTTTTAAGGTATCTTTATTTTTTTTAAGCATATATATTTAAATGTAAAGTTGTATACAGAAAAATAAGAAGATTAATTATTTTAGTATACTTTTACGGGAATTTTAATATATATATTATTGGATTAATAAAAATAGGAGGGTATAGTATTTTGGATGGCTTTAACATATATAAAGATATAGCAGAGAGAACTCAAGGTGATATTTATGTTGGTGTTGTTGGTCCTGTAAGAACAGGAAAGTCTACTTTTATAAAAAGATTTATGGATCTTATGGTTATACCAAAAATTGAGAATACTTACAAGAAGGAAAGAGCAAAGGATGAACTTCCACAAAGCGGGTCTGGAAAAATGATTCATACAACTGAGCCAAAGTTTGTTCCAAATGAGGCTATTGAAATAAGTTTAGATGATGGAATAAAATTCAATGTAAGAATGGTGGATTGTGTTGGATATATAGTAAAAGGGGCGCTTGGTATTTTTGATGGAGAAGATACTAAAATGGTTCACACTCCTTGGTTTGATTATGAAATACCTTTTGAAGATGCAGCAGAAATTGGTACAAGAAAAGTAATAACAGATCATTCGACAATAGGCTTTTTAATAACTACAGATGGAAGTATAACTGGAATAAATAGGGATGATTATTTAGATGCGGAAGAAAGAGTTGTAAATGAATTAAAGTCTATAAATAAACCATTTATAATAGTACTTAATACATCAAAACCAAATGCAACAGAAACAATAAAGCTTAAAGATGAGCTTGAAGAAAAATATAATGTTCCAGTTCAAATAATGAATATATCAGTTATGACTGAATCAGACATAAATTTATTATTTACAAAAGTACTTAAGGAATTTCCTATTAAAGAAATAAATATAAATATGCCAGAGTGGATAGAAAAGTTAGAAGCAACTCATTGGTTAAAAGTTAATTTTTTGAACATAGTAAAAGATATGTGTAAAAACATAACTAAAGTAAGAGATATAAAGGCTTGTTTAGATTCTTATAGCGAAGAAGATTTTTTAGGTTTAACAGATATTTATGAGATGGATTTAGGTAGTGGTATTGCCAATATTAAAATGTCTCCTAAACAGGATATTTTTTATAAAATGATAAGCGAAATTTGTGATATAGACTTAAAAGATGAAAGTGAACTTTTAAGTCTTATAAAAGAATTAAATCATGCAAAGATTGAATATGATAAAGTTTCAGAAGCCCTAAATGATGTGATGGAAACAGGTTATGGTCTTGTGGCACCACAGCTTTCAGAAATGAAATTTGAGAAACCAGATATAGATAAACAAGGTTCAAAGTATGTTGTAAAGCTTAAAGCAAGTGCGCCAAGTCTTCATCTTATAAAAGCTGATGTTCAGACAGAAATATGCCCTATAATGGGAACAGAAAAAGAGACACAGGAAGTATTTAAGACGTTATTAGAACAGTTTGAAAGTGATCCGGAGAAGCTTTGGCAAAGTAATATGTTTGGAAAATCTTTAGAGGTTTTAGTTAAAGAAGGTCTTCAAAATAAGCTTTATAGAATGCCAGAGGATATTCAAGCTAAAATTCAAAAAACTCTTCAAAAGATAGTTAATGAAGGGGACGGAAATTTAATTTGCATTATATTTTAAAATAAAAGGTTAAAGAGGTGTAAAAAATATATACTTCTTTAACCTTTTTACTTTGAAATAAATATAAGAGGTAGTATAATTTCACATATAACAAAAGATTTTATATTTAGGAGGATTATAAATGAAGAAAAAAATAGCAGTAATATTTAATGGTGGAACTATATCTATGAAAGTTGATGAAAAAATAAAGGCAGCAGTTCCAAGCCTTACTGGAGAAGAAATAATGAAGATGGTAACAGGGATTGAAAGTCATGTAAATATAGAAACGCATAATTTTTCGTCTCTTCCAAGTCCGCATGTTACACCACAGATAATGTTAAAACTTTCTAAATTCATAACGTCTTTAAGTGAAAGAAATGATATAGACGGAATTGTAGTAACACATGGTACTGATACATTAGAAGAAACATCATATATGGTTAATTTAACAACTAATACACAAAAACCAATAGTATTTACAGGAGCAATGAGGAGTGGATCGGAATTAGGTTATGATGGGCCTTCAAATTTAGCTGATGCTATCTTTACTGCTGCCAATGATGAATCTAAAGGAAGAGGAGTATTGATATGTTTTAACGGAGAATTAAATAGTGCATCAGAAGTTACAAAAGCTAATTCTATGGCTTTAAATGCTTTTAAGACTCCAAATTTTGGACCCATAGGAATAGTAGATAATGATAATGCAATATTTTATAGGAGGTCTGTCAAAGAGGAATATATACCAGTTAACTCTATAGAAAAGAAAGTTGCTATTATAAAATGTGCAGCAGGGATGGATTCTGAATTCTTAAAATATTGTGTAGATAGCGGATATGATGGAATAATACTAGAAGCTTTAGGTAGAGGAAATGTTCCTCCAGAAATGGTAGAGGGAATTAAAGAGTGTTTAGATAAGAAAATAGTTGTTATTTTGACGTCTAGATGTTTTGAGGGAAGAGTTTTTGCATCATATGGATATTTAGGAGGAGGTAAACAATTGAGAGATTTAGGGGTAATTTTTGGGGATAATCTTCCAAGTCAAAAAGCAAGGATAAAATTATTAGCACTTTTAAGTTTTAGTAATGATTTAATGTATATAAAACACAGTTTTGAACAAGAGAAGTATTTAAAATTATAAACATTATATTAAATTTATATTAATAATATTCGGATAATATTGACTTTAGGCAATGTATATAATATTATAAATTCGTAAAAATAATACAAAAATATTAATTTAAAGAATTAAATATATTTTTTTTATATTTATTATACTTGTTTATTTTTCAAACAAACATTGGGAGGAATTATTTTGGGAAAAGAGTTACGAACATTGCCTGAAGATAAGAAAGATTACAAAAGAGAAATAATAGCGGGTACAACAAGTTTTTTAGCAATGGCTTACATAATAGCTGTAAATCCATCTATCTTGAGTGCAACAGGAATGCCACAAGGAGCGTTGGTTACAGCTACATGTTTGTCAGCTGCATTTTCATGTATACTTATGGGGTTATATGCAAAGCTTCCGATTGGATTGGCATCTGGTATGGGACTTAATGCTTTTTTTGCATTTTCCGTAGTAATTGGCAAGGGAATTTCATGGGATATAGCATTAACAGCAGTTTTTGTTGAAGGAATAATTTTTATATTATTATCATTGTTTAAAGTACGGGAGGCGGTAGTTGATGCAATACCGCTTAATTTAAAATATGCAGTAACAGGTGGAATAGGTTTATTTATAGCTTTTGTAGGTTTTAATGGGGCAGGGCTTGTTGTTTCTGATGAATCCACAAAGGTTGCTATGGGGAATTTTTTTTCGCCAACAGTACTGATTGCTGTGATAGGTCTTATAGTTATAGTAATACTTGAGAAAAAGAAAGTTAAAGGGTCTATGCTTATAGGTATTGTAATATCAACAGTTATGGCATGGGGATATGCAATTTTAAGACCAGAGTCAGCAAATTTGCTAGGAATAAGTGTTCCAAGTGGGATTTTTAAATTTGAATCTTTAGCTCCAATAGCTGGAAAGATAGATTTTTCTTATTTAACAACTCCAGAAAATATATTTAATTTTGCTGTTATTGTACTTACTTTTTTATTTGTAGATTTCTTTGATACTGTTGGAACTTTAGTTGGAGTAGCATCAAGGGCTAATATGCTAGATAAAGATGGAAGAGTACCTAATGCAGGGAAAGCACTTTTAGTTGATGCTTTAGGAACAACGGCTGGAGCTCTTATGGGAACATCTGCTGTGACTACTTATGTAGAAAGTGCAACAGGTGTTGAAGAAGGGGGAAGAACAGGATTAACTGCTATAACAATAGGTGTATTATTTTTTATAGCAACATTTTTTTCGCCAGTATTTATAGCAGTACCAACCTGTGCGACAGCACCAGCTCTAATATATGTTGGATATTTAATGCTTGGAAGTATAGTTAAAATAGATTTTTCAGACATAACAGAAGCTGTACCAGCTTTTTTAACAATAGCTTTGATGCCACTTACTTATAGTATAGGTGATGGGTTAACAGTTGGGGTTTTAGTTTATGTAGTTTTAAATATATTAAACAATATATTTACTAAAGAAAAGTCTAAGAAAAAACCATTATCAAAAGTGATGATAATTTTAGGTTTTGTATTTATATTAAAACTGATATTACCTTTGATATCTTAAAAGATATTGCCATAATAGTTATCTTAATAAATATTAATTTTAAGATAACTGTTATGGTCTTTTTTATATAAATGTTAATAATTTGTTAATAAAATATTGACTAAATATTATTTATAAATTAAAGTATTTTATATCTATTAAATATGATACATATGTAATTTGAAAATTAAAATGCATTTTACCTTGTATTTATTAAATAACTAATTCAAAAGAGAGGAGTTCTTTTATGGTTAAGAGTATGACTGGCTTTGGAAGGGCATCTAGTGGCGAGGATAGTGATAAAAACTTTTCTATAGAAATTAAAAGCGTAAATCACAGATATTTAGATATAAATATTAAAATGCCTAAAACATTTGTGTCTTTAGAAGAAAAAATTAGAAGGTTAATATCAGAAAGACTAAGCCGAGGAAAAGTAGATGTATTTATAAATCTTAAAGATTATAGTAAAGCACAAGGAAGAGCTAAAGTTAATTTAGAGTTTGCTAAAAGTTATGTTAAGTGTTTAAATTCTCTTAAAAATGAGTTTAAAGATTTAGAAGATGATATTAAATTATCTATGATTGTAAAACACCCAGAGGTTATAGTTATAGAAGAAAAAGAAGAAGATTTAGAAAAAATTTGGAATGATATAGAGGGTGTGTTAAGTGAAGCCATAGATGGAATTGTAGCTATGAGAATAAATGAAGGTGAAAAATTAGCAAAAGATATTTTAGAAAAATCTTTTAAAATAGAAAAATTAGTTAATTTTATCGAATTAAAATCATCTGTGGTTGTTGAAAATTATAGAGAAAAACTTAAAGCAAGACTTAAAGACTTTTTAGGAAATGTAGATATAGATGAGACTAGGCTTGCGACAGAAGTTGTAATATTTGCAGATAAAGCTACTATAGATGAAGAAATAATAAGGTTAAAAAGCCATATAAGTCAATTAAGAGAAAGCCTATCTTTTAAAGAATCAATTGGTAGAAAATTAGATTTTTTAGTGCAAGAGATGAACAGAGAAGCAAATACAATAGCATCAAAATCTAATGATTTAGAAATAACTAATAGTGTTATAGATATTAAAAATATTATAGAAAAAATTAGAGAGCAAGTACAAAATATTGAATAACGGGAGGAATAAAATGGGTATAAAGCTAATAAATATTGGTTTTGGAAATATAGTTTCTGCAAATAGATTAATTGCAATAGTTAGTCCAGAGTCTGCTCCAATAAAAAGGATAATTCAAGAGGCCAGAGATAGAGGTATGCTTATTGATGCAACATATGGAAGAAGAACTAGGGCTGTTATAATAACTGATTCAGATCATGTTATATTATCAGCAGTTCAACCAGAAACTGTTGCACATAGACTTTCAACAAAAGATGAAGCAATAGAAGAGGATGATGAATAACATGAGGCACTGTAATAAAGGATTATTAATAGTTATATCAGGGCCATCAGGTGCAGGAAAAGGAACTATATGTAAAGCACTATTAGAAAAAAGACAGGATATAGAAGTTTCAGTATCAGCGACTACAAGAAATCCGAGAGATGGCGAAATAGATGGTGTAAATTATCATTTTCTAAAAAAAGAAGATTTTTTAAAAAAGCTAGAACAAGGTGATTTCTTAGAATATGCTCAAGTTTATGGGAATTTTTATGGTACTCCTAAATCTAATGTTGAAGAAGTTTTAGAATCAGGAAAAAATGTGATTTTAGAAATAGATATACAAGGTGCACTAAAGGTAAAAGAAAAGGCTACGGAAGGAGTATTTATATTTATATTACCTCCTTCTATGGAAGAACTTAAACAAAGAATAATAAAAAGAGGTAGCGAAACTCCAGAGAGTTTAATGACTAGATTTAAGTCAGCTTACCAAGAAATAAATTATGTATCAAAATATAATTATGCTGTAGTAAATGATAATGTAGAGGATGCAGTTCACAAAATAGAATGCATCTTAACTGCAGAGATGTGTAGAGTAGATAGATTAAAAGAGACTGTAATAGAGTCAAAGGAGGATATTATTCATGAACAACTCTATGATTAATCCATCAATAGTGGATTTATTAGAAAAAGTAGACAATAGATATTCATTAGTTATAATAACATCAAAAAGAGCAAGACAAATAATAGATGGGTCTGAGGCTTATGTAACTGTACCCTCAAACAAGCCACTTACAGTTGCTATAAACGAAGTTAATGATGGCTTCGTTAAATATGAGAATATTAAAAATGATAATGAATAATAAAAAAGTATTATTAGGTGTAAGTGGTGGAATAGCTGTTTATAAGGCTTTAGATGTTATAAGTAGATTAAAGAAAAAGGGAATAGAAGTAAAAGTTATAATGACTAAATCAGCTACAGAATTTGTAACTCCTTTATCTTTTCAATCCCTAAGTGAAAATCCTGTGGTAATTGATATGTTTGATGAACCAAAGGCATGGGAAATACAACATATATCTTTAGCTAAATGGGCAGATTTAGTTGTGGTAGTTCCAGCTACTGCTAATATAATAGGGAAAGTTGCAAATGGTATAGCAGATGATATGTTATCTACAACTATTATGGCAACAAAAGCTGAAGTTATTTTTTGCCCAGCTATGAATACGAATATGTATGAAAATAAAATAGTTCAAAAAAATATGGCTACTTTAAAAGATTTGGGTTATGGTTTTATAAATCCAGCAAGTGGAAGACTAGCTTGTGGTGATATAGGACGTGGAAAACTTGAAAATACTGAGATAATTGCAGAGAAAATTATAAAGAAATTAAGTTCTAAAAGTAGAGATTTTGAAGGAAAAAATGTTTTAGTAACAGCAGGCCCTACCATAGTTCCAATAGATCCAGTAAGATATTTAACTAATAGATCAACTGGTAAAATGGGATATGAAATAGCCAAAGAAGCTAGAGATAGAGGAGCAAATGTTACTTTAATATCAGGACCTACTAGTTTAGATATCCCAACAGGTGTTAACTTTATTAAAGTTAACACAAATGAAGAAATGCTTAATGCTGTACTTGATAACTTTAATGATAGCAACATAGTAGTAAAATCTGCTGCTGTGGCTGATTTTAATGTTAAAGAGTATAGTAAAGAAAAAATAAAAAAAACAGATTCTAATTTAGTTATAGAATTAGAAAGAGATAAAGATATTTTAGAAACTTTAGGTAAGCAGAAAACAAATCAAATAATAGTTGGTTTTGCGGCAGAAAGTAGCAATGTTATAGAAAATGCTAAAGCCAAACTAAAGAGGAAAAATATAGATTATATAGTAGCTAATGATATTACATCAAATGATACAGGCTTTGCATCAGATGATAATAAAGTTACTATAATAAGTAGTTTAGGGGATGTTATTTCTTTAGATAAAATGTCTAAAAGAGAAGTAGCAAAAAACATATTTGATATGATAAAAGGGCGCTAAGAGCGCCTTTTTATTCTATATACATATAGAGGATGATTTTTATGTATAATTTTGCGCAAGTTATAATAAATAGTGATGCTTTGCAAGTTGATAAGCCTTTTACATATAAGATAAGACCGGAGATGAGAGAAAAAATAAAAATCGGTTATAGGGTTTTGGTTTGCTTTGGAGTAGGTAATAAAAAAGTAGAAGGATTTGTTATAGGACTTTTAAATGATGTTTATGAAAAAAAATCTAATATAAAATATAAATATATAACGAAACTTTGTGATGAGGAAGCGCTTTTAACAGAAGATGATTTTAAGATTGTAAATTTTTTAAGAGAAAAATATATGTGTAAATATATAGATGCTATAAGGATTTTGATTCCATATAGAATAATGGGAGGAAATACAACAAAAACCAAATCTGTGGTATTTTTTTTAAAAGAAATTGATAATATGACTTTACAACAAAAGGAATCTTTAAACCATATAAAAAAATATAGTGGAAAATTTAATAAAATAGAATTAACTACTAAGACGAATATATCAGCGTATATGATAAACAAACTTATAAAGCTTGGTGCTTTAGAAATAAAGGAAATAGATATTAGTAGGATAGTAAATAGAGAATTTCCTGTTTATCCACCTAAAAAGTTAAATGAAGAGCAAATAAATGCTTATGATAAAATATTAGATACTAAAAAATCTGTCTCTTTATTAAATGGTGTAACAGGTAGTGGAAAAACAGAGGTTTATATGAACCTTGTAAGTTATATGCTTTTATTAGACAAAACTTGTTTAATATTAGTTCCTGAGATTTCTTTAACACCTCAAATGATAGAACGTTTTAAAGGAAGATTTGGAAATGATGTAGCAGTTTTTCATAGTAAGCTTTCTACTGGTGAGAGATATGATCAGTGGTATAGGGTGAAAAATAGGGAAGTAAGTCTTGTAATTGGAACAAGGTCAGCTTTATTTTTACCATTTAAAGATTTAGGGCTTATTATTGTTGATGAGGAACATGATAGAAGCTATAAATCAGATATGAATCCTAAATATAATACTATAGAAGTATGCGAATTTTTTGCGAAAATTAAAGGGTGTAAGGTTGTGTTAGGCTCTGCAACACCTAGTATAGAGAGTTTTTATAAAGCCTTAAATGGTGAATATGAACTTGTGATGATTAACAAGAGAGCAAATAATAAAAAACTTCCTAGCGTAGAATTAGTGGATATGAGGGAAGAACTTAAAAATAATAATAAATCTATATTTAGTAGAAAATTATTTGAAAAAATAAATGATAGATTAAATAAAAATGAACAAATTATATTATTTTTAAATAGAAGAGGTTTTTCAACATTTGTTTCTTGTAGAAGTTGTGGTTATGTGTTTAAATGTGAGAATTGTGATATATCAATGACATATCATAATAATGGATATTTAGTTTGCCATTATTGTGGAAGACGAGAAAAAATAAAAACAACATGCCCTAAATGTGGAAGTAGTTATGTGAAATACTTTGGGGCGGGAACGGAAAAGGTTCAAGAGAGTGTAAAAAAATATTTTCCAAATGCTAGGGTGCTGAGATTGGATGTAGATACTACAAGAAGAAAGAATTCTTATGAAGCTATATATAATTCTTTTAAAAACAAAGAGGCTGATATATTAATAGGAACACAAATGGTAACAAAAGGGTTTGATTTTGAAAATGTTACTTTAGTTGGGGTAATAACAGCAGATATGGCACTGAATCTTCCAGATTATAGGTCAAGTGAAAGAACATTTCAGATGTTAACGCAAGTAAGCGGAAGGGCAGGGAGAGGAGAAAAATCCGGAGAAGTTATAATACAAACTTATTCTCCACAAAATTATGCTATTTATCTAGCTAAGGATAGTAATTATAATGAATTTTTTAAAAGAGAAATAGTTATAAGAAAAAGTTTAGATTATCCACCGTTTAGTAAAATATTAATAATAAATATGGCAGGAGAGTCAGAAAATAAAATTGAAATATTTAGTAAAAAATTAAAAAAAAGTTTACAAATGGTTTTAAAAGGGCATGATGAAGTACATATATATAATCCAGGTGCGTGTCCTATAAGCAAAATAAATAATATTTATAGATGGCAAATGATGATAAAAGGCAATTTTAGTGATATAATAACTGATAAAATAAAGAAAAATGTTTATGAAAATACAAAAAATATTTATAATGAAATAAGGGTTTCTTTAGATATAAACCCCAATAGTTTAATGTAAGGAGGAATATTTATGGCTATTAGAAATCTTAGGATTAATGAAGATGAAGTGCTTAGAAAGAAATGTAGGGAAGTAGATAATATAACAGATAGAATAAAAATAACTATAAAAGATATGATAGAGACTATGTATGACAAAAATGGTGTGGGTCTTGCAGCTCCTCAAGTTGGAATACTTAGAAGAATATTTGTTATAGATGCTCAAGACGGCGAAGGGATAAGAGTATTTATAAATCCTCAAATACTAAAGACTAAAGGTTCACAAAAAGATATAGAAGGATGTTTAAGTCTTCCAGGACGAGAAAATGAAGTTGAAAGAGCAAACTATGTGAAAATAAAAGCATTAGATGAAAATGGTGAAGAATTTGTATTAGAAGGAGAAGGACTTCTAGCAAGAGCTATTCAACATGAAAATGATCATTTAGATGGGATATTATTTATAGATAGATAAAATAAGGAGAGAAGTTTTATGAATATAGCGTTTATGGGTACGCCGGATTTTGCTGTACCTTCTTTAGAATTATTAATAAAAGAGTTTGGTGTTAAAGCAGTTTTTACGCAACCTGATAGACCAAAGGGAAGAGGTAAAAAGTTAGCTATGTCACCTGTAAAAGAGGTTGCTATGCAAAATAATATACCAGTTTATCAACCTTTAAAAATAAGAAATGATGAAGAATCTATGACAGTTTTAAAAAATTTAGATTTGGATTTTATAATAGTAGTAGCTTTTGGTCAAATATTACCAAAGAAAATTTTAGATATACCTAAATATGGTTGTATAAATTTACATGGTTCTCTTTTACCTAAATATAGAGGTGCAGCTCCTATTCAATGGAGTGTTATAAATGGGGAAACTTTAGCTGGAAACACAACTATGCTTATGGATGTTGGATTAGATACAGGGGATATGCTACTTACAAATAAAGTTGAGGTGACTCCTGATATGACCTCTGGTGAACTTTATGAAATTTTAAAAGTTACAGGAGCAGATCTTTTAATTAATACTATAAATGAACTTGCACAGGGGAATATAAAACCTAAAAAACAAGATGATAGTAAGAGCTCATATGCTTCAATGTTAAATAAAGATATTGCTAAAATAAATTGGAATTTAAGTGCACAGAAAATTCATAACTTAATAAGAGGATTAAATCCTTGGCCAATAGCTACTACAAGTTATGGAGATTTAACCATGAAAATTTATAAATCTCATGTGGAAAATGTAAATTCAGAAAAAGTTCCAGGGACTATAATATCAGTTGATAAAAATGGAATAAAAGTTGCTACAGAAGAAGGGGTTTTAGTGATAGAAAAGCTTCAATTTCCAAATGGTAAACCACTTTTTGTTGATCAGTTTATAAATGGTAATAAAATAGATATAGGTACTATATTAAAATAATAGTATATTATAAATAAAATATTAGGGATAGGGAGTGAAGATTATGTTTGGCTATTATGGAATGTTTTTTGATCCAACATTTATTATACTTGTGCCAGCTTTAATAGTATCTGCGTGGGCGCAGTTTAAGGTATCTAGTACTTTTAATGAATATGAGAGAATAGAGAGCTTTAATAGATATAGTGGCTATAATGTGGCTAGAATGCTTTTAGATGATGCTGGTCTTTATGATGTTCAAATTGAAACAGTAAGGGGAAAATTAAGTGATCACTATGACCCAACCAAAAGAATTTTAAGATTATCTTCTGGTATATATAATGGAACATCTGTTGCGGCACTTGGAGTTGCAGCTCATGAGGTTGGTCATGCTATACAGCATAAAGAAAAATACAGCGCTCTTATATTTAGAAATTCAATAGCACCTGCTGTGAATTTTGCGTCTAGTATGTCATGGCTTTTATTTATAGCTGGGATAATTTTAAATTTTAGTGGATTAACAACAGTTGGAATTTTACTTTTTTCAGCAGTTGTAGTATTTCAACTTGTGACTCTTCCAGTAGAATTTAATGCTTCATCTAGAGCATTAAAGCTTTTAGAACAAAGAGGTATTTTATATGGAAATGAAGTAAATGGTGCTAAAAAGGTTTTAAATGCAGCAGCTTTAACTTATGTAGCAGCTACTCTTATGGCAGTATCTCAACTTTTAAGATTAATAGTTTTAAGTGATAGAAATTCGAATAATTAGGAGTTTAAATAATGAATTCTAGAAAGATAATAGTAGAAATATTGGATAATGTAATAAAAAAGGGTGCATATTCTAATATTGAAATAAACAAAAGATTTAAAAATTCTAATATTAATGATAAGGATAGAGGCCTTGTAACAGAGGTGGTTTATGGTACATTAAAAAATAAAAAAACCATAGACATAATTTTAGGAAGTTTTGTATCAGATGTTAAGGATATAGATGAAAAGGTAGTTAATATTTTAAGAAGTGCAATATATCAAATAAAATATTTAGATAGAATTCCTTCTTATGCGGTAGTTAATGAGTCAGTTAATTTAGCGAAAATAAGAGCAAAAAGTTTATCAAGTTTTGTAAATGGAGTTCTTAGAAATTATTTAAGGAACTTAGATAAAGATTATAAAAAAGGACTAACTGATATGGAGAGTTTAGAATATTATTTTTCTTTCAATTCATGGATGATAAAATTATTCCTTAAACAGTATGGAAAAGAAAATGGAATAAAAATATTAAAAGGATTAAACGAAACTCCATATATAACAGTAAGAACTAATATATTAAAGACAACTAGGGAAGAACTTTTAAACTCTTTATTAGTTGAAGGTTATGATGTAGAAAAGGGATATATTTCAGATAGTGCAATAATGATTAAAAAAGGAAGTTCTATTGAAAAAAATTCCCTTTATACAAAGGGTATGTTTACAGTCCAGGATGAAAGTGCCATGCTAGTTTCAGAATGCTTAAATTTAAGATATAATGATACAGTTTTAGATATTTGTAGTGCACCAGGGACTAAGGGTACACATGTTAGTGAAATATTAAATAATACAGGAAAAGTTTTGGCATTTGATATACACACTCATAAATTAAAACTTATAGAAGATAATGCAAAAAGGCTTGGAATTTTTAATATAGAGGTAAAATTAGGTGATGCCTCTAAATTTAATAGGCAGTATTTAAATTCCGCAGATAAAATACTTTTAGATGTTCCGTGCTCAGGTCTAGGAATAATAAGAAAGAAACCTGAAATAAAATGGACTAAGACATTAAAAGATTTAAGAGATATAGAAAAAACTCAAAGGGTTATTTTAGAAAATGCATGGAGATATCTTAAAAGGGGTGGAGAGATGATATATTCAACTTGTACCCTTAATAAAGATGAAAATGAAGAAATTATAAATTGGTTTTTAAGAAAACATGAGGATTGTGAAGTTGAAAAAATAAATCTATGTAAAAAAGATAATATTTTATATAATACAAATGGAACAGTAACTATACTCCCTAATAAATATATGGATGGATTTTTTATTGCAAGACTTAGAAAAAAATAGTAGGTGAAAAAATGGTAAACATATTAGATTACACTTTAGATGAGTTGAAAATTTGGATGAAGGATAACGAAGAAAGTGCATTTAGAGCTAAACAAGTATTTGAATGGATATATAAAGGGCAATATGATTTTGATTTGATGAAAAACATATCATCTTCAACAAAAAATAAATTAAAAAAAAATTTTTATATAGGATTTCCAACGATTATAGAGACTTTAGAATCTAAAGAAGATAAAACTAGGAAGTTGTTATTGCGCCTTAATGATGATAATATAGTAGAGTGTGTTATTATGTCATATAAGCACGGAAATTCTGTATGTGTATCTACTCAAGTTGGGTGTAGGATGGGATGTAAATTTTGCGCTTCAACAATAGATGGTATGATTAGAAATTTAACAGCAGGAGAAATATTATCACAAATTATTCTTTGTCAAAATGTTTTAGGGGATAGAATATCTAATATAGTTTTAATGGGAAGTGGTGAGCCATTAGATAATTTTGATAATGTTATGAAGTTTTTAGAACTTGTAAATTCAGATTATGGATTAAACATTGGACAAAGACATATAACTTTATCAACTTGTGGTATAGTACCTAAGATATATGAGATGGCAGATAAGGAAATGCAAATAACTCTTGCAATATCTCTTCATGCTACAACTGACGAAATAAGAAAACAAATAATGCCAATAGCAAATAAATATGATATAGCTCAAATATTAGATGCTTGTAAATATTATATACAAAAGACAAGTAGAAGAATAACCTTTGAATATTCATTAGTAAAGGGAGTAAATGACAGTAAAGAAGATGCTAAGAGTTTAGGTGCTTTACTTAAAAATATGTTGTGTCATGTCAATTTGATACCAGTTAATGAAATAAAAGAAAATTCATTTAAAAAATCATCCAAAAATGATATAGCTAATTTTGTATCTATATTAAAATCTTATGGCATAGAAGCTACAGTAAGAAGAGAAATGGGATCTGATATTAATGCGGCATGTGGACAACTAAGGAGGAGTTATATTCAGTCTAAAAAGCAGGATTAGGGGGAACAAAAATGATTGGTTTTTTTACTGACAATGGTAATGTGAGGGAACTAAATGAAGATTATTTTGCATATTGTATAGAGGATAAATTCTCGCTTTATATAGTAGCAGACGGTATGGGAGGACATAATGCTGGAGAAGTAGCTAGTAAAATGGCTGCAGAAGGTATAATGAAGTATATAAAAGAAAAAATTGGTAAGATATCAATTGATAACATTTTAGAAGAGGCTATATCTAATGTTAATTTAGATATATATGAGTTAGCAACTTCGCAAAAAGGTTATGGTGGAATGGGAACAACTTTAACTGCAGCATTTGTATATAATAATAAAATACAAATAGCTAATGTTGGGGACAGTTGTTGCTTTGGTTTAAGTAATAAGGGGATAGATAAATTAACAAGAGATCATTCTTTAGTGCAAGAACTATTAGATAGTGGTTGTATAACTGAGGAAGAAGCTAAAAATCACCCAAGAAAAAATATAATAACGAGAGCTTTAGGTACTAATAATAGAGTAAATGCAGATATAATAGGAATGGATAAAAATGAATATGATTTGTTTTTATTATGTACAGATGGCTTTGCAAATGATTTAGAAAAAGATGAGATGTGGAGAGAAATAATAAACTCTAATGATTTGAATAAATCATGCGAAAAATTAGTTGAGGTAGTTAAACAAAGAGGGGGACGAGACAATATAACAGTTCTAGTTTTTGGAGGAGAGAGTCAAAATGATAGGTAGTATTTTAGGTGATAGATATGAAATCTTAGAGCAAATTGGCGAAGGTGGAATGTCTTATGTATACAAAGCTAGATGTAGAAAATTAAATAGATTTGTTGCGGTAAAAGTTTTAAAAGATTCATTTAAGGATAATGAAAATATAGTAAATAAGTTTAAAAAAGAAGCCACATCAATAGCTAATCTATCTAATCCTAATATAGTTAATGTATTAGATGTTGGAAGTACAGATGGTGTAAATTATATAGTAATGGAGTATGTAGAGGGAAAAACTCTTAAGGATATAATAAAAGAAAAGAAAAAAATTCCGTATGATATTGCTATAACATTTGCTATTAAAATAGCTAGAGCTTTAGATTGTGCACATAAAAATAATATTATACACAGAGATATAAAGCCTCAAAATATATTAGTAACAAGGGATGGAGTTGTTAAGGTTACAGACTTTGGAATAGCAAAATCCATGAGCGAATCAACTATATCTCATACTAATAGTGTTTTAGGCTCAGCTCATTATTTTTCTCCCGAGCAAGCTAAGGGAAGTTATGTAGATTATCGAACAGATCTTTATTCTTTAGGTATAGTTTTATATGAAATGGTAACAGGAGAGGTTCCTTTTGATGGAGATTCACCAGTAACTGTTGCAGTTAAGCATATACAAGAAAATCCTATTGAACCAAAAGTTTTAACATCTGAAATTCCAGATAATCTTAATAATTTGATAATGAAGGCTATTAGTAAAGATCCATCTAGTAGGTATCAAACAGCACTTGAATTTATAGATGCTCTTGAAAGAATTAAAAATAATGAAGATTTTACCATGATGATGGATAAAGTTGAGATTGATGATTCAGGATTTACAAGAGTAATGGATCCTATAGTAGATGATGATTTGGTTAAAGAAAATTCAAATAATAGCAATATACAAAGTGAAAAAAAATCCAACGATAATAATGGAATAGATAAAGACTTAAAAAAGGTTTCTCAAATTCATGAATCAAAACCTATAAAAGATCCAAAGCCAATAAAAAAAGTACAAAATAAAGGAAATAAAACTATAATAGCTGGAGTAATAATAATAGCTATAGCAATAGTTGGTGCAGGTGCATTCGTTGGGATAAATATGGCTAAAGGCTCATCTAATGCAACATCATCAAGTTCCACAGCTCAAGTAACTGTGCCGGATTTAGTTAATCAAACAAACGCAAAAGCAAAAGCACAACTTACAAAGTTAAACTTAGTATATGAAGAAAAAACAGTAGAAAGTTCTGAAGCTGAAGGAACAGTATTAAGTACAAATCCAGTAGCAGGAACTAAAGTTGCTCAAGGAAGTACTATAATAGTTACTGTAAGTGGAGGACAAACAACAATAAATCTTCCGAATTTAGTTGGATTATCACTAGAAACAGCAAAATCAACTATAACTAGCAATGGACTAAAAGTTGGAACAATAACTTATGAGTATAGTAATACTGTAGCATCAGGAAATGTAATAAGTAGTTCTCCAATTAGTGGAAGTGGAGTTCCAAGTGGATATAGTATAAATCTTGTGGTAAGTAAAGGAGCTAATTCATCAACAATTACAGTACCAGATTTGACAGGAAAAACAGTTGAAGAATCTAAAACAATATTAAAAAATTTAGGTCTTAACGTAAATGCTGTTAAAGGAGAAAATGCTCCAACATCATCACAAAATGGATTAATTTACAGTCAAGATCCAGCATCTAGTTATCAAGTGAAATCAGGTTCAACTGTAAATGTAACATATTATGGAGATTGCGCAGATAACTCAAATAATAATTCAAACAATAATGCTGATTCGAATAATAACTCAAATAACAATAATTCAAACAACAATAATTCAAATAATAATAATTCAAATAATAATTCGAACAGCAATAACAATAACTCAAATAACAATAATTCAAATAATAATAACTCAAATAATAATAGTAATAATTCAAATAATGACAATAATAAACAAGACAATAATTCAGGTGATAGTTCTAATTCTAGTAAGCCTAATGACAATTCAAGTAATAGCACAGCTGGGAATACAGATAATAGTTCAAATACTATAAGTACATCACCTCTTATTGGAATGACTGGTCAACAAGCTATATCATGGGTAGCATCTCATGGTGGCTCAATAAGGTTTGATCAAAAAGGAACTGCAGACATGAATTCATGGAAAGTTGTAAGTGTTAGTTCAGGTACAATGACTAAGGGTGGTTCAATAACAGCGACATTGCAAGCACCATAATAAAGATTAATTCAAGAGATTAGAGTAAATTTACTTTAATCTCTTAAATTTTATTTTGGATTATATTATTTTATAGTATATAATTATAAGTAAGATTAAAAAAATTGGAGGTATAATGGAAGGAATTATTTTAAAGGGAATTGGTGGATTTTATTACATAAAGGTATCTGATAATATAATAGAATGTAAAGCTAGAGGTAAATTTAGATATGAATCATTAAAACCTATGGTTGGAGATAGGGTGAAAATAAACATGGTAAATGGCAAAGGAACGATAGAAGAAATATTGCCAAGAACATCAACTCTTATAAGACCAACTGTGTCAAATGTTACACAAGCGTTCGTAGTTTTTGCAATAAAAAAGCCAGATATAAACTATGATCTTTTAAACAGATTTTTAGTTCTTTGTGAGTATAATAATATAAAATCAATTGTATGTTTAAATAAAAGAGATTTATGTACTGAACAGGAAAGGGAAGAAGTAAGAAAGACAATAAATAATATAGGATACGAAGTGTTGTTTATTAATGCTAAAGAAAAGCAAGGAATAGATGAATTACAGGAAAGATTAAAAAATAATATAAGTGTATTTTGTGGTCCATCTGGTGTTGGAAAATCGACGCTTTTAAATGCTTTAATAAATAAAAAACATATGGAAACTGGAGAGATAAGTGAAAAACTAGGTAGAGGAAAGCATACTACAAGACATAGTGAACTAATAGAGATAGAAGATGGCTTTTTAGTAGACACACCTGGATTTTCTACATTAGGCTTAGATTTTATAGATAAAGATGATTTAAAATATTGTTTCCCAGAGTTTGAAAATTATAATGATTCTTGTAAATTTAAAGGGTGTAATCATTATAAAGAGCCAAATTGTGCAGTTAAAAAAAATGTAGAAGAAAATAATATAAATAGATTAAGATATGAATTTTATGTAAAGACATTAGAAGAAATAATGAATAGGAGAGTGACAAAATGGTAAATTTAGCACCATCAATATTATCAGCAGATTTTTGTAATTTAGGAGCACAAGTAAAAACAGTTGAAGAAACTAACACTGAATTTCTTCATATAGATATAATGGATGGTAGTTTTGTTCCTAATATAAGTTTTGGATTTCCAGTAATAAAAGCACTTAGGAAAAATAGTAAAATGATATTTGATGTTCATTTGATGATAGAAAATCCATCAAAATATATAGATGAATTTGTAAATTGTGGAGCAGATATAATAACTTTTCATTATGAAGCTGAAAGACATATAGATAGAACAGTAAATTATATAAAGAATAAAGGATGTAAGGTTGGGATAGCATTAAATCCAGCAACTCCTGTAAGTGTTTTAAAAAATATATTACCAAGTTTAGATATGGTGCTTATAATGTCAGTTAATCCTGGATTTGGAGGTCAAAGCTTCATAGAATATTCTATAGATAAAATACAAGAAGTTAAAAATTTAGCTAAGAAGTTAAATAAGCAAAATCTTTTAATAGAAGTAGATGGTGGAGTAGATACACATAATATAAAATCTATTGTAGAAGCTGGTGCGAATGTATTGGTTGCAGGTTCTGCTGTGTTTAGAGAAAATAAAATAAAAGAAAACATAAATGCGTTGAATGAGGCTTTAAGATAAATGAAGGTTTTAATAGTATCAGGAGGAAATCCACCTAAAAAAGATATATTTTTAGAAGAAATGAAAAGTAGCGATATATTAATTGGAGCTGATAGAGGATGTGAAACATACTTTAAGTATGGCTTTGTTCCACATTATGCTCTAGGAGATTTTGATTCTATAGATGATTTTTATAAGGATAAATTAGAAGGTATAAATGTTTTAAAGTTTAATAGCGAGAAAGATAATACAGATTCAGAGATAGCTCTTTTAAAGGCTATTGAGCTTAAAGCAGATAAAATATGTATTTTAGGAGTTACAGGAACTAGGTTAGATCATGTTTTGGGGAATTTAGGGCTTTTAAATATGGCGCTAAACAATAACATTGAATGTTATATAAGGGATAGTAACAATCTTATCTTGTTAACTAATAAAGATATTGTGCTAGAAGATAAGGGATATAAATATATATCTTTTCAAGCTTTTGGAAATGATGTTGAAGGTTTTTCTATAATAGGAGCAAAATATGAAGTTGAGAATAATATATTAAGTTTTGGAGAAGGTAAATTTATTTCCAATGAATTTTTAGATAATAAAAAGATAAATATAAAGTTTAAAAAAGGAAAAATTTTAATAATATATTCAAAAGATTAGCAATAAATTCATAGACCTAGAATATAATAAAATAACAATAATTTTATTAGGGGGAAAATATGAGAATAGTTGCAGTGAAGTTACCAAAATGTTTATGTAGAATATTGAGAGTATTTAAGGGGAAAAAGAAAGATAAAACTACATAAAATAAAAAAGCAGTATCTAATTTTAGATACTGCTTTTTAATATATTAATGTATAAAATTTTTAAACAAAAGAAAAATGCAATTGTCTATCAATTGCATTTTCTACAAAGAACTATTATAGAGCTCTTTGTACTTTTCCAGATCTTAAACATCTAGTACAAACTGATATAGTTTTTGGAGTTCCATTAACTATAGCTTTAACTTTTTGTACGTTTGGAGCCCAAGTTCTGTTAGAGTGTCTATGAGAATGACTGAATTGTCTTCCAGATATAACACCTTTATCACATATTTCACATCTTCTTGACATTTTTAAAACACCTCCTACCTTATAATATAAATTTCAATAGGACGTTACTATTCTAACATAACATATATAAGTTACGCAAGTACAAAAATTAGATTATTACTAAATATTTTACATATTACATTATATAATTCTTGAATAATAAAAATATTTAATATAAAATATATTATATGAATAAGAGGAGGAATCGTAATGATTGGATATTCTAATGAACATGGTAATGTTATATATGCAGATGAAGTAATATCAAAGATTGTAGGTTTAGCTACAATGGAATGTTACGGTGTTGTAGGCATGGTTTCTAAAAGTGCAACAGAAGGTCTTTGGGAACTTATGCGAATTGAGAATTTAGCTAAAGGTGTAAAGATAGAGCATAAAGATGAAAAATTAATAATAGAACTTTTTGTTATGGTTGAGTATGGAACAAAAATATCTGTTATATCAAATAACATAATACAAAAGGTAAAATACAATGTAGAAAATTATACAGGATTAAAGGTGGCAGCAATAACAGTTAATGTTCAAGCAGTTAGAATTTAGGAGGTAGACGTGATGAATTTTACAAAGATAAATGGAGGTCATTTTTACTCTATGATGAGTAATGCGGCACTTAGATTAGAGGAGAAAAGTGATTATGTAAATTCTTTAAATGTCTTCCCAGTTCCAGATGGAGATACAGGAACAAATATGTCTATGACATTTAGAACGGCAGTTAAAGAAATAAGCGAAACGGATTTGAAAAGTATAGGAGAAGTTTCTAAAAAAATGGCAAAGGGAGCCTTGATGGGAGCTAGGGGAAATTCAGGAGTAATTTTATCTCAAATACTACGAGGAATATCAAAAGGATTAGAAAATAAAGAAGAAGTTAACAGTAAGGAATTTGCAAATGCTATATTAGAAGGAAGTAAGGCTGCATATAAGGCTGTTATGAGACCTACAGAGGGTACAATATTAACAGTTATAAAATCAGCAGGGGAAACTGCTATTAGAAATAATGATGTTGAAGATATAGCCAGCCTTATGAAAAAGATTTGTATTGAAAGTAAAATGACATTAGATAAAACTCCTGAGATGCTTCCAGCGCTTAAGAAGGCTAAGGTTGTAGATTCAGGTGGAATGGGTCTTTTGATAATACTTCAAGGTATGTTAGAAGCATTAAATAATAATTTGGAAATATCTAATATAGAAAATAATAGTGGTGTAGCTATTAAAGAAAGCAATTTAAATACATTAAATGAAGAAGATATAAAATTTGGGTATTGCACTGAATTTATAATACTAGGTGATGCAAAGTATGCCGATGATTTTAGAAAATCAATAGAAAATATGGGGGATTCTGAAATAGTAGTAGGATATGATGACATAATAAAGGTTCATATTCATACAAATGATCCTGGAAAAGTTTTATCAAAGGCTGTATTAATTGGTGAGTTATCTAAGATAAAGATAGATAATATGAGAGAAGAGCATAGAGAACTTTTAGGTGATTTACAAAATCAAATTATGGAAACTAGCGTAGCAAACGAAATAGATGGAGGAAAAAAATATGCATTTGTTTCAATTGCTATGGGAGAGGGAATAGCAAATATATTTGAAGATTTAGGTGTTGACAAAGTTATAGAAGGCGGTCAAACTATGAATCCTAGCACTCAAGATATATTAAAAGCAATAGATACTATAAATGCTGAGCATATAATAATATTCCCAAACAATAAAAATATTATCATGGCAGCAAATCAAGCGGCTGAAATGTGTGATAAGGATATAAGAGTAGTACCAACAAAGACAATTCCTCAAGGTATAACATGTATAACTATGTTTAATGGAGAAGATGATATAGATACAAACATGGAAAACTTAAATTCTGTAATGGAAGTGGTTAAAACAGCTTCTGTAACTTATGCTGTAAGAGATACAGAAATGGATGGAAAACAAATAAAAGAAGGAGATATTTTAGGGCTTATAGAAGGTAAAATATCTGAAGTTGGAAATGATGTTTGTGTTGTTGCTAGAAGATTATTAGAAAATCTAGTAAATGATGATTCTGAGCTTATAACTATATTTAAAGGAAAAGATATGAAAGATAATGATATATCTATGTTTATAAACAAGATAGAAGAGAAATATAGTAACTTAGATGTTCAATATTATAATGGTGATCAACCATTATATTATATGATAATGTCAGTGGAATAAAATTCTAGTACTGCATTTTAAATTAGGCTTTGCTAAATTTGCAAGGCCTAATTTTCATAGAATTTTAATGAATTTCTGCTAAATTTATAAGTATAGAAAATAAAAGGAGGAAATATTTTGGATATATATTCAGATATATCTAGTATTGATGGGGTTGGAAAAAAAACTCAAGAAAAATTCAATAAATTAGGTATATTTACTGTTTTAGATCTTCTTTTATATTTTCCTAGGGATTATACATTTTTAAATGTAGATATTTTAAACATCAATAATTTAAATAAAGGAAAATCAATATTAAGGTGTAGGGTAGAAAAATATATAGGGACTGTTTTAACTAGGAGTGGAAAAAGATTAACTACAATAGCATTTTCCTATGGTAATAAAAGAGTCTTGGGAAAGTGGTTTAATAGTTCTTATATAAGTAAAAAATTTATCATAGGAAAAGAGTATAATCTTTTAGGGATTTTTAAAGAAGTTGGTGCTAATGTAGAAGTAATAAATCCTATAATATCATGTAATGATTCTTTTGAAAGTAGAATAATTCCTGTGTATAAATTAAAAGATGATATAAAAAATACTATGATAACTAAAGTTATAAATATCGTTTTAGATAACATAAGTATAAGGGATAATTTAACTGACGATATAATAAAGAGGTATAATCTTATATCGCTAGATAATGCAATAAGGCAGATACATTTTCCTAAAAATAAACAAGTTTTGAATGATGCGATAGAAAGATTGAAATTTCAAGAATTGTTTACATATTCTTTAAAACTTATGATGCTTAAAAATAAGGTGAACAACAAAGAAGGTATAGAATTTAGAATATTTACTAAAGAGTTAATAGAGATAAAAAAATCTTTACCATATGATTTGACTAATGCACAAAATAAAGTTATAAGACAGATTTTACATGATGCAAAACGACCTGTAGCTATGAATAGATTGGTTCAAGGAGATGTGGGGTCTGGGAAGACATTAGTTGCATTAATTGCTCTTTTTAATGCTTACAAAAACAATTATCAGTGTGCATTTATGGCTCCAACTGAAATACTTGCAGTTCAACATTTTAATGAGGCTAAAAAAATTTTAAAAGATTTTAATGTATCCATAGAACTTTTAACAGGAAATACTAAGAAAAAAGAGAAGGATAGAATAAAAGATATAATAAGACAAGGGACTCCTGTTATAGTTATAGGAACGCATGCTTTGATAGAGGATAGTGTTGAATTTAAAAATTTAGGTCTCATAGTAACTGATGAACAACATAGATTTGGCGTTAAACAACGTAGCAAACTTATAAATAAAAATAAGATGTGTGATGTTTTGGTTATGACTGCAACACCAATTCCAAGAACTGTTTCTCTTTATTTGTATGGAGATTTGGAAATTTCAGTAATAGATGAGATGCCACCTGGCAGAAAGAAAATAGAAACTTTATTATTTGATAAGCAAAGTAGAAAAATAGCTTATAAGATGGCTTTAGATGAAATTAAAGAGGGAAGGCAGATATATATAGTAGCTCCACTTATTGAAGATAATGAAAAATTAAAATTAAATTCAGTTGAAATGATATATAAAGAAATTAAATCTTCTGTGTTTAGTAATATACATGTAGAAATTCTTCATGGTAAAATGACATCTAAAGAAAAAAATGATATAATAAATGGGTTTAAAGAGGGGGATATAAAAGCAATAGTATCAACTACAGTAATAGAGGTTGGAGTTAATGTACCAAATGCTAGCGTTATGATAATAGAAAATGCAGAAAGATTTGGGCTAGCACAGCTTCATCAATTAAGAGGAAGAGTTGGAAGAGGGGAATATAACTCTAAATGTTTTTTAATATGTGATGGTGTAAATTCAATAACTAAAAGAAGAATGGATATTATGACAAAAAGTAGTGATGGTTTTTATATAGCAGAACAAGACTTTAAACTAAGAGGTTCAGGAGAAATCTTTGGTGTTAAGCAACATGGAGATGATCAATTTATATTAGCTAATGTTATAGAAGATATAGATATTTTAAGATGTGCAAATAAAGAGGCAAGAGAAATTGTGCAAAATAAAAATCAAGAAAGTAAAAAAATATGTTATGAAATATCAAGAGGTTTAGAAAATACTAGAAAATATATATGTTTTAATTAAAATTTAATTTTGTGGAGGAATATTTTTATGAGAATAATAGCAGGAAAAGCTAGAGGAAGAAAACTTTTATCGCCAGCTACGATGGAGACAAGACCGACTTTAGATAGAGTAAAGGAATCTATGTTTAGCATGATACAAGCTTATATAGTTGATGCTGAAGTTATAGATGTATTTGCTGGAACAGGTAGTTTAGGGTTAGAGGCTGCAAGTAGAGGGGCTAAGGAGTGTTATTTAGTAGATAAAAGCCCAGTAACATTTCCAATACTAAAAAAGAATATAGAAAATTTAGGGTTTAAAGATCTTTGCACAGCTTTAAATACTGATGCATATTCAGCTCTTAGAAGTTTAGCAGCGAGAAACAAGGTTTTTGATTTAATATTTATAGATCCGCCATATTTAAAAAACTTAATTCCGGAGGCCATGGAGATAATAGATGAAAAATCTATGTTAGATCCTGATGGATTAATAGTAACTAAAATAGATACTAGTGAAGAGATTTTTCAAGGAACAAGACGTATAAAGTTAACAAGAACTAAAGTGTATGGAAATACAACAGTATGTCTTTATAAAATGGAGGACGAGTAAAATGAAAAGGGCGGTATTTCCAGGCAGTTTTGATCCTATAACTAAAGGTCATTTAGATATTATAGAAAGAGCGGCGAAAATATTTGATGAAGTGATAGTTGCTGTTTTGGTAAACGTAGATAAAAAAGGATTATTTACAATAGATGAAAGGGTTAAGCTTATAGAAAAAACTATTTCTAATATTAATAATGTAAAGGTAAAAAGCTTTAAAGGCCTTTTGATTGATTTTTTAAAAAGGGAAGAATGTACAACCGTGGTAAAAGGTTTAAGAAATGCTACCGATTATGATTATGAGGTGCAGATGGCTATAATAAACAAAGCTTTGGATGAGAAAATTGAAACATTATTTTTAATAGCCAAAAGTGAATATTGTAGCGTTAGTTCATCAGTAGTAAAACAAATCGGCATGTTAAATGGAGATATTAAAAAATTTATTCCAAGTTGTATTATTGAAGATTTTAATGATAAGATAAATAAGATTACCAGAGGTGGGGAAAATGAGTGATGGATATTATATAATGGAATTTGTAGATGATATAGCTAAAATAATAGATACAGCATCTAAAGTTCCTATGACAGGAAAAGTAATGCTAGACAAAAGAGAGCTGTTAGACATTATATATAGTGTACAAGATCATTTACCAGAGGAAATAAGAAATGCTCAGCTTATAATAAACCAAAAGGATAGAATTCTACAAAATGCAGTAGCTCAGAAAGAACAAATGCTATATGAGGCTAAAAGAGATAGTGATAATCTAAGACGAGACACGATGGAAATGATGAAAAACAGGGTTCAAAATCATGATTACGTTAAAGAAGCTAAAGAGGTAGCAGAAAAATTAATAGCAGAAGCTAATGAAAATGCTACTGCTATTAGGCAAGATGCTGAAAATTATGTTGATAAATTATTAAATGATCTTGAAGAGGAAATTAAAATTAAAAATAAAGAATTATTAAATTATATGAAGGTTAATATGGAGCAATTTGCATTAAATCTTTCTACTAATTTAAATGCTGCAACAGATGATATAAGGGATAATATAGATACATTAAGAAGTAGAGATTAATTTATATATAATTGCGATTAATAAATTAATAAGTATAAATGTTATTAGAGGAGTTATATATAAGTAAACTATTGTACCGCTTGAGAATGTTGAAATACTTTGCTTAAAAAAAGAAAATATAGAGAACATAATTGCAAATGAAATGATGCCTTGCAATAATTTTGTAAAAAAATACTTAGGTATAGATATATTTTCTTTATAGAAGAAGGAAGTCGTTTGAGCGATTATTGATAATCCACCAAATGAACATAAAAAAGAAATTAAACAAAGTTTTAGCGAAATGTCTAAATTGCTTGATGAAATTATGTTACAACCGTTAGTTGCTTCGATGCTTCCAAGTAATATTCCAGATATTATATCAAATGGAATGTTAAATTTTTGGCATAAATTAAATATTAATTTATCAGAAAAAATTATTTCTTGAAGCATGCTTATAACAACAGAAAATATTGTAACATAACCACATAAAATAAGTGCGTTTAAAGCTGCATCAGAGATAGAATCTTTAATTATTTCGCCAATGTTTTTAGCTTTAACTGTATTTTTGATGGCGTTATTAAAAGAAGAGGTTAAAGGCCTCTTTTTTTTATTTTTTAACAGTATTCCAATTATAAAGCATGATAAATAGCTAGGAATTAGCAGTAGATAACCAAGTTTTGTACTACCAAGCATAGATGTACCGACAGTACCTATTAAAAATAAAGGTCCTATATTAGATGCTATATTTAAAAGTCTTGCAAATTCGTCTTTAGATATAAGATTTTCCTTATAAAGATTGGTTGAATATTTAGCACCTAAAGGATAGCCACAAAGAAAGCTAGCAATAATAGCGAAACTACATTGATAATTTAAGTTTAATGGTTTGCATATTAATGGACCTAAAACTTTAGAATACATTTTTATCCCATCTAAAGCAATTATCAAATTACATATTACCATAAATGGGAACATTGTAGGAAAAACAGAGGAAAAAAATAGTTTAGCCCCGTTTAAGGAAGCATTTATACAAAGTTTAGGATTTAGAAGAAAATAAATTACTGTTAGAGTTAAAAATATTGAGAAAATATTATTATATTTAATATTTAAAAGTTTTTTAAGAATCAGTGATAGTATAATTATTAATATAAGTAAAATACTGTACATAAATTCCTCCAAGTAAATTTTATATACAGTATTTATATTTGCTTAACATTAATAATATTATTTTATTTTAAAATTATAGGGCTTATTTTAAAATCAGCATTATGCATAATATTATTATTTAAAAGAGAGTAAAGGTTTGTGGCTTTTATATCTATAGATAGCATAGGGTCTGTATTTTTTGATGATATTTTATTAACAATTTTTATTTTAGAATTTTTTTTAATTTCTTTTAATATTTTAGCACCATTTTTATTTAATCCAAGAACTCTTATATATTGTGGTTTTGATTTACTAAGTAAAATATCTTCTTTACTTAAAGATAAAAAACATTGGCATAAAACCCTACTAATCCTAGTATAAGAATATCTTTTGCTTTTACAAGACATTATAAATTCATCAAAATTATTGAAATTACCTATATTATTTAATATTTTATTCCATAGTCCTTCATTTGCATCTGGGATATTACTTAAAAATTGGGGATTGCTTAAAAGTTTATATTTTACATAAAAAAACATTCTATCCACGTCAGATATTTTAGAGTTTTTTAATATTTCATAAGCATACTTAGGAAGAACATTAATACAGCTTTCTAAAGATTTTTCAGTTATAGCTTTTCTAATAGAAGATGCAGAAGAAAAGTTATCTTGATTTAGATTGTTATCATTATAACCAGAGCCTTGTCTAGTTATTGTTATTGGATTTATATTACTTTTTAGCTTAAACAAAGATTTACAGTATTCAATGGCTAAAATATTGTTTGGAGAATTTAAAATATGTTCTATATTATCTATATTAAATATATTAGAGTTTTTAATATATTTTTCAATAGCTATACTTCTAGCTTTAGGAAAAGATAGACCTAAGTTTAATTGTTCTTTTAAATCTTTTTTAAATTCTAGAGGTTCATTTACTAAAATTTCAGCAATTTTTTTTAATGTAGTTACATCTCCACATTCAGAACCAAAACATATGTTATCAACTATATTTAAACTATTTAGAGTTGAAATAGCTCCAAAAGCAAAATATTCGGCTGAGGATACAGAATATATTGTTGGAAGCTCTAAAACCAAATCAACGCCTCCTAAGAGAGCCATCTTGGTTCTAGACCATTTATCAACTATAGCAGGAATTCCTCTTTGAACAAAATTACCGCTCATTATACAAATTGTATAATCACAGTTAGTTTTTTGTTTAGAAGAATTTATGTGAAATTCATGGCCTAAATGAAATGGGTTGTATTCAGTGATTAATCCTGTTATTTTCATAAACTATAATTATCCTTTTTATTATATAAAAATTTTTTATTGAGTTAATTTTTATACCATTTTATAATAAAAGAAATAAAAAATAAAGAATTTATGATATGTATAATTAAATAATTTTTTATAATTAAATAAAGGATATTGGAAATCTACATAAAAAACGCTTAAAATATACATATTAAAAAGAGTTAAAATTCTGATAATTCTTAATATAAGAGAAATAACTTTTTATTATTGAAAATAATACACAATTAGTAGTATAGTAATAACTATAGATTAAAATTACGTTTTTATTAGTGGAAGGAGAAATCAACATGGAACTTATGAAACAAATTTGGGATAAAGCCCGTAATAATAAAAAAACAATAGTATTACCAGAAGGTGATGAAGAAAGAACTTTAGTAGCAGCTCAAAAAATAGTAGAAGAAGGATTAGCTAACATTTGTTTAGTAGGAAATAAAGAGGATATAGAAAATAAAGCTGCAAAATTAAATGTAAATTTAGAAGGTGTAGAAATAATTGATTCAACAACTTCAGATAAGTTAGAAAAATATGTAAATGCATTTTATGAATTAAGAAAAGCAAAAGGAATGACACTAGAAAAAGCTGAAAAAATAGTAAGAGATCCATTATATTTTGCAACAATGATGGTAAAATTAGATGATGCAGATGGTATGGTATCAGGTGCTGTTCATACAACAGGAGATCTTTTAAGACCAGGTCTTCAAATAATAAAAACAGCTCCAGGAGTATCAGTTGTATCTAGTTTCTTTATAATGATGGTACCAGGATCAAGTTATGGTAAAGATGGAATGCTTTTATTCTCAGACTGTGCTGTTAACCCAAATCCAAATTCAGATCAATTAGCAGCAATAGCAATAGCTACAGCTGATACTGCAAAACATCTTTGTGGAATAGATCCAAAGGTTGCTATGTTATCATTCTCAACAATGGGAAGTGCAGATCATGAACTTGTAACAAAGGTTAGAACTGCTACAGAGAAGGCTAAAGAATTAAGACCAGATTTAGATATAGATGGAGAATTACAATTAGATGCAGCTATAGTTGAAAAAGTTGCTAATCAAAAGGCTCCAAATAGTAAGGTTGCAGGAAAAGCTAATGTTTTAGTATTCCCAGACTTACAAGCAGGAAATATAGGATATAAATTAGTTCAAAGATTTGCAAATGCAGAAGCTATAGGACCAGTTTGTCAAGGATTTGCAAAACCAATTAATGATTTATCAAGAGGATGTAGTTCAGAAGATATAGTAAATGTTGTTGCCTTAACAGCAGTTCAAGCACAAAATATAAAATAATTGATTTTTTATATAAATATTTCATATTGAAGGGGAGAAAAAAATGAAAGTATTAGTAATAAATTGCGGAAGTTCATCATTAAAATATCAATTAATAGATATGGCAAATGAAAAAACTTTAGCATCAGGATTAGTTGAAAGAATAGGAATTGAAGGTTCAAACCTTGCACAAAAAGTTGAAGGTACTCAAAAATATATAGTTGAAACTCCTATTAAGGATCATAATGAAGCTATAAAATTAGTGTTAGATGCATTAATCAATGGAGATAATGGTATTATAAAATCAGTAAATGAAATAGATGCAGTAGGTCATAGAATTGTTCATGGAGGAGAAAAATATACTAAATCAGTTATCATAACTGACGAAGTAGTAAGAGATATAGAAGAATATTCAAAATTTGCACCACTTCATAATCCAGCTCATATTATGGGAATAAAAGCTTGTCAAGCATTAATGAATGTTCCAATGGTAGCTGTATTTGATACTGCATTCCACCAAACAATGCCAGAGAAAGCTTTCCTTTATGGACTTCCATATGAGCTTTACAAAAAGAATGGTATAAGAAAATATGGTGCACATGGAACTTCTCATAAGTATGTATCACAAAAAGTTGCAGAAGTTATGGGAAAAGATATAAAAGATTTAAAAATAATAACTTGTCATTTAGGAAATGGTTCAAGTATAACTGCAGTAAAAAATGGGGAATCTGTAGACACTTCTATGGGATTTACTCCACTTGAAGGTCTTATAATGGGAACAAGATCAGGAAGTTTAGATCCTGCTGTTGTAACTTATATGATAGATGAACTTGGATATACAAGTGCAGAGGTTAATAATATTTTAAATAAAAAATCAGGTGTATTAGGTATTTCTGAAATAAGCAGTGATTTTAGAGATATAATAGATGCTAGAGATAATGGAAATGAAAGAGCAAAATTAACATTAGAAATGTTTGCATATAGAGTTAAGCAATACATAGCATCATATACAGTAGCTATGGAAGGTGTTGATGTTATAGTATTTACAGCTGGTGTTGGTGAAAATAGCATGGTATTAAGAGAAGATTTATGTGCTAATTTAGAATATATGGGAGTTGAATTAGATAAAGAAAGAAATAGAGTATTTGGTGAGATTGCTAAAATTAGTAAAGATTCATCAAAAGTTCAATTATATGTAATACCAACTAATGAAGAATTAATGATAGCTAAAGATACTATGCAACTTATAAAATAATAAAAAAGCTTGACTTTTAAAAGTGTAGTTAATATAATAAAATATGTGTCATTTAACTATTGACGCTATTTTATTTTAAGGAGTGTGAAAGTGACTAATTTGTTGTATTAGTTGCGGTCATTTATGGAATTAAATCTTTCAGACTTAATATCAAAAAAAGAAAAAGTAAAGAAAATAGATATTACTTTTAGTATTAATTTAAAAGGGGAAGATTTCATTATTTCCAAACCATTAGCATTTAAAGGAGAAGCAAAATGTTCTGATGATATATTAACTATTATTGGAAATGTTAAAGGCTTAATTGAAATGCAATGTTCAAGATGTTTAGAAATTTTTTCGCATAATATCGATTTAGATATTTTCGAAGAATTTACAAATAACTCTGATAAAGAGGATGATTCTATTGCTTTTTTTGAAGATAATTTGTATCTTAGTGAAGTAATAGTAAATAACGTAATTTCAACCTTACCTATAAAAAAGCTTTGTAATGAAAATTGCAAAGGACTTTGTCATGAATGTGGTACTAATCTTAATTTAGGAACATGTAATTGCAATAGTGATAATATTGACATAAGAATGGCAAAGTTAATGGACCTGTTTAAGGAATAAGGAGGTGTAACAATGGGAAATCCAGCTAGAAAAATGTTCAGAGCAAAAAGAGATTCAAGAAGAGCTCAAACTATGAAAATGAGTTTACCAGGAATCGTAGAATGCCCACAGTGTCATGAAATGAAATTAGCTCATAGAGTTTGTAAAAGTTGTGGATACTACAAAGGTAAAGAAGTAGTTTCATCATCAGTTGAAGAATAAAAAGAAAGTCTTATGACTTTCTTTTCTTTGTATATAGAGAAAAAGAGGGGATAATATGAAGATTGCGATAGATGGTATGGGTGGAGATAATGCACCGCATGAGATTATAAAAGGTGCCATCGAAGCTATTCAGAAAAGAGACGACATCCATGTTATCTTAACTGGTAAAGAAGATGTCATTAATAAAGAATTGGCAGGATATACTTATAACAAAGAACAGATTAGTGTTGTTCACGCAGAAGAGATTATTGAGACAGCA
>OIYS01000343.1_pt1 | contig 34422 bp, 28 predicted proteins | sample 1588271 | NCBI WGS metagenome assembly OIYS01 (sample SAMN03283286) | human gut metagenome | biome: human-associated habitat; material: feces | host: Homo sapiens | place: Peru | collected 2012
AATGGTACTACAATTTTTTTATAAAAGTTTGTTTCACATCATTGACACATATACAAGAACCCAAACTTTAGGCACGAAAGGTTGCTTATTATTTCTAGAATTTATATTATAATTTTTCCGGAGGGATAATATGGAAGAATATGAAAAATACAATCCTAATATTAAAAGTACTATATGTCAGAATATTAAAAAATATAGAAAACAAAAAAATGTAAGAATTATTGACTTAGCAGAAAAATTAGACGTGTCTGTTAATCATTTAAAAAGAATAGAATCTGTAAATGATAGAAATAATATCTCTCTAATTACACTATATAAAATATCAATAATTTTAAATGTAAGAATTGATAAATTTTTTGAGGAGGAATAAAATGGCACATGTATTTATTGTAGACGAAAAAACTTTTTCCACTCACTTAAAATATAAATTTGCTGGTACAGGCGCAAAAGAATATAAGTGTTATTACCTAGAAGATAATAATATTGAAATAGAGCCTTCTGTTGAAAGATTACTTTCAGGGATGATTGCAGATATTTCAAGAGTGAAAAAAGGAGATTCAGTTATTTTTTATTTACAGCAGACAAAAAAACACGAAGGAATGTTTTTTGGAAGCTTTATTGTGAAAGATAATCCATTTTTATGTAATGACGACTTTTTAAAAGATGAATTAGGAAAAAATCTTACATTTAGAGTAGAACTTGTTCCAAATAAAGTTTATAAATATGGAATAACAGAAAGAGAGTGTTTGGATTCTTTGAAAAACATTGAGCATCCAAGCCAAATGTGTTGGAGTTTAATTTATAGAAAATTAAAGGGAAATAGAGGTTGTACAATGATTACTAATTATGAATACAACCAAATTATGGAAAAAATAAAACTAAAAAATGATAATAAGTATATGCAATCTAATAATTTTGATTATGACAAAGAAAATAATCAAATTATTTCTTTTGATAAAGAATTAAAATATAAAGGTAAAAAAGAATCACTGAATATAAAAAATAGATTGCTTTACAAAAAGAAAAGAAGAAATGCTTATGAATCACATCTACAAGCATATATTCTACAAAATCTATCAGAAATTAATTGCTTAAAAATAAATAATGACAAATTAACTTGGATTGGAAATGAAGTTTCTTGCGGAGTTGGAATGCAGAGCATAGATATATGCTTTGTTCAAGAAAATGAGAAAGAAGCTAATATTGCAATATGTGAATTAAAAGATGAACAACCTAAAGAATATATAAAGAATCAGTTAGAAAAATATGTTGAATGGATTAAAGATTATATCATACCAACTTATGATAAAAGGGTTGTACTTAATCCAATTATTGTTGCACCTAAACAAAATTCTAAAACGGAAAGATTATTTTCATTAATAAAAGATAGCTTGATTTTTAAATCGAAAAAAGTAGAAGTGAATTCGATGAAATATATAGAGTTTGAAGAAGAAAACAATGAGATTTTGTTTAAGGAGGTATGTGATGAAAAATAAGCCTCAATTTAAACAAGGTTCAAAACCATATTTATTTGTTAAACTAGCAAATCCAGATGAGAACGGTCAAAGTAGATGGGTAAGTAAAGAAGAATTTGTAGGAGAATTTGCATTACTTATGTTCCAAAATGGAGCAGATTGGTGCAGAAAAGAATCTAGTATTGCTAAATATTATTATATAGACTTTGATAAATCAATCACTCCAGGAAATGGTGTTGATAGGATAAGATTGAATGGCTATAAAAAAGATGAAGATAGAATTGGAAGCCAAACGATAAGAGCTGATATCAAAAATTATTATAAGAAAAAAAGATGTGTAATTTTATATACATCTAATCCGGAAGTTGACCATAAAAATGGCTGGAAAAACGATACGGCTATGAATATAAAAACCCAAAAATTAGAAGATTTTCAACCATTAAGCAAAGCTGCCAATGACGCCAAGAGACAGTTTTGCAAGGAATGCAGAAGAACAAATAAAAGATTTGATGCAAAAAACATAGGTTATCCGATATCATATTACAAAGGAAACGAAAATCATAATGGTGATAAGAACGGTTGTATAGGATGCTTTTGGTATGATCCTATAGAATTTAGAAAAAATTTAAGTAAAAAGCAACTAGAATAATTCTATTTATACTTAAAAGTGCAAAATTTGCTTATATACGAATATTGTTCCCTTTATAATAACTAAATTGAACCACTCATAGATAAACGTTGAGAAAAAAATAATAAAAGGATATAATGCCAGCAATAAAAAGGGGGAAAAATGAATTACATAGGTTCAAAACTATCAATATTGAATTATATAGATGATACAATACAGGACTTTACGGGAGTAAAAGATGAAAATGTTACATTTTGTGATATTTTTGCTGGGACATCTAGTGTTGGTAAATACTTTAAAAATAAAGGCTATAATATTATTTCAAATGATATAGAATATTATAGCTATGTAAATGCCAAACATTATATAGAAAATAATAAAGAAATTTTATTTGATAAATTAAAAAAAATAGGAATACAAAACGTATTTGAATATTTAAATACACTAGATAGTAAAAAAGGTTTTATATTTCAAAATTATACTATAAGCGGAACTAAAGACCAAGAATATGAAAGAAGATATTTTACAGAGGAAAATGCATTAAAAATTGATTCTATAAGGAGCAAAATTGAGGAGTGGAAAAATAGCAATCTAATAGAGAATAATGAATATTATTATCTTATTGCTTGCCTATTAGAAGCTTCTGATAAAGTGGCAAATACAGCTTCAGTATATGAAGCATTCTTAAAAGACATAAAAAAATCGGCTAATAGGATTCTTGAAATAAAACCATTAGAAGTGCTAATCAATAAAAAAGAAAAGAAATATTTAGTAAGAAACGAAGATGCCAATAAGCTAATTAGGGAAATATCAGGAGATATATTATATATGGATCCACCCTATAATACTAGAAAATATGATACAAATTACCATATGCTAGAAACTATTGCACTTTACGACAATCCAAAAATTAAAGGTAAAAGTGGAGTAAGAGAAGAAACAACTAAGAGGTCAAAGTATTGCATAAAGAAGGAAGTTGAGTCAACACTTGAGGATTTAATAAGAAATGCAAAGTTTAAATATATATTTTTAAGCTATAATGATGAGGGAATAATTTCATTAAACAAGATTGGCGAAATAATGTCTCGATATGGAGAATATAAAATTTACCAACAAAAACATAAAAGATATAAAGCTGATAAAAATAGAAATTATTTAAAAGATAGCACAATAGAATATATTCATTGCTTAAAAAAGTGTTAATAAAAAGAGTAATTCCGGAATAACGAGGAAGACAAATAGGAATAGGGATAAAGAATAAACTGTTAGAACAAATTATCATTATTATTAGCAAGTAAATTTACAGTTTACTTTGTTATATGAAGATATAGTGCTGCTAGAATTTCAAAGTATATTCTATAAGGAGTTGTAAAAGGCATAAAAATTTTAAAACCATTGAAAATACTGGAATTTTTTATCTTACTATCTGAATATTAAAAAAATTCTATACTTAAATAAAAAGTAATATAAAATAAGTAATTAAAAATTATATAGAAAGGGAGAAAAATTTTGGAAATAGTTGTTGAAGGAAAAGGAAAAGTAGAATATAAACCAGAGATAATAAAAATAAGGATTACATTTGATTACACTGAAAAAACTTATGATAAAGCACTTGAAATAGGAACGGATAGTTTCGAAAATTTTGTTAAAAATGTTTTGCCTAAATTAAATCTAAAAAAAGAAGATTTAAAAACGAATAAATTTAGCATTGAGCATAGAATCGACGAGGATTATAGAACTAACAAAAAAATAGATGAGGGTTATAATTTTAAACAAGAAGCAAATTTGAAATTAGACTATTCAAATGAAAATATAAATATTTTTATGACAGAGATTTTAAAATTAAACAAGATCCCAGAATATAACATTACATTTGATATAAAAGATAGAGAAAACGCAAGTAAGGAAGCATTAGAAAAAGCATATCAAGAAAGTAAAAATAAAGCTAATTTGATTGCTATTGCGTCAGGTAAAAAAATTAAAGAATGTAAAAGAACAGATTTTAAACCAATTGGAGATATCCATTGTATAAGCATTGATGATTCGGAAATTGAAGAAAGTGGGGATTTAGAAATACCTGGATTTATGAGAAAGAAAAAAGATATCTTTGAAAGTTTTACAGATTCCTTTGAACCGGAAAACATAGTAATAATGGAGAATATATATTCGCTATGGATAGCAGAATAAAAACGATAATAAAAAAATACAAGATTGAAATTATTCCAATCTTGTATTTTTTTGACTATCTTCCAAAACACCATGCAACCAATTCAGAACCATAAACAAATCCATCTCTATAATGCCTTTCATTCCTTTTGATAATGTCCCTTTAATTGTTTTTACTTTTAGTAAATTTATTTGTAACTAAATTAACCTTATTATTAGTACTTTTGGCTATTGTTAGTAGATGCTATTATAGAGTGCCACTTATAAGTCACCTAGTATATAAACCTTTTTTAAAATTATATCAGCGAGGAAAAATTACAAATGAATAAACTTTTCAAAAGAATTAGGAAAAAATATTTTTATTAAAATTTCTGCCTTTTATACCATAATTCGACATTTTTTGCACAGATAATACTGTATTATAAAAAAGGAATGCAGAAAAGAAATATAAAAATGCTATATAATAAAAAATAGCTAATGCCTTATTATATGAAGTCCTTAATGATAGGTATGAAATGAGAATATTTATATTACACAAAAAAGGGCAAGTAAACAGACTTAAGACAAAAAAATAAAAGTTCTAGATAACTAGAACTTAAATTCACCTAAGTGAAACCAATACAAAATTGGCATTTAAGGTTAAACCTTATTTTAACTCATTGTGCTATTTTAGATAGTAATTAATAGCAAACTAACTATAGCATAGAAAAGGAGAGATTGCAAGATATGGAACAAAAAAATTTTAAAAAAATTGAAAATTACAATATAGGACTAGATATAGGAACAAGTTCAGTTGGGTGGGCAGTAACCGATTTAAATAACAATATTTTAAAACGCGGAAACAAAAATATGTGGGGTGCACGAATATTTAATGAAGGAGATACAGCAGCTCGGAACAAGAATGCTTAGAGGAACAAGAAGGAGAATTGAGAGAAGAAAGGAAAGAATAAATATATTACAAAGTTTAATGTTAGATGATATGGAAAAAGAATATCCAAATTTTTTTCCAATGCTTAGAGAAACATCTAAAACTAAAGAAGACAAAAATAATGATTCAATTAATGGCAAAAAATATAACTTGTTTTCTGAACTTGAATTTTCAGATCCTATATACTATAAGAAATATCCAACAATATACCATCTAAGACGAGAACTTGTGGAAAGTAAGGAAAAGCACAATCTTAGACTTATTTATCTTGCAGTTCACCATATAATAAAATATCGTGGAAACTTTTTATATGAAGGAGAGCTTAATAATAATAATGAAATAGCAGAACCTATAAATGAACTGATAGATTTTATAAAAAATACATTAGAAATAAATTGTACTTCTGAAGCGGAAGAAATTCAAAATATATTAAAAGATAAAACAAAATCAAAGGGACAAAAGAAAGATTTAATAATAGAATTCTTTGATTATGAAAAAGACGAAAAAGCTATAATTACTGGAATTGTTAATGCAATCTTAGGATATAAATTTGATGTAAATAAAATATTTGATATTAACATAGAAAATCCGAATATTTCTTTCAATAAAGAAATACCAAATGAAGAAGAAATAAAAGAAAGTTTACAAGACCAAGCATATATATATGATTTATTATTAAAAATATATAATTGGTTTATATTGCAAGATATTCTACAAGGAAATAGTAGTATTTCAACAGCTTTTATAAACAAATATGATAAATATAAGGTTGATTTAAATAATATAAAAAACTTGTATAGAAAATATTTAAAAAATGAATACAATAATATGTTTAGGAAAGAAAAAGATAATAGTTATGCGCATTTTGAAAAAAACATATCATCTTGCTCATTAGAAGACTTATATAAAAGGATAAAGAATGATTTGGAAGATGTTCCAGAGTGTGAAGAAAAAGAAGAAATATTAAAAGAGATAGATAATGAAACATTCTTAATAAAAATAAACACAACAGCTAACTCTGCAATTCCATATCAATTACATTACCAAGAACTTGAGAAGATACTAGAAAATCAAGAACAATTTTATCAAACAATACAAGAAAATAAAAAATATATATTAGAATTAATGAAATTTAGAATTCCATACTATGTAGGACCTTTGGCACAGGAAGGAAAGAGCAGATTTGCTTGGGTTGTTAGAAATTCAAATGAAAAAATATTGCCGTGGACATTTAATACTGTTGTTAATGTTGATGAAACGGCAGAAAAATTCATAAAAAGAATGACAAATAAATGTACATATTTAATAAATGAAGATGTAATTCCAAAGCAATCAATTCTATATTCTGAATTTTGCGTATTAAATGAGCTTGCTAATATAAGAGTAAATAATCATAAATTAACTCCGAAAACTAAACAACTTATAATAGATAAGTTATTTAAGGTAAAGAAAACGGTAAAAGCAAAAGATTTAAAACAGTTATTGTTAGATTATCAAATATTTTCAGAAGTTACATCAATTACTGGGCTAGCAGAAGTGGATAAATTTATGTCTAATATGTCATCATATATTGATATTAAAAACATACTTGGCTATATAAATGATGAGAACATTGAAATGGCAGAAAATATAATTGAATGGATTACAATATTTGAGGATAAAAAAATACTAAAAAGAAAAATAAAAAATACATATGGTTTAGAGGATAAGGTAATAAGCCAATTAATAAAGAAAAACTATAGTGGCTGGTCAAGATTATCAAAAGAATTACTTGTTGGGATTCAGGCGGATGATGATAGAAAAAACATAATGGAGAAATTAAGAGCAACAAAAGATAACTTTATGCAAATTATAAATAATGATGTGTATGGTTTTAATAAGCAAATTGCAAATAGGATTAAAATAGAAGAAAAACAAATAACATATAAAGATGTAGACGATATTCCTACATCACCAGCAAATAAAAGAGCTATATGGCAAAGCCTTAAAATAGTAGAAGAAATTAAAAAAATAATGAAAAGAGATCCTAGAAATATTTATATAGAGTTTGCAAGGGAAGAACAAGAAAAAAATAAAAGAAAAGATAACAGAGCAAAAATACTTCTAAAAATATATGAAAAATATGAAGAAGAAATAAAAATGTTAAGAGACTACAATCCTAATGTATATAAAGAACTAAAAAAGAAGCAAAATGAAAAAGACTTCAATGAGAAATTATACTTATACTTTATACAGAATGGAAGATGTATGTATAGTTCAAGACCGCTAAATATTGATACTCTTTATTTATACGAAGTGGATCATATATTGCCTCAAAGTTATGTTAAAGACGACAGCTTGTCAAACAAAGCATTAGTATTCAAAGAAGAAAATCAAAGAAAAAGTGGTAGCTTGCTGTTAGATGAAAAAATAATAAATAAACAAGAAATGTGGTGGAAACAATTAAGAAAAAATGGCTTAATTGATGAAAAAAAATACTATAATTTAACAAGAAGAAAGATGTTTGAAACAGATAATGAAAAAGTAAAATTTGTATCTAGACAGTTGATAGAAACAAGGCAAAGTACAAAATACATAACAAATTTGTTGGTCAATCAATACCCAAATACAGATGTGTTTGCAATAAGAGCAAATCTTACACATAATTTTAGAAAATTTTTTGAAATATATAAAAATAGAAATATCAATGATTATCATCATGCACAAGATGCGTATATTATAAGTGTAATAGGAAATGTAATAGATCAAAAGTTGCAATACAAAGATGAATATAAATATACGCAATATGTAAAAAAATATATTAAAAAAAGTGAAGAAGAAAAAAACAGAGTATGGATAATAATGGGTATGGTTTCTAATAATATAGACAAAAACAAGGTTAAGAAAACGCTTGAATACAAAGACTGTTTCATAACTCATAAGTTAGAAGAACAAACAGGAGCATTTTATAAACAAACAGTATATGGACCAAAAGATAAAACAGTAAAAGCAGTAATACCTTTAAAAGAAGGATTAGATGTTCAAAAATACGGAGGATATTCCGGAGAAAACAAAGCATATTTTACAATTTATAGTTATATAGATAAAAAGGGAAAAGAACAAACAGAAATGATAGGAATACCTGTAAAAATTAAATATGATATAGAAAATGGCAAAACTACCCTAATGAAGTACATAGAAAGTAAAACAAAAGAAGCATCTAAAATAAAAATTATAAGACCGAAAATCTTAAAATACCAGGAATATATAGATGAAAATAATGAACCAATGATGTTATTAAGCGATAGTGAATACAGAAGTAATAAGCAGCTAGTTGTAACACCAGAAATATCAGAGTTGATATATATAATGAATCAAGAAAAAATAACGGAAGATGAAAAAGAGAAGGTTCAAAAGAAAATGGAAGATATTTATGATTATTTATTGGAAAAGTTAAAAAACGAATATAAAATATTCAATTCTATATATCAGAAATTAAGCAGTAACGAAATAAAAGAAATCTTTAAAGAACTAGAATATAAAGACAAGGTACTTACAATAAATGGGATTATTGATCTAATGCACAGAGGACAAGGAAATTTAAAAAAACTAAAACAAGGAGAGAGGGCAGGAAGAAGAAGTGGAAAGAGTTTTAAAACAGAAACCTTAAATAATATGATATTTATAGACAAATCAGTAACAGGAATGTACGAAAGAAGGTATAAAATAAATGGGATGGAGAACTATTGTAATAAATAAAAATTGTAAACTTAGTTATAAAAATGACTATTTAGTAATAAGAAGCGAAACATTACAGATGATTCATCTTTCAGAAATAAATATAATTATGATAGAAAATGGTATGGTATCAATAACATCATATTTAATAAATGAGCTTATAAATAATAAAATTAAATTAATATTTTGTGACGAAGCACATAATCCTGCAGGTGAGATTGTACCATACTATAGTTCTTTTAATACAAGTAAAAAAATACAAAATCAAATTAAATGGAAAAATGAAACAAAAAATAAAGTATGGCAACAAATTGTGAAACACAAAATTCATAATCAAGCAATGCTATTGAAAAAACTAAAAATTGATGAATATGAAAAGTTGTTAGAATATGAAGCAAGCGTTGAAGAGGGAGATTCAACAAATAGAGAAGGACATGCTGCGAAAGTGTATTTTAATTTGCTATTCGGAAAGAGGTTTATAAGAGGTGCAGATGACAACATAAATAAAGGATTAGACTATGGATATTCTATATTATTATCAACAATAAATAAGGAAGTTGCGAGCAAAGGATATATAACACAAATAGGAATAAATCATAAAAGTGAATTTAACCAATTTAATTTGACTTGTGATTTAATGGAACCATTTAGACCATTAATAGACGAAATTGTATATAATAGTATAAACTCTGAGCTAGATAAGGAGCATAAATACAAATTAATAGATTTTTTAAATAATACAATAAAAATAGATAATAAGGAACAATTTGTATCAAATGCAATACCAATATATGTACAAAGTGTATTTGACGCACTAGAAAATAATAAAGAAAGTAAAGTTTTAAATTATGAGATATAGATTTATGAGAGTATTAGTATTTTTTGATTTACCAACAGAAACGATAAAAGATAGAAAAAAACATTCACAATTTAGAAGATTTTTAATAAAAGAAGGTTTTATAATGATGCAAGAGTCTGTATATTCTAAACTTACTCTGAATAATTCAGCTACAAGTGCAATTAGAGACAAAATTGAGAAAAATAAACCTCCAAAAGGAATAGTACAAATGCTTGTAATTACTGAAAGGCAATTTAGTTCAATGGATTATATTGTACGGAAATAAAAATAACAATAATTTAGATAATATGGAAAGGCTTGTAATATTATGATAATGTCTATAATTGGATTTGAAAATAAAATATATTTTAAAGAAAATGCAGTAAACATTTTAGAGATATATAATCAAAAACTATTCTCAAACTTTATTAGTTACATTAATGAACAAAGTAACGAGGGAACAGAAGAAGATAATAAAATTGTATTAATGGATGAAGAAAAAAGGCTTAAAATAGATAAGATGGTATATGTATTAACAGATTTGTTTAATATTGATTTCAATTCAAAGAAAATTATAAATAAAATATACAATATGTTAAATCAAAATATAAAAAATAGGCAAGATAATGAAATAGAAAATACAATATTACAATTAAGACATTATTTAGTTGAAGAAATAAATGAGATTCCATTTGAATTTAATATAAATAGTGAAATTGAAATGTTAGACTTATTGAAAGCATTTAATGTAAAAATAGACTCATCTTGCTATACAACAATGGTGGAAAAAATAGAGTTTGTAATAAACATACTAGCAAGCTTAAAAATTGCCAGAGTGTTGGTAATACCTAATTTAAAGACATATGTAAATGAAGATGAATTACTTGAAATATATAAATATTCAATATATAATAATATTAATTTACTAGTAATAGAAAACAGGCATAGTGAAAAATTGCTAAAATATGAACAAAAGAATATTATAGATGAAAATTTTGATGAGATATAAACAAAGACTGTCTAAATAACACCGGAGTCATTAACCGAAAAAACTACTAATTTGAGGTTTTAGTATTGTGTTATTTTAGATAGTAATAAAACCAAGCAAAAAACCATTTGTTAGAATAGTCGGTTTTAGTATTGTGTTATTTTAGATAGTAATAAAACAACTTGTTTTTTTAATAATCCTGACGGTGCGTTTTAGTATTGTGTTATTTTAGATAGTAATAAAACGTTGCAAACAGCCTAGACACACTTAAATCTGTTTTAGTATTGTGTTATTTTAGATAGTAATAAAACTAAAAGAGTTCGAGAGTTAGAAAAAGAAATGTTTTAGTATTGTGTTATTTTAGATAGTAATAAAACGGAGCAAAAGATTTAATAAGTAATTTCGACGTTTTAGTATTGTGTTATTTTAGATAGTAATAAAACACGCTCAAAAATATCATCTACATATTGTTGTTTTAGTATTGTGTTATTTTAGATAGTAATAAAACTTGTTCAAAAGCGCAGAATACTATCATTGCGTTTTAGTATTGTGTTATTTTAGATAGTAATAAAACAATCCTCGGCCGTTGGCAAAATGATAGAGTGTTTTAGTATTGTGTTATTTTAGATAGTAATAAAACGATTTACCTTTTTAGGAGGTTAAATATATGGTTTTAGTATTGTGTTATTTTAGATAGTAATAAAACAATAAGGCAGATTTATGTCCTGTATGTAAGTTTTAGTATTGTGTTATTTTAGATAGTAATAAAACTTGTACCATTTTATATGGCATATTCCAGTCGTTTTAGTATTGTGTTATCTTAGATAGTAATAAAACAAATGAAGAGTTTAAAACTGAATTTACGGTGTTTTAGTATTGTGTTATCTTAGATAGTAATAAAACATATTCAAATCCTTTTTGTATGCTTTCAGTGTTTTAGTATTGTGTTATTTTAGATAGTAATAAAACGATATTTTATGCTAAAAATGCAAGATGTGTGTTTTAGTATTGTGTTATTTTAGATAGTAATAAAACAAGTAAAATATTATGACGGTGTGCCTAGTTGTTTTAGTATTGTGTTATTTTAGATAGTAATAAAACGAATTCCCTAATATTACTGGTCGTAAATATGTTTTAGTATTGTGTTATTTTAGATAGTAATAAAACCAGAAGAGTCGCCGGAGCTTCCTCCTCCGGTTTTAGTATTGTGTTATTTTAGATAGTAATAAAACTTGAAAACAGTTGGAGCAGTAAAATGCTTGGTTTTAGTATTGTGTTATTTTAGATAGTAATAAAACCAAAATCAAAGATTTGGCAAAAGCAGGAAGGTTTTAGTATTGTGTTATTTTAGATAGTAATAAAACAGTTCTAAAGTAGTAGAAGTTGCTAATTGCGTTTTAGTATTGTGTTATTTTAGATAGTAATAAAACAGAAATCACTTGATGAAGAACAGTATAAAAAGGCGAGCTTGAAAGCAAGAGAGTGGCAAAACAGATTAAGTGAATATACAGATGAAAATAACTTAAAGAGAGATTACAGCAGAGAACATATAAAGGATTATAAGGCATTTAACGCTGAGAAAAGTAAATATTTGGATATAACAGAAAAGACTTTAAATAATGGGAACCAAAAATATAAATTAAAAGAACAACAATATTATGTTGATGAAGAAGGAAATAGATATAATGTAGATGGTAAATATGTTATATTAAATCCAACTGAAAGAGAAAAAGAAGTTGCAAATATGCTAGGAAGTTTATATGGTGGGAAAATAAAGATAATACCAAGAATAAATGAGCCTAAAAACATAAAAACACCAGATTATATAGTAAAAAATAAAAGATATGATTTAAAACAAATTAGCGGTAATGGAAAATATGTAATACAAGGAAACTTAAAAGGAAAACAAAAACAAGCTGATAACTTTGTAATAGATATAACAAAATCGAAGATGAGTACAGACGAAGCTATTAGACAAGTAGAAAATATCTATAACTCAAAACATTTTTTATGGTTAGATAGGATTATTTTACTTAAAGATAAAGAATTTCTAAAAATATATAAAAGAAAATAGAAAGAAGTCAACTGTGAACCTAGAGGTTCTCAACTGACTTCTTTTAATAATATTATTAACTTAATTATACTATAAATTAGGCTAATAATCAATAGTTTATTCAGAAAATTGTAAAATATTCATTGTCCGCAATGACGCTAAACTAAAAGTAAAATAACTAATAGGCTTTCGTGTTTGAAAGTCTATTTTTTATACAAAAATTCGACTATATGCGTTTTAGTATTGTGTTATTTTAGATAGTAATAAAACTTTTCTAATAGCTATAAAACCATCTGCCCTCTTTATAAGTTCTTGACCTATTGCTATAATAGATTTCTTTACATTTTCTTTCCCATTTGGTATTAATTGTTCTTGCATATTTCCATCTTCTTTCCATAATAAAAGCACCTACTTTTAGTAAGTGCTGTCTTTAATTATTAAAATCTATATCTTTACATATTTTTTCAATTTTCTTCATAAGTGGTGTATTTTTATCTATTTCTTGTTTATCGTTCCAAAATTTTGCTTCTAAACTACTTACTTTTTCTTGTTTAGTTAATTCTATTTTTCTATTTTGCTTTTCCATACTATAATTCCTCCAATTTAACATATATTATACCATTTTTATTTTTTATGTCAATTAGTTGAAAATCTGTATTTCTCATAAATAGTATTTCTCCTCCACCTTCATCATTCAATGTAGATAAGTTTCTTCCAGTCTTAGACTTTATTTTCATTATCATTTTAAAATTTGTATCATATACACCTAACGCTGAAGATATGTAACTATTCCAGTTTCCTATTTTTTGTTCATTATTAAATATAGACAATATATTTGAGACATCTTCACTATCTCTTACATAAACACATCTTTTAACCCAACCTTTATATATTGGCATTCCTTTTAATGCATTATCTAAATTTTGTATATATTCCTTATCTTCTTCTGATAATTTTTCATTATTATATAATTTTGAGTTAATTTTATAAGACATACTTTTTAGATACTGTTTTAATGATTTATATTGTTCTTCTCCCAAAACATTTCCATTTTTAAAGTCTTTGCTCTTATAATTACTATTATATACAATATTTGAACGGCAAAAATGAAAGTGATGTTGAATAGGTGGTAAATTTAATCCTAATACTAATCCTGTTTTAGTATTGTGTTATTTTAGATAGTAATAAAACAGAAAAATTTGAATATAAAACAAGGCAACAGTTTTAGTATTGTGTTATTTTAGATAGTAATAAAACGTTCCATATCTACACTCCTCTAGTATAGTAGTTTTAGTATTGTGTTATTTTAGATAGTAGCAAAACAGGAGAAGGGGGCGACATATATTTGAAGGGAAAAGCATTAAAGAACAAACAAAAATAGTACGCGGATATATTTTAAATAACTTTAGAAAAGATGGACTTTTAAAAGACGATACTAACATTAATGTATCAAGAAAGACCACAAATGAATATATACACCATAGAAATGGATTAGACAATACAGCATATTCTTCGAAAATGAAGGCTTCTACAGAATTAAATAACTTATTGAAAATATCACAATTTATAAAAAGCAAAGCAGGTAATGGAAAACGCATATTTGCTAAAAATGGCTGGAATTATTACGAAACTGCATCTAAAGTAGGAGATAAAACTTATTCAGGTCGGTTAAATGTTGCTAATTGAGAGAATGGACGATTGTTATATGATATTACTAGTATAAAAGAAAGAGCTAGCAATTACAGTGTAAAAACTGTATCTATTGCCAACTCTTCTATTAATATATACCATTTTCAAACAAAGATGTCAATACTATTACTAAATACTATATGCAAGAAACTGGGGGATTACTTATAAAATGTTAAAAATTGAGCAATTAAATATAGCATTACTTACCAAGACAAAAGTGGGTTAATAAGGAATTATTATATATACAGTAAGAAGAGATTTATTAGTAGCTATAAGAGGCACAGAAGGAAAAAATGAAGAACAATAAAGGAAAGTGGAAACCATATAGTAAGATTTACAAGTAATTTTGGAGTTAGAACAGGCGGCAGAGGGCAAGATTAAACAAAACATACTTGGTAGCGAAAAAACAAATAAAAACACCAAAAAACTTGCGAATATTTACTGCTTTTTCCTAATTTATAGAAAAATAGTGGATAATTTTTACATTGTATGATAAAATGATATGGAATTTGATAATGATAGTTAGGAGCAAGAATATGGAAGATTATAGTGCAAAATTAACTGCTGAACCTTTTTTATACACAGAAACAAAAATAATTGGCAGATATTTGCTAGAAGGTGAAGATGAGCAAGAATTAAAGAAAAGAAATGTTGAGGAAAATCTTATTAAACATAAAAAGGTTGGTAGTGTTAAAAGAGTTAATTCTCCAATATTTAGAAGACTAGATATTATGAACAAAGAAATGCTAGAAGAATTTGTATGTTCTGACATTGAAACAAGTAAGTACATTTTGCTTTATGCAATAATGAAAACAGATAGATTAGTTAGAGATTTTATAATTGAAGTTTATAAAGATAAACTATATATGAAAAAAGAGTACATAGAAAAATTTGATATAGATAATTGGTATGAAGAAAAATGTATATTAAGTCAAACATTAAGGGAAAGAACAGAATTAACAACTGCAAAATTAAAGCAAGTCATTATGAAAATAATGCAGGATTCTGGATTGGTAATAAAAGAAAAGGACAGATTCAAAATCGTACGACCTTTATTAAAAGAAAAGTTTATAAGTATGCTTGATAAAAATGGAGATATGGAATATGCAAAAGCAATAGGAGGATTAGTATGAAAAATATAAATACAAGATTGCAAGAAATGACCAATAAGTTAAACAGCAAAGAATTATTTGAATCAAATGGTCTAGGAAATGAAATAAATTTTCACGTTTTTGACTATGATCCAGAGGACGAATATATTGTTAGAGATTATTTAGACAATTACTTATTAAAGAAATCAAAATTAAATATAAAGGTTTTTGATATATATGACATAATTATTGAAATATTAAAAGAAAAAGGCTTTTTGGAAAAGTGCTTTGATTATGAGAAGAAAAAAGGTGCTAAATATTTAAACCAGATTATATCAAAAACAATAGGCATTGGTTCTAGCAATGATTTAATAATGAAAAAGATAAAAAATGAAGTGACAGAGCAAAACCAAATAGTGATCATAACAGGTATAGGCAAATGTTATGGAATTGTAAGAGGGCATACGATACTTAATAATTTACACAGCATTATAACAAATAACCCTTTAATAATGTTTTACCCGGGAAGTTATAATGGACAAAGTTTTAAATTGTTTAATAAATTAGAAAATGACAATTATTACAGAGCGTTTCAATTTGTAGGTAGAAAGTAGGAGGAAAAAGAAAATGGAAAAATTAAAGAACTTATATGCAAAAGACATTGAAAGAGAAATACAAGGTGTTATCAAAGTTGATGATGAAAGTTATATTAGTCAAGAGTTAGACGAATATGTTGTTACGGACGAATTATTAAAACATTTTAATAGTTTCTTTGACGCGTACAATGCAGGAATAAATGGAAATACAGAAAAAATGGGTGTTTGGATTTCTGGTTTCTTTGGAAGTGGTAAATCACACTTTTTAAAAATAGTTTCATATTTGTTAGAAAATAAAATTGTTAATGGAAAAGCAGCAGTAGATTATTTTGATGATAAGATTGAAGATAAAATGTTACTAGCAGACATTAAAAGAGCAGGTAGTATTCCAACAGATGTTATTTTATTTAATATTGATTCAAAAACAGAAAATAGTAACGGAACAAAAGATAAAATACTAGATGTATTTGAAAAAGTATTTAATGAAAAAAAAGGATTATCTATTACTCCTTTTGTTGCGGAAATAGAAAGACATATTATTAGTTTAGGGAAATACGAAGAATTTAAGAAAGCATTTGGAGAAAAAGCAGGTAGTCCTTGGGAAGAAATGAGAGATGGAATCCAATTTGTTGAAGACGAGTTTGCTAATGCTTATGCAGAGGCTTTAGGTAAATCTGTTGAAGAAGCAAGAAACATAGTGGAAAGAACTGAAAAAAATTACACATTATCTGTTGAAAAATTCGCCGAAAGAGTAAGAGATTATATTAAATCAAAAGGAAACAACCATCACGTTATTTTCTTAGTTGATGAGATAGGTCAATACATTGGAGATGACAGAAGTTTAATGTTAAATCTTCAAACAATAGTAGAAGATTTAGGACTTGAATGTGGTGGCAAGGCTTGGGTTATAGTTACATCACAAGAAGCAATAGATGATGTTGTTAAAGTACAGGGAAATGACTTTTCAAAAATTCAAGGTAGATTTGATACAAAATTATCTTTATCATCTTCTGATATAGACGAAGTTATTAAAAAGAGAATACTTGATAAAACTGATGAAGCAAAAACAAGTTTGAAAATGATATATGATAAAGAAGAATCAATAATAAGAAACCTATTAACATTTAAAAATGCTACATATCAAAAAGTATATGATGATAGTTATGATTTTGCAGAAACATATCCATTTATACCTTATCAATTTAAACTATTACAAGATGTGTTCACAGATATAAGAAAACACGGATATGCAGGTAAACACTTATCAAGTGGAGAAAGATCACTTTTAGGAGCATTCCAAGAAACTGCAAAAAGATATGGAGATAGTGAAGTAGGAACTATAATTCCTTTCTATGCTTTCTATGATACTATTGAACAATTCCTAGAACATCAAGTAAAAATTGTTATTAACTCTGCTATTGATATGGTTAAAAGTGGAGAATTAAAAGACATTGATATTAAAGTATTGAAAATGTTATTTATGCTTAAAAACATCAAAGAAATACCTGCTAACATAGATAATTTATCAACATTATATGTTTCAAATATTAAAGATGATAAGATTTCTATTAAAAAAGAAATATCTGACTCATTAAGAAGACTTGAAGCACAAACTTTAATTCAAAGAAATAATGATGAATATAAGTTCTTAACAGATGAAGAACAAGAAATAAATAGAGAAATTAAACAAATAATAATTGACCAAAATAGAATTACAGATTACTTAAAAAGGATTGTATTTGATTATATATTAACAGATAGTAAGTTTACATATAAAGGAAAGAACTTCCCATTAACAAAATATATAGATAATATAAAATATTCACAAGAATATGAAATAGGTATAAAAGTAATTACTACATCTCCAGAAAGAGATGATACAGATATTATTTTACAATCTGCAAGAGAAAACAAATATGTATTTATTAAACTTGAAATATCTACTTTGATTTATGATGAAATAACTAACTATTTACAAGTTGAAGAATATAGAAGAAGTAAGAGTGGAATCTTCCAAACACAACAAGTTGAAGATATTATAAGAGCAAAACAAAGAGAAATTGAAAATGCAGAATCAAGAGTAAAAGAAAATATTAAAGAACAATTAAATGAAGCAGAAATTATTATTGCAGGAGATAGACAAAACATAAATGCAAGAGAAGCAAGAACAAGAGCAAATGAAGCATTAGAAATATTAGTAAACAATATTTATACAAAGTTCTCTTATATTAAGAAAAATTACTCAACACAAGATATTAAAGATTTATTCCACGAAAATAGACAAAATCTATTTGGAAAAGAAGTAGAATTTGTAAACCAAAAGGCTTATGACGCAATGAAAGAATATTGTGAAGAAAAGAATGCGTTTAGTATGCCAATTACAACTAGAACATTATTACAAGACTTTGGAACTGCACCTTACGGATTCCTTGATGAAGATATTTTATATTTATTAACTAGATTATTAAAAGATGAAGTTATCTCTTTAATATATAATAATGAAGTACAAAATATAACATCTGATGACACATTAACTAAAATCTTAAAGAGAGATTATTATGATAGAACAATTATTAAGATAAGACAAAAAATAGATGTTAATTTAATAAATGATTTAAAATCAGTAGCAAGAAACTCATTTAATGTTATGAGTTTAAGAGAAGATGAAGATGGTATGGTAGAAGATTTTAAAAATGACTGTCTTCAAAGCACACTTAATAAGTTAAATAAAATATCTGGATATTATCATATTTCAGGTGGTAATTATCAATATCCGGGACAAGATGTTAAAGATAAAGCAACAACTTTAATGGAAAGATTGTTAAGAATCCGAGATGTTTCAGAATTTTTCAAAGAAGTATCAAATAGCAAAGGTGAATTTACAACATTAGCACCAGAAATAGAAATGGTATTAGATTTCTTTGATGGCACTCAAAAGGAACAATTTGATGAAGCAAGAAAGATATTAACTATATATGATAATAATAAAGACTATGCTGATAAAACACCAGAATTAGTTAGTGTTGTAGATGAAATGGTATCAATTTTAACATCAAAGGCACCATATAGTGATATTCATAAATTACCTACATTAAGAAAAAATCTAATAGATATTTTAAGTAATATGTATGAAACAAAAGCAGAGCCTATAATCACGAGAATAAATGAAACAATAGAATATTTTGAAACTGAAACTAAAAATGCAGAGGTTGATGAAAGTTTTGCTACAAAATATATAGATACTTGTAAAGGAGTAATAAACACTTTAAATACTTCTAATGAATTAAAAGACATATATGCACAACAAACTAGAATTGACCAATTAAAAGATAGATTTATAAGTGCATTAGAATACGAAAAGAGTAGAAAACAAGCAACTACTGAAACAGGAGAAGTAGTAGAAGAAAAAATAGTTAGAAGAACTATTATAAGAACAGATAGTTTAATGAATCGTTCTTATGAAATTAATTCAAGAGAAGACATTGATAAGTATGTGGAAGAATTAAAAGAAAAACTTATTAAGGAATTTGAAAAAAATAATAACTTAACAATTAGATAGGAGGATGTTTTATGGATAAAGCCATATTAAAAAAGTTTGCTATTGAATCAAGGGAAGATTTAATGAAAAAAATGAAAAATAAAATAAATACTTTTTTTATTGATGAAGAATTCAGTAGTGAACAAAAAGGAGATTTGTATATTTTATCTAATGAAGAACATTCTTTGAGTCTGACAAATGAAGAATACAAAAAAAGAGAACTTTTAATAAAAAGAATTAAGGAATTATCATTAGAACAGGTTGTTGAAGAAGCTGCATATACTTGGTTTAATAGAATAATTGCTATCCGATATATGGAAATAAATGATATGTTGCCACTTACAAAAGACAATCAATCACTTGGAATCAGGGTATTATCATCAAAAGATAATACGCCTGATCCAGAGATACTAAAGTTTACAAATCTAATTAATCCAGATTTGGATATAGATTTTAAAAAAGAAAAATATACCGAATTAAAAGATGAAAATGAAAAGTTTAAATATGTATTATTATTAGTTTGTAGAAAACTTGGTTATGTTATTCCACAAGTATTTGACGGTATAACTGATTATATAGATATTTTAATACCAGATAATTTATTAAATGATACAGGCTTTATTACAAAAGTAATAAATGAAGTTCCTGAAAATAATTACAATCAAGTTGAAATAATTGGATGGTTATATCAATATTATAATCAAACTGAAAAAGATAAAGTGATTTCATCAAAACAAGCATACAAAAAAAATGAAATACCTTATGTTACACAATTATTTACACCAGATTGGATAGTTAAATATATGGTAGAAAATTCATTAGGTAGATATTGGATTGAACACGGTGGAAACGAAAAATTAACTGAAAATTGGAAATATTTTATATATGATAATTTAGAAAAAAATAATGAAAAGAAAAAAATAACAGAACTAAAATGTATTGATCCCTGTTCTGGTAGTGGGCATATATTAGTTTATATGTTTGAGGTATTATTTCAAATTTATTTGAGCGAAGGATATAATAAAAATGATATTCCTAGACTTATACTTGAAAATAATTTATATGGATTGGATATTGATGATAGAGCAGGACAATTATCAATTTTATCTGTAATGCTAAAAGCAAGAGAATATGATAAAAATATTTTCAAAAGTAAAATTATTACAAATCTAAATATAATGAGTATTCAAGAATCTAATTCTATTAGTTATTCTATAATTGATAATATTAAAACAGAACATAATAAAGAATATACTAAATATTTAATAGATAATTTTCAAAATGCCAAAGAAATAGGTTCTTTGTTGATTTTAGAAAATAATGATTATAGTGATTTAATTGAAGAAATAGCAAATGATAATACAATTTTTGGAATTGAATTAAGAGAAAAAATACTTCCGATTATTAAAGAAGCAAATCTTTTAACTAACAAATATGATGTTGTTGTTACGAACCCACCTTATATGAATTTTAGTTCATTTTCTTCTTATTTAAAAAAATATATAACAAAAAAATATAATGATTCAAAAGAGGATTTATGTTCTGCATTTATGGAGTTTTCACTTTTGAATGAAAATGGATTATTAGCAATGGTGAATCAACAATCTTGGATGTTTTTAGCAAGTTTTGAAAATTTAAGAAAAAAAATAGTGAATAATAAAACAATAATAAATATGATTCATTTAGGGACAAAAGCATTTGAAGGAGTTATGGGCGCAGTTACAACTTCATTTGTTATTTCAAATAAATATAAGAAAGATTATAAAGGAACATTTTATAGATTAGTAGAATTAGAAAACGAGAAAGACAAAGAAAAAGCACTTTTATCAAAAAATAGTAAATATATATATTATGCTGATAATAATAGATTTATAAATACTCCTTCATATAAAATATCTTATTGGATAAAAGAACAATATTTAAATAATTTTAAAAATAAATCGGTTGGGGATTATGCAGATACAAAAAAAGGAATAATGACTGGTAATAACGAATTATTTGTTAGATTATGGTACGAAGTTGATAAAAATAATATCGGGTTTAAATGTCAATCATCTGATGATATAAATAATAGTGGCTTAAGATGGTTTCCTATTACAAGTGGTGGTGCAAGAAGAAAATGGTATGGAAACTTTATAAGCGTTGTTGACTTATATGATAATGCTTATAAAATAACTCATAAAAAGAATAATAATTATAGATTAAGAGATACTCAATACTATTGTAGAGAAGCTGGGACTTGGAGTGAAATCGGTGGTAATAATTTTAGTGTTAGGTACGTTCCTAAAGGTATAACATTTGGTAATGGTGGTCCTTGCTTATTTTCTAATGAATATTTAAAATATATCATTGCTTTTTTAAACACAAATGTTTCAAAGGAATATTTTTACTTGATAGCACCAACTGTAAATTTTGGACCAGATCAAATAAAGCAAGTTCCGTTGATAATCGATTCAGAATATTTTAAAAAAATATTAGAATTATGCGATATGAACATCAATATATCTAAGTCAGATTGGGATTCATTTGAAACAAGTTGGGATTTTAAAAAACATCCATTAATAAGTGAAGCTACTTTGACTCCTCAACAAATAAAAAAAGAACAGGATAGTGGCTTTCAAGTATGTAATAATTTGAGAGAAGCATATAATCATTGGGGAGATAAAATGAACGAAAGATTTAATGCATTAAAAAAGAATGAAGAAGAATTAAATGACATTTTTATTAAAATATATGGTTTAGAAGATGAGTTATCTAAGGATATTGTAGATAAGGATATAACAATAAGATTAGAAGATAAAGAAAGAGATATAAAATCTTTAATTAGTTATGCAGTTGGTTGTATGTTTGGTAGATATTCATTAGATAAAGATGGACTTGTATATGCAGGTGGAACTTTTGATGAAAATAATTATAAAACTTTCAAAGTAGATAATGATAATATTATTCCAATTACTGATGAAGCATATTTTAGTGATGACATTGTTGAAAGATTTAAGACATTTATAAAAACAGTATATGGAGATAATACATTTAATGAAAATATGAACTTTATTGCTGAAGCGTTAGGTAAAAAAGGAACTGAAACAAGTGAGGAAACTTTAAGAAGATATTTTGTTAATGATTTCTTTAATGATCATTGTAAAATATATCAAAAAAGACCTATATATTGGTTATTAGATAGTGGTAAGAAAAATGGATTTAAGGCATTAGTTTATATGCATAGATATAATGAAAATTTAATTCCAAAAGCAAGACTTAATTATTTACATAGAGTTCAAACAACTTATGAAAAACTATTGTCTGATGTAAATTACAGACTTACTACTGAATTATCTATGACAGATAAAAAAGAAACAAAGAATAGACAAACCGATTTAATGGCTAAATTACAAGAAATTAAAGAATATGATGAAAAAATAGCACATATTGCTAATCAAAGAATAAGTATTGATTTAGAGGATGGCGTAAAAGTTAATTATGAAAAATTTAAAGATATACTTGCTAAAATTAAATAGGAGGGTAGAAAATGTTCGATGAAGTTTTAGAACTATTGAAAGATACTTTAAATGGTGCTTTTTCAAGAGATACAGAAAGACAAAGAACTAGAAAAATTATATTTTGGTATGATTATAAAAAAGAATATGAAGATTTTATAAATGAGTTAGAATTAGATAATACTGAAATCATAAAGTATGACAATAATAGTTTTTGGATAAGATACCATATTGAAAATGAAGAACTTGAAAAAAATATAATTATCTATCTTCCTTTTGAAAGAAAAAAAGGTGTAGATAATGATTTGCTTGATTTAGAAACTGCGAATAGTGACTTACTATTTAATCCAGATTCTACAACTATGAGATTAAAGAATTTAGGATTAACAGAAGACTGTAGAAAGATAGTAAGTAAATATGCAAAATTCTTTGGAAATAAAAAGAGAGAACAAGATTTTAAAAACTTTGATATTGATGATAAAAATCCAGATAATATAGATTTAATAATTACTGCAATATTACTTAATATTAAGTCAATAAATGAAGATGATATTTTAAAGGAAATTGTTAGAAATTACTATACTGATGAAAAGAGATATGAGGACTTATTTAAGTTTGGAAGTCAAGAGTTTGTTTTGGAATTATTTAATGATACTTTTGGAACAAAAGTTGAAAACTATGAAGAATTGTCAGATGTATATAAGTCTTTAATCTTTACATACTTTGCTTCAAGTTTAAAAGATATAAAGAAAGCCAATAGATATAGTAAATACTTACTAACAAAAAAATCTACAAATGTTTATGTATTTATTAACAGTTTAATGAGAGATAAAACAACAAGAGAATACTTTGAAAAGTTATCAAAGAAAGTGGAAGAAGAATTTGGAATAAAAGATTTATTGGATTCAATGGATATTGAAGATTATAAACTAGCAGACGCATTTGAGTGTGTTGATGAGTTTGTTATTAAATACCTTGTAGATAAGTTGTTTAATGGCATTGGAGAATATGATTTATATAATGAGTACATATCTAATAGAGAAAATAAATATTGGTATGATAAACTTGAAAATGAATATAACCTTTTAAAGGTATCTATATTATTCTTTGAAAAGATTAAAGCAATAGAAGACGCAATTAAAATTGTTGATATTGATAAGTTTGCAAAAGATTATGCTAATAATTTTAGTGAGGTAGATACATTATATAGAAAAGTATATTATTACTATGACAATATAGAAGACAAAGATGTATTTATATCATTAAAGAATAAAATTGAGAATATATATGTAAATGATTTTATGAGTGAGTTATCAATTAAGTGGAGTGATATGATAGAAAATATGGGTAAATATGATTCTAATCGTATGACATTACAAAAAGATTTTTATAAGACTTATGTAAAACCATTTAATGATAAAAAAGACAGAGTTATTGTTATTATATCAGATGCATTTAGATATGAGTGTGCAAAAGAATTAAATAATAAATTAAAAACTTTTGCTAGTAAATCTGAAATTGGTTATATGCAAGGACTTGTTCCATCATATACAAAACTTGGTATGGCTTCGTTATTACCTAATAAAGAACTTTCAAGAGTAAAAGATAGTGATGATATTTTAGTAGATGGACAAGTATCTAGTTCTATAAAAGATAGAGAATTATTATTACAACAAGCCAATCCAGATTCTATTGCAGTTAAGTATGATGATTTATACGAAATGACAAAAATGGAATGGAAAAAAATGTTCTCTGGCAAAAAGGTAGTATATATTTATCACGATACAGTTGATAATGCAGGAGAACATAATGAGAATACCATATTTACTGCTTGTGAAAAAGCAATAAATGAACTTGAAAAGTTAGTAAAAGATTTACACACTACATTTAGTGGAATAAATGCTTTCATAACTGCTGATCACGGATTCTTTTATAAGAGAGGAAAAGTTGAAAGTTATGAAAAGACAACTAAAACATCTAATGCTACAAAACAAAAAACAAGATATTCTTATTCAGATAGTGTATCAAACGAAGAAGGAATCTTATCTATCAATCTTGACTATGTATTTGGAGAAAATAGTGGATATGTTAATATTCCAAAAGGAAATATAATATTTGCTAGACAAGGAACAGGTATAAACTATGTTCACGGTGGAATATTACCACAAGAAATAATAGTTCCAGTAATAGATTTTAAATCTACAAGAACAAGTGATGGAAGTAAAAAAGTAGGTATTACTTATAGTGGATTATCTACAAAGATAACAAACGCTATTACTTATTTAGAGTTCTTACAAGACAATAATATTGATGAGAATAATAAACCTTGTAGATACTTATTACACTTTGAAGATGAAGATGGTGTAAGAATATCTGATGAGTGTACTATTATTGCTAACTATGAAAACACAGAAGTTAAAGATAGATTTTTCAGAGAAAAGTTTGTATTTAAAAATAAAGCATACGACAAGAATAAACCTTATTATCTTGTAATTATAGATGAAGAAACAGGAATAGAACATACTCGTATTAAATTCTATATTGATATTGCTATTGTAAATAATTTTGATTTCTAGGAGGTGTAAAAGTGGAAGAACTAAACGAAAAGTTAAATAGATATTTTGCAGGAAAAGTTGTAAGAAAAGACTTAACTAAAAAAATAAAAGAGGGTGCAAATGTACCTGTATATGTACTTGAATATCTTCTAGGAATGTATTGTGCAACTGATGATGAAAAGGCAATAGAAGATGGTGTTGAAACAGTTAAGAAAATATTAGCTGATAACTTTGTTAGACCAGATGAAGCTGAAAAGATTAAATCTAAAATTAAAGAAAAAGGTATATATACCATAATAGATAAGGTAAGTGTTAAACTTAACGAAAAAATGGATTTATATCAAGCAGAATTCTCTAATTTGGGAATAAAGGATGCACTTATTGATGATAGTTTTGTTAATAAATACGAAAAATTATTAGTAGGTGGTATCTGGTGTATAATCAAAGTAAGTTATAATTATGATGACCAAGATAGACACAGAATGCCTTTTCAAGTTGCTGCACTTGATCCTATTCAGTTACCTAATATGGATTTAACAGGATTATTTGAGGGAAGAAAACATTTTGAAAAAGAAGAATGGATTGATATTCTTATTCGCTCAATGGGAATTGAACCTACAAAATTAAAATATAGTCAAAAGTGGCATTTTCTTGAAAGAGCAGTACCTCTTGTTGAAAACAATTATAATCTATGTGAATTAGGTCCAAGAGGAACTGGTAAATCACATATCTATAAAGAAATATCTCCTAATAGTATTTTAGTATCAGGTGGACAAACTACTGTTGCTAACTTATTCTATAATATGGGACAAAAGAAAATAGGTCTTGTAGGTATGTGGGATTGTGTTGCTTTTGATGAAGTTGCAGGTATAACATTTAAAGATAAAGATGGTATTCAAATAATGAAAGATTATATGGCTTCTGGCTCTTTTGCAAGAGGAAAAGAAGAAAAAAATGCAAATGCTTCTATGGTATTTGTAGGAAATATAAATCAAAGTGTAGATGTTTTATTAAAGACATCACATCTATTTGAACCATTCCCAAAAGAAATGGCAAATGACTCTGCTTTTTTTGATAGAATGCATTTCTATTTACCAGGATGGGAGATTCCTAAAATGCGTCCAGAGTTAATTACTGATGAATATGGATTTATTACAGACTACTTATCAGAGTTTTTCAGAGAAATGAGAAAGAGGACTTTTTCAGACGCACTAGATAAGTATTTCAAATTAGGAAATAACTTAAATCAAAGAGATGTTATTGCAGTTAGAAAAACTGTATCTGGACTTATTAAGTTAATATATCCAGATGGAGAATATAGCAAAGAAGATTTGGAAGAAATACTTATTTATTCTTTAATTGGTAGAAGACGAGTAAAAGAACAATTAAAGAAAATTGGTGGAATGGAGTTCTATGATGTGCATTTTTCTTACATAGATTTAGATACTATTGAAGAAAAATTCGTATCTGTGCCAGAAAGTGGTGGAGGTAAACTTATTCCAGAGGGAATGCTAAAAGCAGGACATACTTATTATGTTGGTAGAGGAAACTCTGGAATGATAGGTGTATATAAAATAGAAGTTGAATCTCCAAGTGGACACGGTAAATTTTCAGTATCAGGAGTAGGTTCTGACAGAGAAACAAAAGAAGCATTAAATACGGCATATAACTACTTTAAAGCAAATAAGAAAAGCATAAGTGCTAGTATTCAAGTTGATAATGTAGATTATTTACTACATATTGAAGATTTGCAAGGAAATGGTCCATCAAAGGACATATCACTTGCTTCATTCGTTGCTATGTGTAGTAGTGCATTAAAAAAGCCTATGCAAGGCAGTTTAGTTATACTAGGAAGTATGAGCATAGGTGGAACGATTAGTAAGGTAGAGGAATTAGCAAATACATTACAGGTTTGTTTTGATTCAGGTGCTAAAAAGATTCTATTACCAATGTCATCTGCAGGAGATATATCATCTGTACCTAGCGATTTATTTTCTAAATTCAATATATCTTTTTATCAAGACCCAGAAGACGCAGTATATAAAGCTCTTGGGATAGAATGATGAAAATACATATTATAATGATATATCTTTAGAAAGATTAGTAAGAGAAGTAGTAAGAAAAAATATAGAGAACAGAATAATTTAGAAAATTAAAAGGAAAAGCATAATATGTCAAAGTTTGATTTAAGAAAATATTTTCCTCTCTTAAATTATTCATTACAAACCTCCATATATTTTCATTAAAAATTGGGGGACAACTTAGGGACACAGCCTGCATAAACAGGAACTATAATCTAACCAAATCGATATATTTCTACAAAATTTAACAAAAACTCAAGTCTACAAAATTTCTCAAAAGCTGAAAATTGATGTTCAAGATAATGATTTAAAGTGCAATTTCTGCATCTTAAAGTGCAAAAATTGCACTTTAGAAGAGCAAGCAATAATAAACATATTAAAAGTAAATCCGAGAACAACACAAGAAGAAATAGCAATTCAAATTGGTAAATCTGTAAGAACTGTAAAAACATATATGGCAGAAATGCAAAGAAAAGGATTAATGGAAAGAAAAAATGGCAAAAAGAATGGCGAATGGATATTAAATTATTAACAATTGTGCCACAAAATTATAAAAAAGTGGCACAATTGAAATTCTACATCTGTGCTTCAAATTATCGATATTGCAGCACAATTGTAAAATAGCTATTCATCAAAGCATCCAACAAAAATTTGCACACTATCACAAAACCCATTTCTATAATATTTTTCATTCCAATAAAAAGTATAATCAAAAATATTCCTGTCTAAAATTTCTAATTGCTTTTGAACATATTTCCTATTTTTATTAGGAATTGAATTTAAAATTCTTTTTGAGATTTTCTCAAAACAGATAAAATGTTTTTTATCTTCCTCACTCATACTAGAAAGATTTTCCTCTCTAAATTCTATCCAATCTTTTAAAATATCATCTTTAACTTCTCTTAAATTATTGATTATAAATCTCCATATATTTCCATTAAAAATTGGAGACAATTTGGGGACACAGCTTGCATAAAAATACCTATTTTTACAAAAACCATAATCTAACCAAATCGATATATCCCTACAAATTCTAACAAAAACTAAAGTTTACAAAATTTCTCAAAAGCCGAAAATCGGCGCTCATAACCCGAAGGCCATAATCCCGAACAGTATCCTCGCAAAAATAGAAGAAAGTCCTTTCAGCATATAGTTATGTTTGCAAAGAGTATTCACGATATGGTAAAATATATAATGATTTTAGTAGAAAAATAAAGAAGAAGGGGAAAGGCTATGGTGCAAAAAAATATTTTTGATTATATTCAGGAAGATAACTTAGAAAAGGTAAAAGAATTAGTTAAAAATGATGAGACGATAGTAAATAGTATTGCACCACAAAAACCATATGACATAAGAGGAATGTCTCCATTTCAAGTATCACTGTGTACAGGCTGGCATAGAGAAATATCAATGTTTTTGTTAAAACATAATCCTGATATAAATTTTATTGCAAATGATGGAACGAAACATCCTGAAATAAGGCCAGTTTTATTCGATTGCGTACGCAATGCCTTATGGCATACAAGGAGATTAGATTATAATTTAAAAACAGAAGAATTTAATTGGACATCATCAAATGAGTTGCAAGAAGAATCTTTTGACCTACTAGCTGAAGTGGTAAACCGAGGAGCAAATGTGAATGCAGTAGATGAATGCAACAGAAATTCACTATTTGATGCGGTTGGTGAGATAAATATGATATACCAAACAAACCATGAAACCAATGCATTTTACCCACAGAGGCAAAAACTTGAAAGGAAGACTTTGGAACAGTACAGAAAATTTTAAAATTATTAATAAATAATGGAGCAGATAAAAATAGTACTTCTAGCTTTTCTAAAACAAATATAAAAGAAACCTATCGAAATGAGCTGATTTGGAAGTACATAGAAGATATGTGGAACTAAGGCTATTAAAAAAGTAGCCTTGGTTTATTTTTTGCCTTTTTGTAGATTTTACAAAAACAGAACATTTTTTCGCAAAAACTATTGACAGAAGAAAAATAAAGGAATAAAATATGTACAAACAAACATTTGGAGGAAATGATATGATATCAACATTGCATATTAAAAATATTGGAATTATAGATGATTTATCAGTAGATTTTAACGAAGGTTTAAATATTTTAACAGGAGAAACAGGAGCTGGAAAAACATTAATAATACAATCTTTAGAGATAATTTCGGGTGGAAGATTTTCAAAAGAAATAATAAGAAAAGGTGAAAATTATTCATTAGTAGAAGCAAGCATTTATTTACCAGAAAGTGAATTCTCAGAAGATGGAAATATAATTATTTCTAGAGAAATATACTCAAATGGAAGAAATACATGTAAAATAAATGGCAAGTTGGTAACAGTTAGCGAGTTAAAAAAGGTTATGAGTAAAATAATAGACATCCATGGCCAATATGATAATCAAAATCTATTAGATAATTCAAATCATATATCATATTTAGATGACTTTGCTGGGCAAAAAATAAATTCAATTAAAACACAGTATTTAGAGCTTTTTAACGAGTATAATAAAATAAAAAATGAATTAGAAAATAACTATGGAAACGAAACAGAAAAAGAAAGAAAATTAGACTTATTAAAATATCAGTTAAATGAAATAGAAATTGCTAATTTAAAAGAAACAGAAGAGGTGGAATTAAACGAGAAACATATAGCAATGGTAAATAGTGAAAAACTCAAAGAAAATTTGCAAATTATAGATGACAATTTAAATAATAATGCAATAGAAGGAATTTCTAATGCAATAAGATGCTTTGAGAAAATAGAAAATTGTGGAGAAATATATAAAGAAAAATTAACAGAACTAAAAAATATATATTACGAAATTCAGGAAACCAGCAGAGATATTTATTCATTAAAAGAAGATGCAGAATATGATCCATATGAATTGCAAGAAGTAGAAAGAAGATTAGATACAATATTTACAATGAAAAGAAAATATGGAAATTCAATTACTGAAATTTTAGAATACAAAAATCAATTAAAAAAAGAAATTGAATTAATAGAAAATGCAGATGAAATAAATAACAAACTAAAAATAAAATTAAAAGAAATAGAAACCAAAATGGATAAACTATGCCTAGAAATGAGCAATATAAGGAAAAAGTATGCTACTATTTTAAATGAAAAAATAAATAATGAATTAAAAAGCCTAGAGATGGTAAATGCCAAATTCAATGTTAATATAAGTAAAATAGAAAACAAAAAGTATAATAAAAACGGATTAGACGAAGTTATATTTATGATTTGTACAAATATAGGAGAAGAAGAAAAAGAATTAACCAAAATTGCTTCAGGAGGAGAAATGTCTAGAATTATGCTTGCAATAAAAACAGTTATTGCAAATATAGATAAAGTTGGAATATTAATATTTGATGAAATAGACACAGGAATAAGCGGAAGGGCCGCAAAAGCAGTTGCAGACAAAATGAAACTAATTGCAAAAAACCATCAAATAATTTGTATAACGCATTTAGCTACAATTGCAGCTAAAGGAGATTACAATTATTATATATTTAAACAAATAAATAATGGAAAGACTACAACAAATGTTGAATTGTTAAATGAAGAAAAAACAATACAAGAAATTGCAAGAATTTCTAATGGAGAAATAACAAAAGTTGCAATTCAAAATGCAGAAGAACTAAGAAAATTAGCCTGTGCGGTATAAAACAATAAAAACTTCTCAAAACCAAAAATTTACTACCATAAAATTATTTGGAATTAATCTACACAATATGCCAATAAATTCAAACAAAAAATATAAGATTGTGATATACTTCATTTATATTGTAATTAATACAATAAAATAGTATAATTTTATTGGGGAAATAATTTAAAGGGAGAAATATATGCCTAAAAACAGAGATAATAAAAGTGGAATAGATATATTATTTACGATGCTATTGTTTGCTATAATAATAGTAATTTCTTTGCTTAAATGGATAGTTACAGCATTAATAGCTATTGTACTATTCATTGTGAGATTAGTAAAACTAGGCAATAAAAAAGAAAATACAAAATATCAAAACATAAGACCAACCAAAACAATTTTAACAAAGTATGATAATCTATTTAATGAAAAAATAAGGCAAAGAGGAATAGAATATTATAGAAAAGACAAAGTTGAAATTATTGAAGAAAGTAATTCTTTAGTAAAAGCACTAGTTCAAGGAACCAGCAATTATAATGTAGAAATAAAATTTGATGATAATCATAAAATAATCTCTGCACAATGTAGTTGCCCATATTATAAAGATAAAAAACAAAATTGTAAGCACATTTATGCTACAATACTAGCATATGAAAATTCTCAAGATGAATTTGATATGGAAGAAGAATATGATGATGAGGATGAAATAGATAGTGAATTTGAGGACGATGAGAAAATAAATAAACAAAGGATACCAAGCTTAGAACAAATAGCAATAATTACTGCATTGAAAAACCAAAGAAAAAACGAAAAAATACAAGAACAAGAAAGGAAAATAAAAGAATATAAAAATTATGGACTATTCGACGAAGAAATTAGAGAAATCGAAAAAGGTTCGTATGATATAGAAAATTTTGAAGAACAAGAACTAGATGAAGATGACTTTTATTATGAAGATGACGATAATATTGAATAGTATATTGAAGGAGAAGTTTATATGGCTACCATAATAGTTGGAGGAGTAGTAAAGAAAGATGGAAAATATTTGCTAGTTCAAGAAGCTAAAAAAGAATGTAAAGGAAAATGGAGCATTCCTGCAGGACATTTAGAACTGAACGAAACAATAGCCGAGGGTGCTAAAAGAGAAATTCTAGAAGAATGTGGACTTGAAGTAGAAATTACAGGAATATTACATGTTAGAAAAAATAGTGAATGGGTAAACATTGCTTTTAGCACAAATATAATAGGTGGGAAAATTAGGTTTGATAAAAAAGAAATATTAGATGCAAAATGGTTTTCTTTGGATGATATAATAAACATGAAGCAAGATCTTAGAGATTTAGACTGGATGTTGAAGGCAATTATAGATTGCGAAAATGATAAAATTATAGATATTAATACGAATTTAAAAATATAGGGTAGGAAATATGCAAACAAATCAAGATGATAAAATATTAATTTCAAAAGTACTAGATAAAATAGAAATGAGTAAAATAAAAAATAAAATAGCTAATACAGAATTTCTAAATGAATATCAAATAAGTGTAATAAAAAAAGAACTAAATAAAATTAAGGCGAAAAATTATTGCTTTACAGGAGGATATGAAGATGCAGAAAGCAAAATTTTTATAGCATATCCAGATAAATTTGATGAAAATGTTATAGAAGAAAATATATACCAAATTTTAAAAGCAATAAAAATTGAACTGCCAAGTCAAATATATGGAAAACTTGAACATAGAGATTATTTAGGAACTGTTATGAGTTTTGGCTTAGAAAGAAATAGAATAGGAGATATTATCGTATATAGGGACTCGGCATATATTATTGTTCTGAATGAAAATGCCCAATACATAAAAAGCTCATTTGAATATGAAAACAAATTTAAAAAAGCCAAAATTTCTATAATTGATATAAAAAATTTAAAAACAAAAAAAGCAGAATTTATTGACATCCAAGTAAGAGTAAATTCAGTAAGATTGGACAGCATCATTAGTGAACTACTACATACATCACGAAAAAAGGCACAGGAGTTGCTAGAAGATGAAAAAGTTTCAATAAACTACACAATAGAAACAAAACCAACTAAAGTAATAAAAGAAAATGATGTTTTAATAATAAGAGGAAATGGGAAATATATAATACAAAATTTTTTAGGAAAAAATAAAAAAGAAAAAGAAATTATAACAATAAAAAAATATAAATAATATAAAACACTTAACTTTTGTTAGGTGTTTTTTAGTTCACAATTAATTCATTTTTTTGTGGTATAAATTTAAAAGATTAAATAAAATAAACAAAAAGGAAAGGGAGCATTAAATAATGAGTGTAGTTTCAGTTGAACATTTAACCAAAGACTATGGAATGGGTAGAGGAGTTTTTGATGTTAATTTTTCAATAGAAAAAGGCGAAGTTTTTGGATTCCTAGGACCAAATGGAGCAGGAAAAAGTACAACAATAAGGCATTTAATGGGGTTTTCAAAACCAGACTCTGGATATACAAAAATTAACGATAAAGATACCTTTAAATATCATTACCAAATTTTAGATAATGTTGGGTATCTACCAGGCGAAATAGCTTTGCCAGAAGGATTAACAGGCACACAGTTTATAAATATGATGAAAAAGCTAAGACATATGAAAGACGATAAACTAACTAATGAACTAATAAATATGTTTGAACTAGACCCTTCAGGAGAAACGAAAAGTATGAGCCTTGGACAAAAGAGAAAACTTGCAGTTGTAGTTGCTTTTATGAATGACCCAGATACTCTTATTTTAGATGAACCTACAAGTGGGTTAGATCCAGTAATGCAAGAAGTATTTATTGAGTATGTGAAAAAAGAAAAAGAAAGAGGAATGAAGTGCACCCCAAATGTTAGACAAAAAATCTAACGTTTGGAGGTGTATTTTTT